>OAUK01000070.1_pt1 | contig 76563 bp, 71 predicted proteins | sample 1495131 | NCBI WGS metagenome assembly OAUK01 (sample SAMEA2580009, study PRJEB22360) | human gut metagenome | biome: human gut; feature: human-associated habitat; material: faeces | place: Denmark | collected 2008/2010 | reverse complement strand
CATTGGAAGAAAAGGGGTATTTTTATGGTAGAGAATCAAGTTTTCGGACGGGCTGGGGGGGGAGTATAATATAATAGGAGAAATTGCAGATTACGGTTTAAAATCAAGAAGGAATGAGGGAAAATATGAACACAATCATAGAAATGAACCACGTGACAAAAGCATACCGCAGGAAAATCAAAAGCGGGAAAGGAATCTTCAAAAGCAGTAAATTCGAGACCAAAGAAGCAATCAAAGATATCTCATTTCAGATCGAAGAAGGAGAGATGGTCGGAATTGTAGGACTAAACGGTGCAGGAAAATCCACATTGATCAAATCCATGCTGGGAATTCTTTCTCCGGACAGCGGGGAAGCGAAAATGTTCGGAAGGGACAGTTTTCAGTTCCGCAAGAAAAATGCAGAATATATCGGGGCAAATTTTGGACAGAAAAGTTCTCTCGTATGGGATCTTCCTTTTATTTATTCTCTGGAGTTAAACAAGAAAATATACCGGGTATCGGACGAACGGTATGAGGAAATTTTAGAAGAATTGGAACAGTTTTTGCAGATCGGGGAACTGTTAAACGTACCGGTACGGACGATGAGCCTGGGACAGAGAATGAAATGTGAATTTGCCGTGATCACATTGCATTCCCCCAGATTGCTGATTCTGGATGAGACAACGATCGGACTTGATATTGTGATCAAGAAGAATATAGAAGAATATCTGAAACATATCAATGCTGCAAGGAATGTGACGATTCTTTTTTCCTCCCATGATCTTGCAGAGCTGGAGAGGATCTGTGACCGGATCATGATCATCAACAGTGGTGAGATCATACTGGATGATCAGGTGAAAAATATTTCGGATCTGTCCAGATACAGCTATATGATGATCAAGTTTGCAGAAGCCTTTGACGGGAATGTGGAATTGAATCCGGGCTTACAGATTGTGGAGTATCTGGAGGACGGATTGAAAATACGGATCGATAAACAGAGACTTTCGGAAAAAGAAGCAATGACAGAGCTGATTGATAAAATGCCGGTTGAAAATATCTCAATAGAAAAACAGAGTCTGGAAGATTTTATTTACAATCTTGTACAAAAATAAATACGAAAGGCGAAAAACGATGAAAAAATATATTGCATTGATCAGAGTTGGAATACAAAGAGAACTGGTCTACCGTACGAATTTTTGTATCGGTATCTTTTCCACAGTTCTTTTATTTATTGTAGAAGTTGCAATCTGGTCAGCTGTGTATCAGGGAAAAGAGGAAGTGGGAAGTATTTCTTACAACAGTATCATGATCTACACAGTGATGACATTGTTGCTTCAGCGATTATTGGGCGGCGGAACAGATGAGGAGATCGGGAACGATTTTCAAAGCGGAAATATCGTTACATCCCTGCTGACGCCGTTAAATCTGGGAGTTAAATATTCCATGCAGGAGTTGGGGAAAGGATTACTCAATGCCTTTGTGCTGCTTTTGGTTTTTATTCCGTACTGTATAAAAAACAGAGAAATAGTGTCTGTGATACCGATACAAAGATGGCTACTCTTTGTGCCGGCGGTTGTTTTTTCTTATATTCTGTTCAGTATTTTAAATTATATGCTGGGAATTTTGACATTCTGGAGTCACTCAAACATCGGGCTTTATATGCTGAAAATGACCTGTGTCAATATTTTCAGCGGAATGTTCATTCCGCTTACATTTTACCCGTCGATTCTAAGGGGATTTTGTATGGTGCTTCCGTTTCAGTCTATTTACTATTTTCCGTTGACCATTGTAATGGGAGAAGCAAACGGGGCACAGATTGCCGGAGGAATCCTGCTTCAGTTGGGCTGGATCGCGGGATTGTTTCTGCTGTGCAGGCTGATGAACAAGAATGCAATGAGACGGATCGTGATTCAGGGAGGGTGAGAAAATCATGTCATATACACGTAAAATGATAGAAAAGGTTCGATGGTATCTGGATTGCTATCGAATGTATTTTAAGATCAATCTGCTGACTGTATTGGAATACAAACTGGATTTTCTGGCGATCAATCTTGCCAGCGTCCTGGCACTTTTGGTCGGTGTGTTTAATATCGAGATCATTTTCAGTCAGGTCGATGCGATGAAAATGTGGAGTAAAGAAGAAGTGCTGTGGTGCCTGGGATTTTTCTATCTGGTCAGAGCCATCTACAATACGTTTTTTATCAATACATTGAGCATCAGTTACTGGATCCAGAACGGAAAATTTGATCTTTTTATTTTAAAACCGCTCAATACATTTTTCCAGCTTTTGAGTACCGGAAGATACAATGCGGAATATCCTCTGGATGAGTATCTGGTCGGAATTTTTCTGCTGATCCGGACAAGTCATAAACTGCATATGTTTCACGGATGGCAGAGCATCGTACTGTTTGTATTTTTACTGGTTACGGCGGTGTTTGCGTATTTCAGCATTATTTTTATTATGTCAACCTTATCCTTTTGGTTCATTAAGTCTAATATGTTTATCACGCTGATCGAAAATCTGGAGCGGCTGATCGAATATCCGATCGACATTTACCATGCCGTGATCCGGGTAGCCGTCAGTGCGCTGATTCCGATCGCTCTGGCGAATTATTATCCGACAGTCTGCATGCTGGGAGCGGGCAGCAGAGGGATTTTGCTATATATAGCAGGTGCCTGTGTCATATTGGGTGTCATTGACGTTCTGGTGTGGAAGAAGGGGATGAAAGCGTATCAGAGTACCGGGGCGTAAAGATAAACCAAAACCTTCTTGCGGCGGGAATAAAAATTACATATAATAGAAGTAATTGATAAAAAGAGGCGTTCGATGGCAGAAAAAGAGACATGGAGGAATCAGATATGAGTTTTCAAATTTACAATTGGCTGGAAAAATATGTGCATGAAGTGGTAAGTACATTTGGATACCGCATCTGGTTTATCGGGGTACAGGGCAGTTATGCCAGAGGGGAAGCCACAGAAGAGAGTGATATTGATGTAGTTCTGATCCTGGATACGCTTCTTCCGGCAGATCTGAGGATCTACAGAGGGATGCTCAATCGTCTTCCGTACCGGGAAAAGATCTGCGGATTTATTTCCGGCCGAGAAGAGCTGGAGAACTGGTCTAAAGCAGATCTTTTTCAGTTTTGTCAGGACACGATGCCGCTGAAAGGAAGTCTGGATGAGATCGTGGCAAAGCTGGATATGGCAGACGTGAGACGGGCGGTTCATACGGGAGCCTGCAATCTGTATCATGCCGCCTGTCACAATATGCTCCATGAGCAGAGTCGGGAAGTTCTGATGGAATTATATAAGACATCGGTATTTACAATCCAGGCGGAATATTTTTTAAAGACCAGGAATTATCTGAGAAGAAAAGCCGAGCTGTTTCCGAAGCTGAACGGACTGGATCGGGAGATTTTGTATATTGCGATCGAGATGAAGCAGAAAAGCGGAAAAGTGAAAGGCAGTTTTGATGAGCTTTCTGAAAAGCTGATCGTGTGGTCCAGCGGACTGATCAGACAATATCAGGGAGAAAAATGAATGAATACTTATAAATTGCTTCAAAAATAGGTGCGTTCCAATGAAAATATGCGGGAAAATGCAGAAAATTGCAAGAAAGGATTGACGAAACATCAAAAAGTCGATAGAATAACAACCAGTGATAAAAGAATTGGAGGAATCTTGCAATGACGGCGTATAAGGATTTGACGAAGGAAGAATTATTGGAACTAAAAAGCGGGCTTCAGGCTCAGTTTGAAGAGGTAAAAGCCAGAGGGCTGAAACTGGATATGTCCAGAGGAAAACCGGCAGCAGCACAGCTGAATCTGTCTATGGAGATGATGAACATTTTAAACAGTGGAACAGATCTTGTCTGTGAAGACGGTGTGGACTGCAGAAATTATGGTGGCCTGGATGGAATCGCAGAGGCAAAACAGCTTCTGGCAGATATGATGGAAGTACCAAAAGACAACGTGATCGTATTCGGAAATTCCAGTCTGAATGTGATGTATGATACAGTAGCCCGTGCGATGACACACGGAATCATGGGAAGTACTCCATGGTGCAAGCTGGATAAAGTGAAATTTTTATGTCCGGTTCCGGGATATGACAGACATTTTGCAATCACAGAACATTTTGGAATTGAGATGATCAATGTTCCGATGACAGCAACAGGTCCGGATATGGATCTGGTGGAAAAACTGGTCAGTGAAGATCCGGCGATCAAAGGTATCTGGTGTGTACCGAAGTATTCCAATCCACAGGGAATTACATATTCTGACGAGACAGTGTATCGTTTTGCAAACTTAAAGCCGGCAGCAGAGGATTTCCGTATCTTCTGGGATAATGCATATTGTGTACATCATCTGTACGAAGACAAACAGGACTATCTGCTCGAGATTCTGATGGAATGTAAAAAAGCAGGAAACCAGGATATGGTATACAAGTTTTCTTCTACCTCCAAGATCAGTTTCCCGGGTTCCGGTATCGCAGCAATCGCGGCTTCTGATGCGAACCTTGCAGACATCCGCAATATGATGAAAGTGCAGACGATCGGCCATGACAAAGTAAATCAGCTTCGCCATGTCAGATTCTTCAAAGATATTCATGGAATCGTCGAGCACATGAAAAAACATGCAGATATCATGAGACCAAAATTTGAGACGGTTATCAACACATTAGAGCGTGAACTGGGAGGACTCGAGATTGGTTCGTGGATCGCTCCGCGTGGCGGATACTTTATCTCCTTTGATGCCATGGAAGGATGTGCCAAAGCAATCGTTGCAAAAGCGAAAGAAGCAGGGCTTGTGATGACAGGCGCCGGAGCAACATTCCCATATGGAAAAGATCCAAAAGACAGCAACATTCGTATTGCTCCGTCTTATCCGACACCGGAAGAGCTGGCAGTTGCAGCTGAGATTTTTGTACTCAGTGTAAAACTGGTCAGCATCGATAAATTGCTGAAAAATTTATAAGATTGTTTCATGAAAAAGGACAACTGACTTTGAGTATAGCCCTCAAAATCAGTTGTCCTTTTTTCTGTGGTCATGCGTTATTTCTCTGTTTTTACTGTATGTTTTTTCGGCAGCGTGAATCCATTTCCATGCACTTCATTTACCTTTCCGATGATCATAAATGCAGTAGGGTCGATTTCCATAACGAGCTGATTGAGTTTTGAAAGCTCCCGGTTGGAAATGACGGTCAGGATCATATTTTGTCTGGAATGAAGATATCCGGTTTCTGTATGAAGCAGCGTAGATCCCCGATCCATCTTCCGCGTAATGGCTTCATTGATTTCATCGGATTTCTGGCTGATGATCTTGACCTGCGTCTGAGCCTGGCCGATGACAAGAATTTTATCCAGTACAATGGTGTAGGTCATGACAAGAAGAATTCCGTACAGAATGGCCTCTTTGTCACAGAACAATGCCTGACCGATCAGGATCAAAAAGTCAAATACATAGAGCATTACAGAAACAGGCAGTCCGAATTTTTTGTTCAGGATCAACGGAGGGATATCCATGCCTCCGGTAGAAGCTCCGCACCGTATGACGATTCCCAGTGAAAATCCGATAAAGAGTCCGCCGAAGATGCTGGATAACATCCGGTCATCCGTGATTGTGGAAAGCGAAGGGATATTTTGGAAAAATCCAAGTGCAATCGGATAGTAAAAGGTACTGATCAGTGTGGTCAGGGCAAAATCAAATCCCAGTATCAGCGCACCGAGTAAAAACATGATGCAATTGAAGATAAACACAAAGACAGAAATCGGCAGATGCAGATAATGATCTATGATCAGAGAAAGTCCGGTGGTTCCTCCGGTCATCAACTCGTTGGGAAGAACAAACATGACGATTCCCAGTGCCATGGTGGTGTTGCCAAGGAAAATCATGAAAAGATTTTTTGGCCTAAAAATATTGGTTTTCATGGTTTTGACACTCTCCTTTGAAATAATTATGCGTTAAGCTACTATGGTAAAGCGAAAAAAAACAGGCTGCATATCAGCCTGTCTGTCGGTTATATGAAATTGAAAAAGATGTTCTGTCAGATCTTTTCATTTGCGTTCGCTTCCTTTTTTGATTTCCGAAAAACAGTATAGCATAATTTCAGGGAAAAGTACAAGAAGAAAGTGTGAACAATACGGAGAAAAAGACATAATATAAGGAAAAAAGGATGTGTGTAAAATGGCATATGAGACATATGGACAAATAAACGGTGTGATAAGGGAGATTCAAAGAGGGGATTCCTGCTGCAGCCAGATTCTGCGTCTGGATACAGAAAACGGAGAAGTACGCTTTACCGTGATGGCGGATACAATGGTGATCGAAAATGTAAGGCTGCGAAGAGGAATGCGGGTTGCCGCGTTTTATGATACCAGCCTTCCGGTTCCGGCAATTTATCCTCCTCAATACCGGGCAGAGATTGTGACAGTGCTTCGGGGAGAACAGAATGTGATGCTGAATTTCTTTGATGAAAATCTGGTGGCAGAAGATAATTCACTTCGGTTAAATCTCAGTCCTGTGACAAATATCATGGCACAGAACGGGCAGAGGTTTACCTGCAGTCCGAGAAACATGGAGCTGTTAGTCTATTATACCAATACGACATTCAGCATACCGCCGATGACAACGCCCCAGAAAGTGATCGTAATGTGTGAAATGTAGAAAGATAAGAATTTGTTATTGGAGAAATCGATCATAAGCTGGTCTCTTTTCCGGGAATGCAGTATAATAAAAACAGAGCAAAAGGGGGGATGATGTGAATATCAATTTAAAACAGTTGGAGGCGTTTTGCGCACTGGTGCGCTCGGTGCGGCAGTGATCGGATGGCAGAAAATGAAAGGGAGGCAGAAGAAAAGATGAGTGACAAAGAAGAGATTGTGTTTTGTAAAGGCGGGGGCTGCACGGCAAAACTGGGCCCGGGAATCCTGGCAAGAGTTCTGGAAAAGATACCAAAGACGAGGGACGAAAACCTGATGATCGGATATGACAGTTCAGACGATGCAGCAGTGTACAAACTGACAGATGATCTGGCAGTGGTGCAGACGCTGGACTTTTTTCCTCCCATGGTGGATGATCCCTACACATTCGGACAGATCGCGGCAGCAAATGCATTAAGTGATATTTATGCCATGGGCGGAGATGTCAAAACCGCATTGAATATTGTCTGCTTTCCGGAAAACTGGGATCTGAACATACTTGGGCAGATTATGCTGGGTGGCGGAGAAAAAGTCAAAGAGGCGGGCGGTGTTCTGGCAGGCGGACATTCGATTGCGGATACAGACGTCAAATACGGACTTTCTGTAATGGGGACCATACACCCGGACAAGGTGTTTGCAAACAATGGATGCCGGGCGGGGGATGTTCTGATCCTGACAAAACCACTTGGAGTTGGAATCGTGTGTACTGCAAACCGGATCCAGGAAGCATCCGAAGAAGCAATGGCGCAGGCAATCCGTTCCATGACCACCCTGAACAAGTATGCCTCAGAAGTAGTGAGAAAGTATCAGGTGCACGGCTGTACCGATGTGACTGGATTTGGTTTTCTGGGACATCTCCTGGAGATGCTGGGAGATGCATATTCTGCCCGTGTCGAAAGCAGTCAGGTTCCATATATTCCGGAGGCGTTCGACTATGCAGGGGAATTTTACCTGACCGCTGCAGCCCAGAGAAACAGAAACCATGTGGGAGAAAACGTGCAGTTTTTTGATGTTCCGTTTGAAATGGAAGAGATTTTATTTGATCCGCAGACATCCGGCGGGCTGCTTGTCAGCATAGAAAAAAGTGATGCGGAGCAGTGTCTGGAAGAGTTGAAGGCTCTGGGACTGCCCTGTGCGATTGTGGGAGAAGTCACAGAAAAAAGAGAGAAAAAAATAGAAGTGAGATAGAGGTGCAGAGAACATGAAAAAATATATGGTAGATGCAAGAGGAAAACAGTGTCCGATTCCGGTAGTGGAGACGAAAAAAATGCTGACACAGATGGCAGAATCAGATATCGTAGAGACACTGGTGGACAATGCCATTGCCGTGCAGAATCTGGAGAAAATGGCAAAACAAAAACAGCTGGAATGTTCCTGGGAACAACAGGATGAACATACATATCGGGTTTTTATAAAGGCAGAAGGCGCTGTGGATGAAGCGGGGGAAGAGACTGCAGAATGTATCCCGTGTCAGCCGGTCTCCGAAAAAACAGGAAATACAATCGTTGTGTTATCTTCTGACTGCATGGGAGAGGGGGATGAAGTTCTTGGAAGGGCACTGATGAAAGGCTTTATTTATGCGCTCACGAGTCAGGAAGGGCTTCCGGATACAGTCATCATGTATAATGGAGGCGCCAGACTTCCGGTAGAAGGCTCCGAATCCCTCGAAGATCTGAAGCTTTTGGAATCGCAGGGAGTGGAGATTTTGACTTGTGGAACGTGTCTGAATCACTACGGACTGACGGAGAAGCTTTCTGTGGGAGGTGTTACAAATATGTATGTGATCTGTGAAAAAATGCTGCAGGCAGAAAAGGTTGTGAAGCCATGATTTATCTGGACAGCGCGGCGACCAGCTACTATCGTCCGAGAGAAGTGGCGCAGGCAGTGTATGATGCGATCCTGACCATGGGAAATGCAGGCAGAGGAAGCCATGCATCCAGTCTGAACAGTGCCCGCATGATCTATGAGACAAGGTGTCTGCTGAATGAATTATTTCACGGACCAGGACCGGAGCAGGTAGTGTTTACCAGTAATGCTACGGAAGCTCTTAATATTGCAATTCAGGGGCTGACAGCTCCCGGGGTACGGATGGCGGCGACAGCAATGGATCACAACAGTGTCTTACGCCCCGTGTATCTGGCAAAAGAGAGAGGGTGCAGCCTGCAGATCCTGGATGTGGATGAGAAGGGGCAGCTTTCCCTGGAAAAGCTGGAAGAATTGTTTCAAAATGGTGTCGATATCTTTGCATGTACTCATGCATCTAATGTGACAGGAAACTTAAATCCACTGACGGAAATCGGAAAACTGTGCAAAAAATACGGCGTGTTGTTTTTATTGGATGCGTCTCAGACAGCAGGAGTATTTCCAATCGATATGGAACGAGATTTTATTGATATCCTCTGTTTTACCGGACATAAGGGCCTGATGGGACCACAGGGAACTGGAGGGATGATCGTACAAAAATCTGTACACCTGCCTGCGTTTAAAACCGGGGGAAGCGGAGTGCAGAGCTTTCTGAAAACACAGCCGCAGGAGATGCCGACTGTACTGGAAGCGGGGACGTTAAACGGGCATGGGATTGCCGGATTACATGCAGCATTAAACTATATTTTGAATGTCGGAACAGAACAGATCAAAAGGATTGAATGTCAGAGAATGCGGCAGTTTTATGAGGGGATCAAACATCTGGATGCCGTAAAAATCTATGGAGATTTTTCAAGTATGGAACGGGCGCCGATCGTTGCTTTGAATATCGGAAATTATGACTCTTCTGCAGTCAGCGATGAACTTTCCGAGGTGTACGGGATTCAGACGCGCCCCGGGGCACACTGCGCACCTCTGATGCACAGGGCACTTCATACAGAGGAACAGGGAATCGTACGATTTAGTTTTTCTCATTTTCTCAGTGAAGAACAGGTGGAAGAAGCAGTAAAGGCAATCAAAGAAATGACAGCGGGAGAAGAGAGATGAGACCAAAAGAATTACGTATCATAGTGACATTTGAAACGACAACAGCTGCGATGGCATTTGAAAGTGAGGCAAAAAAGCGGCAGATCGGGGGAAGACTGATTCCGGTTCCCAGGGAGATCACGGCCGGATGCGGACTGAGCTTTTCAGCACCGATAGAAGAGAAAGAACAGATTTACAATCTGATACAGCAGCTGCAGTACCAACAGGTGCTGGAACTGATAATATAAAAGAAGAGAAGCAGTTCAGGTATGATCCTGATCGCTTCTCTTCTTTTTTGTTTATTCTTCCGGAGGTGTTACGGTACCGGAATCTCCATTGCTGTTTCCGTTATTATTTCCGTTGTTGTTTCCATTGTTTCCGGAATTGTTGTTGTTATCACCGGACTGATCGGAATTTCCGGAATCCTCATTATCTTCGGAATCCTGGCTGTTCTGAGAATCGGAATCCTGGCTGTTCTGAGAATCGGAATCCTCTTTGTACTTATCGTCATCCTCCTCGTCATCCTCTTCTTCCTCATAGTGGCCGGAGCAGCTCTGCGTCGGACCGGTTCCTTTTGCGAAATATTCCGTGTAGGACGGACAACTGCTGACCGCCAGAAGACCAGTGACAGAACATACTGTTTTCTGCTCTACAGATGCAGGCATGGTAAAGTTCTTTATCTGCAGACCGAGTGTAGTGTTGACACGGTCCATGATATTTTTCCACATGACTTCGTGCCAGGTCTGATTATAGATATTCTCCATTGGTTTATTGGAATCATATCCACCCCAGATAGAGCATGTATAGTACGGTGTGTAAGCAGCAAGCCAGAGGTCAGTACTGTATTCGGAAGTACCGGTTTTTCCGGATGCAGGCATTCCATTTGCAAGCTGTGCAGCTGTACCGGTACCACGTTTGATCACATCCTGCATAGCATTCGTCAGAAGTGCTGCTGTGGAATCCTTTACAACCTGATGAGTCTCAGGAGTACTGTTGTCCAGAATGACATTGCCGTCATGATCCAAAACCTTTGTATATAAGATCGGTTTTGTGTACACTCCATTGTTGGCCAGTGCAGCATAGGCAGCAGTCAGTTCAATGTTATAAACACCGTTTGTGATACCGCCGAGTGCAGTGGACTGGTTGTAATCGTTGTGTGCCGGATCATCTTCTTTGCTTACCAGTGTAGTAAATCCAAAGTTCTCAAGATATTTCATACCTGTATCGATACCGATATCAGTCAGAGTACGTACGGCACAAACGTTCATGGAGTGGAGGATCGCATAACGTACAGTAGCCTGTCCAATATATTTGCCATCCCAGTTGTTGACCGGAGTTCCGTCGCTGTATGTGTACGGAGAGTCTTCAATCAGAGAAGCCAGAGTATATTTTCCGGTATCGATCGCCGGAGCATAAACACCCAGTGGTTTGAAACAGGAACCTGGCTGCCGGTAAGAATCGGTCGCACGGTTCAGAGAAAAGCTGGCTGTTTTTTCCCCGCGGCCGCCGACAATGGCTTTGACTTCTCCCGTATACTGATCCATCACAACAACAGAAGTCTGAGGCTGTGGAGGGATTGTAATACTTTCGTCTACAGTATCCCCTTCCTGGATATTAAGTGTTGTCTTATATTCCGCAACTGCCTGATTGGCTTCATCCGGGGAAGAGAAGACAAGTGGATATTCACGTCCCCATGCTGCCTGAATATAATCTCCTACATTGTTCTGGCTGTAGTTTTCAACAGAACCGTCAGCACGTGTAACAGTCAGTGCGTATTGCAGTCCGTATTCGATGGTAGACGGATAGTTGCTCGGATCGGCAACCTCTTCATCGCAGATCTGCTGGATCGTCGGATCCTGTGTCGCATAAATCGTCAGACCGCCGCTGTACAGCAGATTATGTGCCTGTGTTGCAGTGTAAGATTTACGTTCCTGCAAATCGTTTAACACCTGTTCTGCAAGCTCATCGATAAAATATGTGTTCGGTTTTTCCGCATCAGAGCCGACTGCAGTAGGCTGAATCCTGTCATAGACAGGGTCTGCCTTAGCCTCATCAAATTCCTGCTGGGTAATGTAGCCCTGTTCCAGCATGTTGTTCAGTACAATGTCCCGTCGTTTGGCGTTCTCCTCCGGATGAGTCACGGGATCGTATCTTGTCGGGTTCTGGGTGATCCCAGCGATGACTGCACACTCCGAAAGTGTAAGCTCTGAGACATCTTTGTTAAAGTAGCGCTTTGCGGCAGACTGAACACCGAGACAGTTCTGTCCCAGGTTGATGGTGTTCATGTAGGCTTCCAGAATCTCTTCTTTGGTCATCTGCTTTTCAATTTCCAGAGCAAGATACTGCTCTTGCAGTTTTCGCTCCAGACTGTCGAAAAACGTTTTTTCATTCGTGAAATTCGGGAACACGTTATTTTTGATCAGCTGCTGGGTGAGCGTACTGGCTCCTTCTGAAAAGTCCCCGCTTGTGATACCTACAAGACCGGCGCGCAGAATACCCTGCAGGTCGATTCCGCTGTGCTCGTAGAAACGTTCGTCCTCAATCGCTACAAATGCATTGGCAAGATATTTTGGAATGGTGTCAATGGTCTTGTAGACACGGTTGGATCCGGCTTCTCGGAACTGCCCCAGATTCTGACCGTTAGATGCTGCAACCACCTGGGATTTATATCCGCTTGGTTTGACACTGGCAGGAGTGATCTCTGGCGCATCGTCAATGATCTTCTTGACGAAAAGACCGCCGCCCACGGCACCGATGATGCAGATGAGAAGGAAGCAGATGACAACGGCCTTAAAGACACGGACGCCGACCCGTTTCTTTTTCATATTTTTCTTTGAAGATACATTTTTTTTCTTCTTCGAAAGGCTTTCTTTTCCGTAATTCATGAATAATATCCTCCTTTATTCATTCTACTCATTATATCAAATTTGCTCTTTTAAAGCAAAGGAAAAAGAAAAAGTTCATATTCTTATAAAAAAATTTTAAGAATTGCACAGTTTTTCTTGTGTTTGTTCCAAAGGCATAGTATATATAATTGAGAAAGAACAGGCAGAAAAAACCTGAAACAAACAAAAGGCATGGAAAAAGCAAGGTGGGAGACAGATGGAATACAGGACAGTATATCAGGGCGGCAAGGGCGAGATCGTGGAAAAAAAGTCCCGGTTTATCGCGGAAGTATTTTTGGTGCACTCGGAGGAGGAAGCCATGCAGTATCTGGAACAGGTACGGAAAAAGTACTGGGATGCAAGGCATCACTGCTGGGCCTATGTAATCGGAGAAGAACGCGTGACAGAGCGCTGCAGTGATGATGGGGAACCGAGCGGTACAGCGGGCAAACCGATTCTGGAGGTCATCCGGGGAGCGGGACTTCACAATATTTTTGTAGTTGTGACACGGTATTTTGGCGGAACACTTCTCGGAACGGGAGGCTTGGTGAGAGCGTATACCGAATCAGCAAGGGAAGGGATTTCCCACAGTCAGATTATTACCAAAATCTATGGATTTAAACTGAATCTTACAACAGATTATACCGGATTGGGGAAAATTCAGTATCTGCTGGGACAAAGAGGGCTGACAATCCTGGACAGTGTGTATACCGAGAAAGTAGATCTGACTGTCCTGATCCCGAAAGAGGAGGAGTCAAAGCTGATCGCTGAGATCACAGAAGCGACAAATGGTCAGACCGGAATAACCAGAACAGGAGAGTGCTGGTTTGCCAACGTAGATGGTGAGATGGTCGTATTTGAATAAGTGACAATAAAAAAGCTGCCGGTTTAGGCAGCTTTTTTATCTTATGAAAATTCTGGCTCGATCAGTCCGAAAGAACCGTCTTTTCTTTTGTAAACAACATTGACTTCGTCTGTCTCTGCGTTGCAGAATACGAAGAAAGCATGTCCAAGAAGATCCATCTGGATGCAGGCATCCTCCGGATACATTGGTTTGATGCCAAAGCGTTTTGTACGGACAATGCGGATCTCATCATCTACAGAAGTGTCATCTTCTGATTCGAAAAATTCTTTTTTAAAGTTATTGCCGGAACCGGAAGGATGTCCCTGGCTTCTGGCAACCAGTTTGTTTTTATATTTGCGAAGCTGTCTTTCAATAACCTCTTCTACAAGATCAACGGATACATACATATCATCGCTGGTCTGCTCAGAGCGGATAATGTTTCCTTTTACAGGAATGGTCACTTCAATCTTCTGACGTTCTTTTTCCACACTGAGTGTTACGATAATTTCTGTTTCAGGAGTGAAATACCTTTCAAGTTTTCCTAATTTCTGTTCAATAGCGTCCTTTAAACCTGGTGTCACATCGATGTTTTTTCCACTAATAATAAAGTTCATACTGGTCAACTCCTTTTGTTTATATTGTACAAAGAACTTGTCCTTATAAAGTGTTCTTTGTACTATGTAAACATTATAGCACGGAATTCCTCTATTGTATAGAACGAATTACTTCAATTCGGGTAATTTTTCCATCGGTGATCTTAACGATGCGCAGACCGAAATCAGAAAAGTAAGTGCAGGCACCGACTCCGATCTCAATTTCATCTTCCTTCATCTTCTTTAACAGCACATCCAGCAGTGTCTCATCATTCTCATAAGGAATGTGGACATGGATCAGACGATTGATATATTTGACTTTCTGAGAGGAACGGAAAATAATCTTTTCAGACTCATCAAAAGTCATAAACAAAAATTTTCTTGTGGCAAATAAAATTGCAATGGCGATTACGCCGATCAGACTGTTGAGCGGTGATCCATGCTCGATGATGATCTGTCTTGCGATGGCAAAGAGCAGAACCTCAAATACTGTGATCGGGGTGTGGAGATACAGCATACGTATCATTTCCACACCGATGATCAGGTTAAAACAGGTAGTCAGCATATCGTCATAATTTGGATACTGATTCAGGTCTGACAAATGCTGAAATGAGAGGATCAGCTGAAAGGTCATGATGATAATTGTAACTGCAAGGATCAAAGCGATGACAACTTCCAGGATTGAAGTGATCCATTTCAAAAAGGCATTGGCATATTTTTTCATGGTTGTCTCCTGATTATTTCAAATTGCTGCGTTTACGCATTCTGGAATCCAGGATTTTTTTGCGGATACGCAGTGTTTCCGGTGTTACCTCCAGAAGCTCATCGGTATCGATAAAGTCCAGTGCTTCTTCCAGGCTCAAAATACGAGGCGGTGTCAAGCGGAGCGCTTCGTCTGCACTGGAGGAACGGGTGTTGGTCAGATGCTTTGTCTTGCAGACGTTTAATTCGATGTCTTCTGCTTTTCCGTTCTGTCCGATGACCATTCCGGCATAGACTTTTTCACCAGGTCCGATAAACAAAGTACCGCGTTCCTGTGCGCTGTAGAGTCCGTAAGTGACAGACTCACCGGTCTCAAATGCAATCAGAGATCCCTGTTTGCGATACTGGATATCTCCTTTATACGGCGCATATCCGTTAAAGCTTGTGTTGAGGATTCCGTTTCCTTTGGTATCGGTCATAAACTCTCCACGGTATCCGATGAGTCCGCGGGCAGGAATCAGAAATTCCAGTCTTGTATAACCGCCGCTGGAAACGCCCATGTTCTGAAGCTCTCCCTTTCTCTGACTCAGTTTGTCGATGACAGTTCCGGTAAATTCTTCCGGTACATCCACGTAGGCAAGCTCCATTGGTTCTAATTTTTTGCCGTTTTCATCTGTGTGATATAAAACTTCTGCTTTGCTTACCGCAAATTCGTATCCTTCACGGCGCATATTTTCGATCAGGACAGAAAGGTGAAGCTCGCCTCGTCCGGATACTTTAAAGCTGTCGGCGTTCTCCGTCTCTTCCACACGCAGGCTGACATCGGTGTTCAGTTCGCGCAGAAGACGGTCGCGCAGGTGACGGGAAGTAACGAATTTTCCTTCTCTTCCTGCAAACGGGCTGTCATTGACGATGAACTGCATGGAGATCGTCGGTTCGGAAATCTTCTGGAATGGAATGGCTTCCGGATTCTCAGGAGAGCAGAGGGTGTCTCCGATAGAAATATCGGAAATACCGGAAATCGCTACAATAGAACCGATCGTGGCTTCTTTTACTTCTACTTTGTTCAGACCGTCAAATTCATACAGTTTGCTGATCTTGACTTTCTGCTGCTTGTCCGGATCGTGATGGTTTAAAAGGAGCATATCCTGATTGACACGAATCGTTCCGTTGTCTACTTTTCCGACTCCGATCCGTCCGACGTATTCATTGTAATCAATGGTACTGATCAGCATCTGTGTCGGTGCCTCGGGATCGCCCTCCGGAGCCGGGATGTATTCGAGGATCGTCTCAAACAATGGCTGCATATCTTTTTCTTCGTCAGAAAGGTCAAGGACCGCAATTCCTGATTTTGCGGAAGCATAGACAAACGGGCAGTCCAGCTGCTCGTCAGAAGCATCCAGTTCCATGAAAAGCTCCAGGATCTCATCGATCACTTCATCCGGGCGGGCTTCCGGGCGGTCGATCTTATTGATGCAGACGATAACCGGAAGGTCTAATTCCAGTGCTTTTCTCAGTACGAATTTGGTCTGCGGCATGGCGCCTTCAAAGGCATCGACTACAAGTACGACACCGTTTACCATTTTCAGGACACGTTCTACTTCACCGCCGAAGTCCGCATGTCCGGGCGTATCGATGATGTTGATCTTGGTTCCTTTGTAATAGACTGCAGTATTTTTGGAGAGAATCGTGATTCCACGTTCTCTTTCAATATCGTTGGAGTCCATGACACGTTCCGCAACATCCTGATTTTCGCGGAATACACCGCTTTGTTTTAAGAGCTCATCCACGAGTGTTGTTTTTCCGTGGTCAACATGAGCGATAATGGCAATATTTCTAACATCTTCACGTTTTGTTTTCATAATTTTACACTCTTTCCTACTTATGTTAATGTGTGTTCTCTTGTTACAACTTTTTCATTCTATCATAAATTTCAGATTTTACAAGTACTCTTGTGACAGGCAAATAAAAAAATTGTCGATAGATTTTGTCGAACGGTTTTTCGGACAATCGGGTCTAAACTGCGGTATGATGTCATAGACTTAAGTTGACTCAAAAATATAAAATACCACATACGAGGAAGGGAGTACTACAAATTATGTCAGATAAGATTATTGAAAACAATCAGGTAACCATCATGGGAGTTGTGGCATCCGGGTTTACATACAGCCACGAGGTGTTCGGAGAGGGATTCTATATGGCGGATGTGCTTGTGAAGCGTCTGAGTAATTCAAATGACCGGATTCCTCTCATGATCTCAGAACGTCTGATCGATGTGACGCAGGATTATACAGGAGAGGCGATCAAGGTATCCGGGCAGTTCCGTTCTTATAACCGGCATGAAGAACAGAAAAACCGCCTGGTGCTGTCTGTGTTTGTAAGAGAGGTAGAATTTATTGACGAGGAACTGGATGGGGCGAAAACAAATCACATTCTGCTGGAGGGGTATATCTGTAAAAAGCCGGTGTACAGGAAAACACCGCTTGGACGGGAAATCGCGGACCTGCTTCTGGCGGTGAACCGTCCGTACGGAAAATCGGACTACATTCCGTGTATCTGCTGGGGAAGAAATGCACGGTATGCGTCCGGATTTGAAGTGGGAGAGCATGTACAGATACTGGGAAGAATCCAGAGCAGAGATTATGTGAAGAAAATTTCCGAGACCGAAACACAGACACGAACAGCCTATGAAGTATCTGTGAGCAAGCTGGAGTGCATGGAATAGGACGTTTTTCACATTCCCATCGTTGACATCACTTCTGAATAATGATAAAATTTCATAAACATTACTGAGTAGAGAATCGACAAGGTCAGGAGGATAAATATGTCAATTTTTACAGGAGCAGGAGTTGCGATTATTACACCATTTCATGCAGATGGAAGTGTGAATTATGAAAAGCTGGACGAATTGATCCAGTTTCATTGTGATAACGGTACCGACAGTATTGTGATCTGCGGTACAACAGGGGAATCGTCTACATTGACGGAAGAGGAGCATATGGACTGCATCAAGTTTACGATCAGACAGACGAAAGGACGGATTCCGGTCATTGCAGGAACAGGTTCCAACTGTACACGGACTGCAGTCGAGATGTCAAGAGAAGCAGCCGAGAGCGGTGCAGATGGCGTACTTCTTGTAACCCCATATTATAATAAAGCGACACAGACGGGACTGATTGCGCATTATAAGGCGATCGCGGCCGAGACAAAAGCGCCGATCATCTTGTACAGCGTAGCGAGCAGAACCGGAGTGAATATTGAGCCATCCACCGTAGCGACACTGGCGAAAGAGACTGACAACATTGTGGCAGTCAAGGAAGCATCCGGAAATATCTCACAGGTAGCGAAGATCTTGCAGCTGACAGACGGGAAAGTGGATGTATATTCTGGAAATGACGATCAGATTGTTCCGATCCTGTCACTGGGCGGAAAAGGTGTGATTTCTGTATTGTCCAATGTGGCTCCGAGAGAGACACATGATATCTGTGCAAGCTTCTTTGCGGGAGATATTGCGGGAAGCAGGGCATTACAGCTGAAGGCACTTCCTCTGATTGAGGCACTGTTCTGCGAAGTGAATCCGATTCCGGTGAAAAAAGCAGTGAATCTGATGGGAATGGAAGTCGGCGGATTGAGAATGCCGCTGACAGAGCTGAGTGAAGCGCATACCGTGCAGCTGAAAAAAGCAATGCAGGAGTTCGGAATTCAGTTAGCATAAAAATTGTTAAAAGGATATCATAGATTGAGCAAATAGCCAGAATGTGATATCCTTTTTTGTATACCCATCCGGGTAAAGTCTGTCTTTTGCAGGCGTGTATTGAAAAGTCCGGATCGGTATAGCGTGAAAGAATAACGTTTTCCGGTGTGGAAAATGAAAGATACAGAACGAGGAGGAAATCAGGATGATAAAGATAATCATGCATGGCTGCAATGGAAAAATGGGACAGGTGATCACAAAAATTGCGGAAGCAGACAGTAAAGTGGAGATTGTAGCAGGAGTGGATCAGTTTCAGGGAGTGCAGAATCCGTATCCGGTGTTTTCATCGATGGAAGCGTGTGATGCAGAGGCAGACGTAGTGATCGATTTTTCCAATGCGGCAGCAGTGGACGGACTTTTGGACTATTGTGTGAACAGACGGCTTCCGGTCGTACTTTGTACCACGGGACTTTCTGAAGCACAGCTTGAAAAAGTAGAAAAAGCAGCAGAGCAGATAGCTGTTTTAAAATCAGCGAATATGTCCATGGGGATCAATCTGCTGATGAAGCTCTTGAAAGATGCCGCAAAAGTACTGGCGCCGGCGGGATATGATATTGAACTGGTAGAGCGTCATCACAACCAGAAAGTGGATGCTCCAAGCGGTACTGCACTGGCGCTTGCGGATTCTGTCAATGAAGCACTGGATCATGAATATACGTATGTATATGACAGAAGCCAGTACCGCAAAAAAAGAGAAGAGAAAGAAATCGGAATTTCAGCGGTTCGCGGCGGAACAATCGTAGGAGAGCATGAGGTGATCTTTGCAGGAATGGATGAAGTGATCGAATTTAAGCATACAGCATATTCCAGAAGCGTGTTTGGAAAAGGCGCGGTGGAAGCAGCCAAGTTCCTGGCGGGAAAAACAGCCGGCATGTATGATATGAGTGATGTGATTCAGTTTTAATCAGAGTTTGAGTAAAGAGCGGGGAGTGTCATGAAAGAATTAGAGACAAGATATCTGGAGCGGCTGTCGGATCTGTATCCGACGATCGCGGCGGCTTCTACAGAGATCATCAATCTGCAGGCGATCTTGAATCTTCCGAAAGGAACCGAGCATTTTCTGACGGACATTCATGGGGAATGGGAGGCGTTTTCCCATGTGCTGAAGAATGGATCCGGTGCGGTGCGAAGCAAAATCGAGGATGTATTCGGATATACGCTTGGGAAGAGGGAAAAGCAGGAGCTGGCTACTTTGATTTATTATCCAAAAGAGAAGACAGAGCAGGTAAAGCGGACCGAGAAGCATATGGAAGACTGGTATAAAATTCAGCTGTACCGTCTGATCGAGGTGAGCAAACGGGCAGCCAGTAAGTATACCCGTTCTAAAGTACGCAAGGCACTTCCGAAAGATTTTGCTTATGTTATAGAAGAACTGATCACGGAAAAGGCGGAGCTTCATGACAAGGAATCCTACTATAATGAGATCATTCAGACAATCATCCGGATCGGCAGGGCAGAAGAATTTATCTGTGCGATCGCAGATCTGATCCAGAGGCTTGTGATCGATCATTTACATATTGTCGGTGATATTTATGACAGGGGACCGGGCCCGCATATTATCATGGATAAGCTGATGACCTATCATTCAGTGGACATTCAGTGGGGCAATCATGATGTGCTCTGGATGGGTGCGGCAGCAGGGCAAAGAGGTTGCATTGCCAATGTGATCCGGATCTGTGCTCGTTATGGGAATCTGGATATTCTGGAGGACGGATACGGGATCAATCTTCTGCCTCTGGCGAATTTTGCACTTCGCATTTATGGGGACGACCCCTGTACCTGTTTCAGGCGCAAAGGAAGCGAACGCCTGCAAAAGGCGGAGATGGAGATGAATCTTCGGATGCACAAGGCGATTTCCGTGATACAGTTTAAGGTAGAAGGAAAACTGATTCTTCAGCATCCGGAATTTCAGATGGAAGCACGTGCACTGCTGCACAGGATTGATTATAAAAAAGGCACGATCCTGCTGGATGGAAAAGAATATCCGTTAAAAGATGATAGCTTTCCGACCATTGATCCGGCAGCTCCGTATGAACTGACCGAAGAGGAAGCGGAGATTATGGAACGCCTGGAAAAAGCATTTGCAGGATGTAAAAAGCTGCAGGATCATATGCGGTTTTTGCTTGCCAAAGGTGGATTATACAAGGTGTATAACAACAATCTTTTGTATCACGGCTGCGTACCGCTTAGAGAGGACGGATCTTTAAAGGAAGTACAGCTTTGTGGAAAAAGCTACCGTGGGAAAAGTCTGTATGATGCGCTGGAAGGCTATGTAAGAAAAGGCTTTTTCGCGCTGGATGAACAGGAAAAAGAGCAGGGAAAGAATATCATGTGGTGCATCTGGCAACATCCGGATTCTCCGCTGTTCGGAAAAGACAAGATGGCGACCTTTGAGCGGTATTTTATCGAGGCAAAAGAGACGCATCTGGAGAAAAAGAATCCGTATTACGAACTTCTGGAAAAAGAAGAGGTGGTAGACGAGATTCTGGAAGAGTTCGGACTGCACCCGGAGGGAGCCCACATTGTCAACGGGCACGTTCCTGTAAAATGCAAAAACGGAGAAAGTCCGATCAAGTGTAATGGGAAAGTTCTGGTCATCGATGGAGGTTTTTCCAGGGCGTATCAGAAAGAGACGGGAATTGCAGGATATACCCTTGTCTACAACTCCTATGGTCTTGTTCTGGTTGCCCATGAGCCTTTTGAGTCGAAAGAGGCTGCGGTGGAAAAGGGAAGCGATATTCATTCGGATTACATGGTAGTGAAACGGGTGGCAGAACGCCGTCTCGTTGGAAATACAGATATCGGCACCGAATTAAAAGAGCAGGTAGCAGATCTGGAGTCGCTGCTTGCAGCCTACAGAAGCGGTCAGGTGATTGAAAAACTATAAGCAGAGACTTACGTGAAAAGAAAGGCATGAAAATATATGAGTAAAGAGATAGAAAAGGAACTGTTGGAGGAAGAACTGGATCTGGGAGCAGAAACAGAGGATCTGGTGTCGGATTCGGTGGATATGACGGAACCGTTAAAGATTTATTTAAAAGAGATCGGCAGGATCCCGCTGCTTACAGCAGAGGAAGAACTGGAGCTTGGCAGACAGATCGCAGAAGGAGATACAGAAGCACGACGAAAGATGGAGGAAGCAAATCTGCGTCTGGTGGTTGCGGTGGCAAAGCATTATGCCGGAAAAGGAATGCAGTTTATGGATCTGATCCAGGAAGGCAATATCGGTCTGATGCGTGCAGTGGAAAAATTTGACTACACAAAGGGCAGTAAATTTTCCACCTATGCGGTATGGTGGATCAAAGAAGCCATTCTGCGGGCGCTGGATTCTCAGTCCAGAGAGATTCGTGTGCCGGTCCGTGTGGCTCAGAATATGAATAAGATCAGCAAAACAGAGCGGAAGATGGAACAGACACTCGGGCGTGAAGTTGCTGCAGAGGAGATTGCAAAAGAGCTGCATATGACAACAGAAGAAGTAGAGCGCATGCAGAGCTATATCAAGAATCCGGTTTCTCTGGAGACTCCGGTGGGAGATGAAGAGGACAGCAATCTGGAAGACTTTATTGAAGATACACAGGAGCCGACTCCGGAGGAGGCTGTTGCGGCACTGGTACAGAAAGAAGAAGTGCAGGAGATGCTTTCCACGCTGACAGAAAAAGAGCAGAAAATCTTAAGACTCCGCTACGGTCTGGAGGACGGTAATGTACATACGCTCGAAGAAACCGGACAGATACTCGGCGTGACCAGAGAACGGATCCGTCAGCTGGAGTCAAGAGCATTGGAAAAACTGAGGAAATCAGCAGGACCAAGAGCATAAAAAGGAAAAAAATTCCATTCATAAAATATTAAAAAAAGGAAAACTTAACAGTGTAAGACTATATTTTATGAAAGGAAGAAGATTATGAAAAACAGAAAAAAACTGCTTGTATTGCTGATGTGTACCTGTATGCTTCTGGGCACGACTGCATGTGGAAACAGAAGAGATACACAGAACGATACAACAATGAATGATGCAACTGACAAAACAAAGGACAACAATGACAAGACAGACAGAAATGAAAACCGTACAGATGACAACAGTAACGGAAAAGCAGACAACGTGGTAGATGATGTCACAGACGGTGTGAATGATGTAGTGGATGGTGTGACCAATGGAGTGGATGATCTGACAAGGGGAGCCACGGATGCGGTAGATGATGCTGCGGATGGAATGACCAAAGATCATAACGCACAGAACCGGGAGAATAACAAGTAGGTTTTGAATACCGGATAAACAAGTGCTGCAGAAGAAGTTTTTGCAGCACTTTTCTATAAAAGGAGAATTGTGATGAAGTTCAGACCTTGTATTGATATACATAACGGAAAAGTAAAACAGATCGTCGGCGGCAGCTTAAAAGATGAAGGCGATATGGCACAGACCAATTTTACTTCAGAACAGGATGCAGTCTGGTATGCAGAAAAATATAAACAGGATGGACTCAAAGGCGGGCATATCATTCTGCTCAATTCCAGAGATTCCAAATATTTTGAGGCAACGAAAGCGCAGGCGCTTCTGGCGCTTTCGGCATATCCGGGAGGGATGCAGATCGGCGGCGGCATCACGGCGGGAAATGCAGAAGAATATCTGGATGCGGGCGCCAGCCATGTGATCGTAACCTCTTATATATTTCGTGAAGGAGAGATGGATCGCAGCCGTTTGAGACGACTGAAAGATATGGTCGGAAAAGAGAGAATAGTTCTGGATCTGAGCTGCCGGAAAAAGGGGAATGACTATTATATCGTGACAAACCGGTGGCAGACGTTTACCAGAGAAAAACTGTCAGAGGAATTGCTTGATGAAATGGCGCAGTACTGTGATGAATTTCTGGTACACGGTGTGGATGTGGAAGGAAAATCTTCCGGAGTGGAAGGAGAACTTGTGGAACTGCTTGGCAGATGGAAAGGGATTCCTGTTACTTATGCGGGCGGAATCGGAAGTATGAAAGAGCTGGAAAAATTTAAAAAACTTGGACATGGAAAGCTGGATTTTACGATCGGAAGTGCACTGGATCTGTTTGGAGGGACAATTCCTTATAAAAATCTGCTCCGTTTGTAAATGAAATGTAAACAAAGCGGAACAAAAACATGAATTGGTTGAATTCATGGAAAGTTAGTGATAGAATGGTAGGCAGAGTAAATTTAGACAAGGAGCAGATTGCAGATTATGGGTTTAATGGATAAAATTTTCGGGACTCACAGCCAGCACGAGCTGAAGAGAATCTATCCGATCGTGGATCGCATTGAGGCGCTGGAGCCAGAGATGAAAGCACTTTCGGATGCGGAATTAAAGGATAAGACAAGAGAGTTTAAAGAACGTCTCAAAGAGGGAGAGACTCTGGATGATATTCTCCCGGAGGCATATGCAGTTGTAAGAGAAGGTGCATATAGAAGTATGGGGATGCGCCATTACCGGGTGCAGCTGATCGGTGGTATCATCCTGCATCAGGGACGTATCGCAGAGATGCGTACAGGTGAAGGTAAGACACTGGTATCCACACTTCCGGCATATCTGAATGCGCTGGAAGGAAAAGGCGTTCACATTGTCACAGTCAATGATTATCTGGCAAAGCGTGATGCCGAGTGGATGGGAAAAGTACACGAATTTCTGGGACTGACAGTCGGTGTGGTTCTCAATGATATGGACAATGATGAGCGCCGCGCGGCATATAATTGTGATATTACATATGTAACGAACAACGAACTGGGATTTGATTATCTGAGAGACAACATGGTGATCTACAAGGAACAGCTTGTACAAAGAGGGCTGAACTTTGCGGTTATCGATGAGGTTGACTCCGTATTGATCGATGAAGCCAGAACTCCGCTGATCATTTCCGGACAGAGTAATAAATCTACAAAATTGTATGAGGCATGCGATATTCTGGCACGCCAGCTGGAAAGAGGAGAAGCAAGCGGTGAGTTTTCCAAGATCAATGCGATCATGGGAGAAGATATTGAAGAGTCCGGAGATTTTATTGTCAACGAGAAAGAAAAGGTTGTCAATCTGACAGAAGACGGTGTGAAGAAGGTAGAAAACTTCTTCCATATCGAGAACCTGGCAGATCCGGAGAATCTGGAGATCCAGCACAACATCATTCTGGCGCTGCGTGCGCATAACCTGATGTTCCGCGATCAGGATTACGTGGTGACTCAGGAGGGAGAGGTTATGATCGTGGATGAGTTCACCGGACGTATCATGCCGGGAAGACGGTATTCGGACGGACTGCATCAGGCGATCGAAGCAAAAGAGCATGTGAAGGTCAGAAGAGAGAGCAAGACACTGGCAACTATTACATTCCAGAACCTGTTCAACAAGTATGAGAAGAAGAGCGGTATGACAGGTACTGCCTTGACTGAGGAAAAAGAGTTCCGTGATATTTACGGAATGGACGTTGTAGAGATCCCGACCAACCGTCCGGTTCAGAGAAAAGATCTCGAAGACGCAGTATATAAGACAAAACAGGAAAAATACCACGCAGTCGTTGAAGCCGTGAAAGAAGCGCATGCAACGGGACAGCCGGTCTTGGTTGGTACGATCACGATCGAGGTTTCAGAGCTGCTCAGCAAAATGCTGAAAAAAGAAGGAATTCAGCATAAGGTATTGAATGCCAAGTATCATGAACTGGAAGCAGAAATCGTGGCAGATGCGGGACAGCACGGAGCAGTCACGATTGCGACCAACATGGCCGGACGTGGTACGGATATCAAGCTGGATGATGCTGCAAGAGAGGCCGGAGGTCTTAAGATCATCGGTACAGAGCGTCATGAATCCAGACGTATTGACAACCAGCTGCGCGGACGTTCCGGACGACAGGGAGATCCGGGAGAATCCCGTTTCTACATTTCTCTGGAGGATGATCTGATGCGTCTGTTTGGTTCTGAACGTCTGATGAGTGTATTCAACACACTTGGTGTAGAGGACGGAGAACAGATCGAGCATAAGATGCTCTCCAGTGCGATTGAGAAAGCACAGAAGAAGATCGAGGGCAATAACTTTGGAATCCGTAAGAATCTGCTGGAATACGATCAGGTTATGAATGAGCAGAGAGAGATCATTTATGAGGAAAGACGTCGTGTTCTGGACGGAGAGAGCATGCGAGATACCATCTACAATATGATGACAGAATATGTAGAAAATATGACAGACCGCTTTGCCGCACCGGATGCAGATTCGGAAGAATGGGATCTGTCAGGACTGGAGCTGACACTTCACGGGGAGATTCCGATGCTGAAGATGCCGGATGCAGAGGAAGTCAAGGACATGAGACAGAAAGAGCTCAAGCATACATTGAAAGAGCGTGCTGTAAAAGCATACGAGGAGAAAGAAGCAGAATTCCCGGAAGCAGAGCAGCTGCGTGAGATGGAGCGAGTGGTACTGTTAAAGGCAATCGATACACGCTGGATGGATCACATCGATGATATGGATCAGCTCCGTCAGGGAATCGGTCTTCAGGCATACGGACAGAGAGATCCACTGGTAGAATATAAGATGATGGGATACGATATGTTCGGCGAGATGACCAATTCCATCGCAGAGACGACGATCCGTACCTTATTCCATATCCGGATCGAGCAGAAGGTAGAAAGAGAGCAGGTGGCACAGGCGACCGGAACAAACAAAGATGACAGCGCATCACACACTCCGAAAAAACGGGAAGAGAAAAAGGTTTATCCAAATGATCCATGCCCGTGCGGAAGTGGCAAGAAGTACAAACAGTGCTGCGGAAGAAAATAGTAACCAGGTAAGTGCCTGAATATTTTGTTGACTGTGTGTATACTGCATCAGACATTGTGCTGCAATATATACACAGTCAATGTTGATTTAAAACAGATTTTTGAAAAAAGAAAGAGGTGATCAAGGTGGTTTTATTAGATGAACTGAAAGTAAGACTGAGTGCATACGAAGAGCCGCTGAAAGATTTGAGGGATTCACTTTGACTTAGCGTCAAAGAAAGAACGAATTGAGGAATTAGAAAGAACGATCGAGGAGCCGGGATTCTGGGATAATCCGGATCAGTCCAGACAGACGATGCAGGTATTGAAAAGTCTTCAGGATTCGGTAAAGCAGATTGAGCAGATGTACGCAGATTATGAGGATCTGGGACTTCTGATTGAGATGAGTCAGGAGGAACAGGACGAAGAGACGGTGCAGGAGATTGAGGAAGAACTGCTCCGTTTTGAAGGAGAGTTTGAAGAGCTGAGGATCCAGACACTTCTGACCGGAGAGTATGACAGAGATCATGCGATCGTTACGCTTCACGCCGGAGCAGGCGGAACAGAATCCTGTGACTGGGCAAACATGCTTTACAGAATGTACACCAGATGGGCAGAGAAAAAGGGATTTTCCGTAGAAGTTCTGGATTATCTGGAAGGAGATGTTGCGGGAATCAAAGGCGTGACATTTGAAGTACGAGGAGAGAATGCTTACGGATATCTGCGCTCTGAAAAAGGGGTGCACAGACTGGTCAGAATTTCTCCGTTTAATGCGGCAGGAAAGCGGCAGACTTCTTTTGCATCCTGTGATGTGATTCCGGATATTGAGGAAGATATTGATATTGAGATCAATGATGACGATATCAGGATTGACACATATCGTTCCAGCGGAGCGGGCGGACAGCATATCAATAAGACTTCTTCGGCAATCCGTATCACGCATTTCCCGACAGGAATTGTTGTTCAGTGTCAGAATGAGCGTTCTCAGCACATGAATAAAGACAAGGCAATGCAGATGCTCAAAGCCAAGCTGTATCTGATGAAGCAGCAGGAGCAGGCAGACAAAGTGTCCGGTATTCGCGGTGAGATCAAGGAAATCGGATTCGGAAGTCAGATCCGTTCCTATGTCATGCAGCCATATACATTGGTGAAAGATCACCGTACGAACATGGAGATCAGTAATGTGAATGGTGTGTTAGACGGCAATCTGGATCCATTCATCAATGCATATTTAAGTGCTCAGAAAAACACAGAAGAGTAGGACAGATGCAGAAAAAAGAACAGGAAGGAAGGCGAATATGGTAAATATAGCAGTTATGGGATATGGCACGGTGGGATCCGGAGTCATTGAAGTATTACAGACCAATAAGGAACGAATCGACCAGAGAGCCGGGGATGAGATCCATGTAAAATACATTCTGGATCTGAGAGATTTCCCGGGAGATCCGATTCAGGAAAAAATTGTACATGATTTTCAGGTGATCGCAGAAGATCCTTCCATTCAGATCGTGGTAGAGGTAATGGGTGGGATCGAACCTGCATATACTTTTGTTAAGAAGTGTCTGATGGCCGGAAAAAGCGTGGTGACCTCCAACAAAGCACTGGTGGCAAAGCACGGTGCAGAGCTGCTTTCCATTGCAAGGGAGAAAAATATCAATTTTCTGTTTGAGGCCAGTGTCGGAGGCGGAATTCCGATCATCCGTCCGTTAAATTCTTCAATGACAGCAGATGAGATTGAAGAAATCACAGGGATTTTAAACGGAACGACCAATTATATGCTCAGTAAGATGTTTTATGAAGGAGCAGATTATGAGGAAGTTTTAAAAGAGGCGCAGGAAAAAGGGTATGCGGAACGAAATCCGGAAGCGGACGTGGAAGGATATGATGCATGCCGGAAGATTGCGATTCTTTCATCTTTGATTTCCGGACAGCAGGTGGATTTTGAAGATATTTATACAGAGGGGATCACGCAGATTACAAAAGAAGATATGATGTATGCAAAGGCAATGGGAATGACGATTAAGCTTCTTGCATGCAGCAGAAGGGATGAAGATCATATCCATGCCATCGTTGCTCCGTATCTGCTGAGCTCTTCGCATCCATTGTATAGCGTAAATGATGTCTTTAATGCGATTTTTGTACATGGCAATGTACTCGGAGATGCAATGTTTTACGGAAGCGGTGCAGGAAAGCTTCCGACAGCGAGTGCGGTTGTTTCTGATATTGTAGATGAAGTAAAGCATTTGAACCGGAATATTATGACGATGTGGGATCAGGATAAAGTGGAACTGCTTCCGATCTCGGATACGAGCAAGCGTTTCTTTGTGCGGATCAAGGGAGAACCACAGGCAATGAGAGCACATCTGGAAAGTAAATTCGGATCGATTGAGATTGTACAGGTGGAATCGTTGGAGGGAGAATTCGGATTTCTGACAGAAATTATGACAGAAGGACACTTTGAACAGTGCCAGAAAGAATTTCCGTCCATTCTTCACCGGATTAGAGTAGAAGGGTGAGGTGCGTATGAAATATGTTGTTGTTTTATGTGACGGGATGGCAGATGAACCGTTGGAAGAACTGGGCGGTATGACACCCCTGGAGAAGGCACATACTCCAAATCTGGACCGCATGGCGCAGATTTCAGAGATTGGCATGGTTCAGACTGTTCCCGACGGGATGGCTCCGGGAAGCGATACGGCGAATCTTTCCGTGATCGGATATGACCCAAAAGAATATTATACCGGACGTTCCCCTTTGGAGGCACTGAGTATTGGGGTGGATATGGCACCGACAGATGTGTCTTTCCGCTGCAATCTGGTGACACTGTCCGAGGAAGAAGAGAACTATGAAGATAAACATATTCTGGATCACAGTTCCAGTGAGATCAGTACCGAGGATGCGGCTGTTCTGATGGAGACTCTGATGCAGGAAATGCGAAGAGGCGGGTATGAGTTTTATACAGGCACGAGTTACAGACATTTGCTGATCCATAAATTTGGAAGTGTAGTTGAATTGACAGCGCCTCATGATATCCTGACAAAGCGGATCGGGGAGTATCTCCCTCAGGATGCGGTACTTCGGGAGATGATGGAGACCAGTTACCGGATCTTAAGCAATCATCCGCTGAATCTGGAGCGAAAGGCAAAAGGGCTCAATCCTGCCAATTCCGTATGGTTCTGGGGGGCAGGCACCAGGCCGATGTTGACCTCCTTTGAGGAAAAATATCATAAAAAAGGAGCTATGATCTCAGCAGTGGATCTGTTGAAGGGGATTGCTGTAGGAGCAGGGCTTGACAATATTATCGTAGAAGGTGCAAACGGAGGACTTCATACGAACTATACAGGAAAAGCGGAGGCAGCAGTGGACGCGCTGGCGGCGCAGAATTATGATTTTGTATATGTACATATTGAAGCACCGGATGAGATGGGACATCAGGGAAGTATTCCGGATAAGATCAAGGCGATTGAAAATATCGATCAGAAGATCATCGGACCGATCGTTGGGGAACTGGAAGATCTTTGCATGGATTTCAGAATGTTAGTCCTTCCGGATCATCCGACGCCGATCTGTGTCCGCACACATACCGGTAATCCGGTTCCGTATCTTTTATATGATTCCAGAAAGAAAGCAGAAGGAATGCCGGAGTATTCGGAAAGGCTGGGCAATAAGAGCCCATTGTTCGAGAAAGAAGGACACAGGCTTCTTTCCCATCTTTTTGAGATGGACAATGAACGGTAAACAGAGAGGAAGAAAAAATGCTGATAGTAAAGAAGTTTGGCGGCAGTTCGGTCGCAGATAAAGAGTGTATTTTTCGTGTGGCAGAGCGCTGCGCGGAGGATTATAAAAGTGGACACGATGTGATCGTTGTCCTTTCGGCAATGGGAGACACAACAGATGATCTGATCGCAAAAGCAAAAGAGATCAATCCGAATCCATCCAGGAGAGAACTGGATATGCTGCTGACAACAGGGGAACAGATTTCCGTATCATTGATGGCGATGGCATTCCATAAGCTGGGAATCCCGGCAGTATCACTGAATGCGTTCCAGGTGAAGATGCACAGTACATCCACCTATGGCAATGCAAGATTCAAGAAAGTAGAGTCTGAGAGGATCCTCCACGAACTGGGATACCGGAAGATCGTGATCGTCACTGGATTCCAGGGAGTGAACAAATATGAGGATTATGCGACAATGGGGCGGGGTGGTTCAGATACCACGGCAGTTGCAATCGCAGCGGCTCTGGGCGCAGATGCGTGTGAGATTTATACGGATGTAGACGGTGTGTATACCGCAGATCCACGAATTGTTCCTTCTGCGAGAAAATTAAAAGAAATCAGTTATGATGAAATGCAGGAGCTGGCATCCATGGGGGCGAATGTCCTGCATAACCGTTCTGTGGAAATGGCGAAAAAATATGGAGTACAGCTGGTTGTACGTTCCAGCATGAACAGAGAAGAAGGTACGGTGGTCAAGGAGGTAGTAAAAGTGGAAAAATTGTTAATCAGCGGAGTTGCATCTGATAAAAATACAGCGAGAATTTCTGTCATCGGAATCGAAGACAAACCGGGAACAGCGTTCAAGATCTTCAATACACTTGCAAAGAAGAATATCAATGTGGACATCATTCTTCAGTCTGTAGGAAGAGACGGTACAAAAGATATTTCCTTTACAGTGGCAGAGGATGATCTTCAGGATACACTGGCGATCCTGGAAGAAAATAAAGAAGCGCTGACGATCCAGGAGATCAATTCTCAGGAGAGTGTAGCGAAGATCTCGATTGTCGGAGCAGGAATGATGAGTAATCCGGGTGTTGCTGCCAAGATGTTCGAGGCACTGACAAATGCCAGAGTCAACATCCATATGATTTCAACATCAGAAGTAAGAATCACGGTTCTGATCAATGAAAGCGATGTAGAACGTGCGATCAATGCAGTTCACGAGAGATTTGGACTGGGAGAATAATAAAAAAAGGAAATCCGACTGGAGCTGGCGGATTTCCTTTTTCTTTATTACAACAGTTTTTTCAATAGTAATTTATCTTCCGGATTCATGGCCCGGTATCCCTTGATCAGTTCGACTTCTTCCCGCGTAAGATAGAGTGTATCGGCAGTGTCGATCTCCATGGCATACGTAAAGGGACCTTTCTGTTCGAGGATCAGTCCGTCTTTTGTACAGGGATGATTGACCAGCTGGTCGAGAGATACTCCATAGATATCAGCCAGACGCATCAGAGAATCCAGATCCGGTGTCCGTTTGCTGGTTTCGTAGTTAGAATAAGCCTGTCTGGAAATATTGAGCAAGTCACTGATCTCTTGCTGAGTGTAGTGATGTGCTTTACGAAGACGGTATAAATTTTCAACAAGCTGAATATTAGACATTGCTGTACCTCCATTTACAGGGAATTGTTAAAAGCTTAGTAAATTATAACAATTTTCCCTATAAATAGATATCTATGCGACAAAACGTAGCGAAAGAACAAAAAGCCACAAAAAGTTGATATCAGAGTTTACTGAGTGTACTGTTATGATAGGAAGAAGAAAAGGTAACGTCTTCGCCGAACCATTCGGGTGGAGTAAAGTGATTGGCAGTCTCTTCATCCGGAAATTCTACTTCCGCAAGCATCAGAGGCGCAAGGTCTCCGGAAAAAATATCAAGCTCAATAAAGAGGAAATCCTTAAGAGGGATCACATATCTTTTTTTTGTGATCAGCCGTCCGTCGATTTTTTCTTTTAAATGTTCATAGGATTCTTTTGTCAGCGGAAGGTTGTATTCTTCCCGGATCATCATTCCTTTGGATTTGTAAGTCAGAATGTAGTCATTGTTGTCCCGGCGGATACGTACCACAGGTGCAGTGGAGAGGTATCCCTGTTCGATCTTGCGGCATGGATATGATGAAAGATCAAAGGGGACAGATGAAATCAGATATTTGCGCTCGATTTCCATGAAAAACTCCTTTCTTTGAAAACATCGTTTGTTGTTTGATATTCGGTATCATCATAATATGAAAAACGGAAAATGTAAACGGGGAGGCATTGCATTTTTAACAGGGATTTGCTACACTTTTTACCATATGAAAGAAATGAAAATCAGGTTCAGATTTTAAGTCAGGAGGAAATGATCATGAAACAGATTGCGGTATTTCTCGCAGAAGGATTTGAAGAAATCGAAGGACTTACGGTTACGGATCTGCTGCGCAGGGCAGGCGTTACTGTGACGAACGTATCGGTCACAGGAGAAAAGACAGTACATGGCTCACACGGAATCGGTGTCGAGGCAGACGCCCTGTTTGAGGAGATGGAGTTTGAGGGAATGGATATGCTCGTACTGCCGGGTGGGATGCCGGGGACAAAGCATTTGAAAGAACACAGAGATTTGTGTGTGCTGCTCAAAGAATTTTATGCAAAAGAGCGTTATCTGGCAGCAATCTGTGCAGCGCCTACTGTATTTGGAAAACTGGGATTTCTGGAAGGCAGAAAAGCATGCTGTTATCCGGGCATGGAGTCAGGGCTTTCTCACGCAGAGACAAATGAAGAGCCGGTAAATGTAGATGGGCATATGATCACAAGCCGGGGACTGGGAACCGCGATTCCATTCGCATTGAAGCTGATCGAGCTCCTGTGCGGAAAGGAAAAGGCAGAAGAAATCGGGCATGGAGTAGTTTATTATTAAAAAGTACTGGAAATATTGAAGTGACTATGCTATACTAATTCAATGACTGCGAATATACAATTTGCGTTTGAATGGTACGAATCAAGGAGGAAATAGAAAGATGAGTTTACAGGTAGAAAAGTTAGAGCATAATATGGCGAAGCTTACAGTAGAAGTAGCTGCAGAAGATGTAGAGAAAGCACTGCAGGCAGCTTACTTAAAACAGCGCAAACAGATCAACATTCCGGGATTCCGTAAAGGGAAAGTTCCGCGTCAGATGATCGAAAAAATGTACGGACCGGAAGTATTCTATGATGAAGCAGCAAACAACATGATTCCGGACGCATATGCAAAAGCTTATGATGAAAGTGAACTGGACATCGTGTCTCAGCCGAAGATCGAGGTTGTACAGATGGAAAAAGGAAAACCGTTCATTTTCACAGCAGAAGTAGCTACAAAACCGGAAGTGACACTCGGAGATTACAAAGGACTGAAAGTAGATAAAGTATCTACAAGAGTGACACAGAAGGAAGTTGATGAAGAGATTGAAAAAGAGCGCGAGCGCAATGCAAGAACAATCGAAGTGACAGACCGCGCAGTTCAGGATAAAGATGAAGTAACATTAGATTTCGAAGGATTTGTAGACGGTGTTGCATTTGAAGGTGGAAAAGGAGAAGATTATCCGCTGACAATCGGTTCCGGATCATTCATTCCTGGATTTGAAGAGCAGCTGATCGGAGCTGAGATCGACAAAGAAGTAGAAGTGAATGTGACATTCCCGAAAGAGTATCACTCTGAAGAGCTTGCAGGAAAAGATGCTACATTCAAGTGTACAGTACACACAATCAAAGCAAAAGAGCTTCCGGAGCTGGATGATGAATTTGCTTCTGAAGTTTCTGAATGTGAGACAATGGACGCATACAGAGCGGAAGTAAAGAAAAACATCAAAGAGCGCAAAGAGAGAACCGGAAAAGAAAAGAAAGAAAACCAGGCAGTAGATCAGGCAATCGAGAACGCACAGATGGATATTCCGGAAGCAATGATCGAGTTCCAGGTAAGACAGATGGCAGATGATTTTGCACGCCGCATTCAGCAGCAGGGTCTGACTGTAGAACAGTACTTCCAGTTTACAGGAATGACAGCAGAGAAGATGATGGAAGAGATGAGACCACAGGCTGAAAAGAGCATCAAGACAAGACTGGTTCTGGAAGCGATCGTAAAAGCTGAGAACATTGAAGTTTCTGATGAGCGTGTAGAAGAAGAACTCACAAAAATGGCGGAAGCATATCAGATGGAAGTGGAAAAACTCAAAGAGTTTATGGGAGAGAACGAGAAGAAACAGATCAAAGAGGATCTTGCAGTTCAGGAAGCAATCACTCTGCTTGTAAACGAATCTGTAGAGGGATAATCTGTTCTGGTACATAACAGTACCGTGAATCCGCAGTGAGAGGGGGCCGCAGGCAGCGGCAGATTAAGTCAGCATAATAAGGAGGAAAAGCAAATGAGTTTAGTACCTTATGTTATTGAACAGACAAGCCGTGGAGAGCGCTCTTACGACATTTATTCAAGACTGTTAAAAGAAAGAATCATTTTTCTGGGAGAAGAGGTCAATGATGTATCTGCGAGTGTGATCGTAGCACAGCTTCTTTTCCTGGAAGCGGATGATCCGAATAAGGATATCCAGTTATATATCAACAGCCCGGGAGGTTCCGTGACAGCGGGACTGGCAATCTACGATACCATGCAGTACATCAAATGTGATGTTTCTACAGTCTGCATCGGTATGGCAGCAAGCATGGGGGCATTCCTTCTTTCCGGTGGAGCGAAGGGAAAACGTTTTGCGCTTCCAAACGCAGAGATCATGATTCATCAGCCATCCGGCGGAGCACAGGGACAGGCAACTGAGATTTCGATCGCAGCAGAGCACATCCTGAGAACCCGTCAGAAATTGAACGAGATCATGGCAGCAAACACAGGGCAGCCGTTGGAGACGATCAAGGCTGATACAGAACGTGATAACTTCATGTCTGCGGAAGAAGCAAAAGCTTATGGATTAATAGATGAGGTAATTGCCAAACATTAATGTTGTGTCGGCAATATGAGGTGAGAGTGATATGGCAGGAAAAGCAAGTGATGATATGGTAAGATGCTCCTTCTGTAATAAGCCGCAGTCTCAGGTAAGAAAGCTGATCGCAGGGCCGAACGGCGCTTATATCTGTGATGAGTGTATCGAGGTCTGCTCGGAGATTATAGAAGAAGAGTTTGAATACGATGATGACAGAAGAGAATTTGATGATATCAATCTTTTGACACCAGAGGAGATCAAGGCATTCCTTGATGAATATGTAATCGGACAGGACGAGGCAAAGAAGGTTCTTTCTGTTGCTGTATACAATCATTACAAGCGGATCATGGCAGGTTCTGATCTGGGCGTGGATCTGCAGAAGAGTAATATTCTGATGCTTGGACCGACCGGATGCGGAAAGACTCTGCTTGCCCAGACCCTCGCAAAGATACTGAATGTTCCGTTTGCCATCGCAGATGCGACAGCTCTGACAGAGGCCGGATATGTGGGGGAAGATGTAGAAAGCATCCTCCTGAAAGTGATTCAGGCAGCAGATGGCGATATTGAACGTGCAGAGCATGGTATTATTTATATTGATGAGATTGACAAGATCACAAGAAAGTCTGAGAATCCTTCCATTACAAGAGATGTATCCGGAGAGGGAGTTCAGCAGGCGCTTTTGAAGATCATTGAGGGAACGGTTGCATCCGTTCCGCCACAAGGAGGAAGGAAGCATCCACATCAGGAATTGATCCAGATAGATACAACAAATATCCTGTTTATCTGTGGGGGTGCATTTGAAGGAATCGATAAGATTATTGAGACCAGACTGGATAAGAAGTCCATCGGTTTTAATGCACAGATTGCAGAGAAGCATGAGGAAGATGTTGATGTACTGCTGCATCAGGTGCTTCCACAGGATCTGGTGAAGTTTGGCTTGATTCCGGAACTGGTAGGACGTGTTCCTGTCACAGTATCTCTGGATCTTCTGGATAAGGAGGCACTGATTCGAATTCTGACAGAGCCGAAGAGTTCTCTTGTGAAGCAGTATCAGAAGCTGATGGAACTGGACGGCGTAAAGCTGGAGTTTGATAAAGCAGCTCTGGATGCGATCGCAGAGACCTCTCTTGCAAGGAAAACGGGAGCCAGAGGATTGAGAGCCATTATGGAAGATATTATGATGGATACAATGTTCCGTGTACCATCTGATGATACCATCAAAGGATGTATGATTACAAAAGATGTTGTGGAAGGAAAGGGTCAGCCATTGTATGAGTGCGATGGAGAAGAGAGAAAATCTTTTCTGACATCTGAAAGTGCATAGATAACACAGGCGGGTGCATAGGGAGGACCATGTACCCGCTTGTTTTGATTTTGGATAAAACAAAAAGCAGGAGGAAAATACAGGTGAACAGAGAAATAAAAAGCCTTCCGATGGTAGCTCTGCGTGGAATGACTATCATGCCGGAAATGGTAGTACATTTTGATGTGAGCAGAGAGAAATCAATCGCAGCGATTCAGGAAGCCATGGAGGGAGATCAGAAGATTTTTCTTGTGGCACAAAGATCAATAGAAACAGACGACCCTATACAGGAAGATGTTTACGAGGTGGGAACTGTTGGAACGATCAAACAGATCATGAAGCTTCCAAAGCATATCGTTCGGGTACTTGTTTCAGGAGAAACAAGAGGAATCTTAAAACAGCTTCAGCAGGATACGCCGTATCTGCGGGCAGAGGTCGAGGTGATCGATGAGTCTGATCTTGTCATTCAGGATGATCTAAATGGAGAGGCAATGGCAAGGAGTCTTAAAGATACTTTTCTGGACTATGCCGCTCGCAACGGAAAAATGTCAAAAGAAGCAGTGGCAGAGATTTTGGAGATCAAAAGCCTGAAAAAGCTGGTGGATGAGATTGCTGCAAACACGCCTTTTTATTATGTTGATCAACAGGAAATCCTCGGAAAAGTGGATTTTTGGGAGAGATATGAGACATTGGCGTTTAAGCTGGTCAACGAAGTGCAGATCATGGATATCAAAGATGAACTGCAGCAAAAGGTGAAGGAACGTGTGGATAAGCATCAGAAAGAATACATTCTTCGGGAGCAGCTGAAGCTGATCCGGGAGGAGTTGGGGGATGATTCTACATTGTCCGATGCGGAAGAATTTGAAAAAGCAGCAAAGAATCTGAAAGCGCCAAAAGAAGTGAAGGAAAAGCTGAAAAAAGAAATCAGCAGATTCAAAAGCTCACTGAACAGTCCGGCAGAAAGCGGTGTGATACGAACCTATATTGAAACATTGCTTGAGATGCCGTGGGATAAAGCCGGGAAAGACAATCAGGATATCAAATATGCAGAGGAAGTGCTGGAAGCAGATCATTATGGTCTGGAACAGGTCAAAGAACGAATTCTGGAATTTCTGGCAGTACGTTCTCTGACGAAAAAAGGGGAGAGCCCGATCCTGTGTCTGGTGGGACCGCCGGGAACCGGAAAAACATCGATCGCCAAATCTCTTGCAAAGGCACTGAAGAAGCCGTATGTAAGGATTTCACTTGGCGGAGTGCGGGATGAGGCAGAAATCCGGGGACACAGAAAAACATATGTAGGAGCAATGCCCGGACGCATCGCAAATGGAATTCGTCAGGCAGGTGTCAAGAATCCGTTGATGCTTCTGGATGAAATTGATAAAGTCAGCACAGACTATAAGGGAGATACGTTCTCTGCGCTTCTGGAAGTACTGGACAGTGAACAGAATTACAAATTCCGTGATCATTATCTGGAAGTTCCGCTGGATTTGTCGGAAGTGCTGTTTATTGCCACTGCAAATTCACTGCAGACGATTCCGCGTCCGCTTCTGGACCGTATGGAAGTGATCGAGGTGACCAGCTACACAGAGAATGAGAAGCTGCACATTGCGACAGAGCATTTGATCCCAAAACAGCTGGAGAAAAATGGTCTGAAGAAAGAACAGCTGAAAATAAGCAAAAATGCAGTCTGGAAGATTGCATCCAACTATACAAAAGAAGCGGGAGTACGTCAGCTGGAGAGAGAAATCGGTAATATTTGCAGAAAAGCAGCAAAAGAAATACTTACAACCGGGAAAAAGAGTGTTACAATTACAGAGAAGAATCTGTTCAAATATCTGGGAAAAGAGAAGTTTACGTATCAGATGGCAAATGCAGCGGATGAGATCGGGATTGTGCGTGGACTGGCATGGACCAGTGTGGGTGGGGACACTCTCCAGATCGAAGTGAATGTGATGCCTGGAAAAGGCGAGATCATGCTCACAGGTCAGCTTGGAGATGTGATGAAAGAATCGGCACGGACCGGGATCAGCTATATCCGTTCTGTCAGCAGAGATTATCAGATTGCGGATGACTTTTTTGAAAAATATGATATCCATGTACATATTCCGGAGGGTGCAGTGCCCAAAGACGGTCCGTCAGCCGGAATCACCATGGCAACGGCAATGCTTTCTGCGATCACAGAACAAAAGGTGCGTGCAGATATTGCCATGACAGGAGAAGTGACTCTGCGCGGACGTGTACTGCCAATCGGAGGATTAAAGGAAAAGCTTCTGGCTGCGAAAAATGCCGGGATAAAAACAGTTCTTGTTCCCAAAAAGAATCTGGCAGATGTAGAAGAGCTTTCTCAGGAAATCACAAAAGGACTCGAGATCCTGCCTGTAGAGCATATGGAGGAAGTGCTGAAGGCAGCATTTGTGTCAGAAGATCAGGATAAAATATCCGGAGGGGAGTAAACTATGGTAATAAAGAATATCAATCTGGAAACTGTTTGTGGAATTACAAGTAAATTGCCGGAAAATGAGAAACCGGAGATTGCGTTTGCGGGGAAATCCAATGTGGGTAAGTCATCCCTGATCAATGCGCTGATGAACCGAAAATCGTATGCCCGGATCTCTGCCACACCGGGAAAGACACAGACGATTAATTTTTATAATATCAACGAGGAACTTTATCTGGTGGATCTGCCGGGATACGGGTATGCGAAAGTATCGGAAAAAGAAAAGATCCAGTGGGGAAATCTGATCGAGCGCTATCTGCATACATCAAAACAGTTGAAAGCAGTCTTTCTTCTGATCGACATCCGGCATGACCCTTCGGCAAATGACAAGATGATGTATCAGTGGATCGTCGATCAGGGATTTCAGCCGATCATCATTGCTACAAAGCTGGATAAATTAAAACGCAGTCAGGTGCAGAAGCATGTGAAGATGTTAAAAACAGGTCTGAATCTGCTTCCGGGAACAAAAGTGATCCCGTTTTCTTCGGTTACAAAGCAGGGAAGAGACGAAATCTGGGATCTGGCTGAGCGGGAATATCTGTTTCCGGAAAGATTTTTGGAGGATGAAACGAAAGAATAATTTCGGAGAATGATAGAGTAAACAGGAAAAGCACGATGCGGGAAGGAGATTTTTATGGAGCGAAAAAGACCTTACTGGCAAGTGGCGGTAAGTCTTGTGTTCAGTATACTGGCAACGGCTGCGTTTATTATCCTGGGCGTAAAAGCAATCGGATTTCTCATGCCGTTCGTTGTGGGCTGGATCATTTCTGCCATTGCGACACCTCTGGTGAACTGGCTGGAAAAGCGATTGAAGATCGTAAAGAAGCTGGGAACAGCAATGATTGTTATCATGGTCATTGGGCTGATCGTTTTAGTGGGATATTTTGCAGTCAGCAGGATTGCAGCGGAAGTGACAGATCTGATTCAGAACTTTCCGGATATTTATGCACAGCTGGAAGAGGGGATGCGCGAGATCGGAAATACCTTATCCGGTGCGTTTAGCAGGCTTCCCCGGGGAGTGCAGAATGGGTGGACAACGATCGTCGAGAATCTGGATACTTATATGGGGAATCTTGTTTCGAAAATCAGCGAGCCGACGGTGACGGCTGCGGGAAATTTTGCAAAAAGACTTCCGTCCTATCTGATTTCTTTCATTGTTGCGATACTGGCAGCTTACTTTTTTACAATCCAGAGAGAAGAAGTGATCGCATGGTTTCATAAAATCGCACCGCCGTCTGTGGAAAAGAGGATGATCCTGGTGATGGATAATCTGAAATATGCAGTAGGCGGATATTTCAAGGCGCAGTTTAAGATCATGGGTGTTGTTTTTTTGATCCTGTTTGCCGGATTTCTTGTGCTTGGAATTCATTATGCGGTTTTGGTTGCATTTCTGATTTCATTTTTGGATTTCCTGCCATTTTTTGGAACGGGAACTGCGTTGATCCCATGGGCAATTTACTCCGTATTTATCGGTGAATATAAAATTACAGCCGGTCTGGTGATCATCTATGCAGTTTCCCAGATAGTGCGTCAGCTTTTGCAGCCAAAGCTGGTAGGTGACAGCATGGGAATGAATCCGCTGGTGACACTGCTGCTTTTATATGTGGGATATAAGATCAAGGGAGTCTTTGGTATGATTCTGGCAGTTCCGCTGGGACTGGTATTGATCAATATGTGTCAGGCCGGTGCATTTGATTATATTCTGGATGACGTAAAGATTCTGGTTGAAGGGATACTGGGACTTCGCGAAGAGCTTCCTCAAGGGCAAAAAGAAAATTCAGATAACACTTGATTCCAAGAATGAGAGTGTTTATAATATCAACAGAAACAAAAAAGGGGTGCTTGCAGAAAGCAGGCTGAGAGAAAGCTGGATCGCTTAAAACCCGTAACCTGATTTGGATAATGCCAACGTAGGGATATACAGAGAAAGTGATAGGATCTGAGAAGAAAAATTGCTGCTGTGATGCGTTTGCGTTGCAGCAGCTTTTTGCATACTCCGCGGCGGGCATGGAAAGGAATGCATATGAGAAACTATACAACACAGATGGAAGCAGCGAGAAAACAGATTGTGACAAAAGAACTGGAGATCGTGGCACAAAAAGAACACATGACGACCGAGGAGTTGATGCCGCTGGTGGCAGAAGGAAAGGTTGTCATCTGTGCCAACAAAAATCACACTTGTATTGATCCGGAAGGAATCGGTTCGATGCTGCGTACAAAGATCAATGTGAATCTGGGAGTTTCAAGAGACTGTAAAGATTACGATGTGGAGATGCAGAAGGTGATGCAGGCAGTTGAGATGGGCGCACATGCCATCATGGATCTGTCTTCTCATGGAAATACAATTCCATTTCGAAGAAAGCTGACCAGTGAGTGTCCGGCGCTGATCGGTACTGTTCCAATCTATGATTCCGTGATCCACTATCAAAGGGATCTGGATACGCTGACTGCCAGAGATTTTATCGATGTGGTCCGTCTTCACGCACAGGATGGAGTGGATTTTGTGACACTGCACTGTGCATCACGCGCAAAACAATCGAGCAGATTCGGCAGCATAAGCGAAAAATGAACATCGTATCCAGAGGTGGTTCTCTTGTATTTGCGTGGATGTGTATGACAGGGGAAGAAAATCCATTTTATGAATATTATGATGAGATTCTGGATATCTGCCGGGAATATGATGTGACAGTTTCACTCGGTGACGCATGCAGACCAGGATGTCTTGCAGATGCAACGGACGTCTGCCAGATTGAGGAGCTGGTGCGTCTGGGCGAACTGACCAGGCGGGCATGGGAGAAGGATGTTCAGGTGATGGTGGAAGGTCCGGGACATATGCCTCTGGATCAGATCGAGGCAAATATGAAAGTGCAGCAGTCCATTTGTCAGGGAGCGCCGTTTTATGTATTGGGACCACTTGTGACGGATATTGCTCCCGGATATGACCATATTACTTCTGCGATTGGCGGAGCCGTGGCAGCATCGGCAGGAGCGGCATTTTTGTGCTATGTGACACCGGCAGAGCATCTGGCCCTTCCGAATCTGGAAGATGTAAAACAGGGAATCATGGCTTCTAAGATTGCGGCACATGCGGCAGATATTGCAAAAGGAGTGCGGGGAGCAAGACAGGCAGATGACAGGATGGCACAAGCCAGAAGAAATCTGGACTGGGAAGCACAGTGGGAGTGTGCCATGGATCCGGAGACGGCAAAACGGATCTGGAATGAGAGAAAGCCTGAACATGAGGATACTTGTTCCATGTGCGGAAAATTCTGTGCGGTGCGAAGTATGAACAAGGCACTTGCAGGCGAACATATTGATATTTTATAGAAACAGAATAATCAGAAAAACCAGGCAGGATATGTTCCCGTAAAAAGGAAGGCATCCTGCCTGGTTTTTATTTTGAAGCTATTGTGTCTTCTCTGCGTATTCAGCAGCAAGTGTATCAAATTCTTCTGTGTGAGTCGGATACCAGACGTCAAAGGTGCTGTCTGCTGCGGAAATTCGTTTTCCGAGAGCTGCGAAAAATTCCGGGATTACAGTCTCCAGAAGAACACCTTTTTCGATGCCCAGATGTGCTCCAGGTTCTTCGCTGTCTCCGTTTACAAATAATTTGAATGCAGGTTCCATTTTTCCATCCACCCGTTTGGAGTGTCCGACAAGACCGATACTTCCCGCCTGATGGCTTCCGCAGCTGGAAGGACATCCGGAAATATGGATACATGGAAGGACTCTGTCGGCGAACTGTTCCTTGCGGACCCGCTGAATGCAGGACTCTAACAGTGCATAGGAATTGCGCAGTCCGTGTTGGCAGATTGGAACGCCGATGCAGCTGACACTGCTTTCAAATAAAGAAGTAGCTCCGTCTTTTGTGGCTTCTAACACAGCAGGTACTTCTTTTGCAGTCAGATTGATGATATACAAGGTGCCGTCCGGTGAGATCCGAAGCTCGGTTTCCGGCATCTCTTTGATCACGGCATACAGTTCAGACGGTTTTTGAGGTGCAAGCCGTCCGCCCAGCGGATGATAAGAAACCGTGTACAGGCCGTTCTGTTTCTGTGGGAGTACCCGTTTTTCTGTCAGAAGTGCTTCGGACAGAGTGCCGTCAGCAGATTTGGAAATCGGATGGACTGGTTCTACAGGCCATGGAGTCATTTCTTTTTGCGCGTCTTCCACAAACTGGAGGAAATAGTTCCGGATTTTTTCTTCGCCAAGGGTATCCTGCAGATAGCGAGTTCTGGATTTTGCGCGTGACTCATAATTGCCATATGTGGTAAAAAGACGAATCATAGCATGGACATAGAGGGATACTTCGCTTGGAGCTGCATTGTCTGTAATGTGAACGCCGAGTTTTGGATTTGGTCCAAGTCCGCCGGCACAGTAAACGGAAAATGTTCCGTTTTCTCTTGCTACAAATCCAAGGTCACGGAATGTAGCATGTACTTCATTGGCCTGGGTATTGGAAAATCCGACTTTTAATTTTCGGGGCATATGAAGTCCGGGCATCTCGGTCAGAAGATATTCTCCTACAGCCTGTGCATAGGGAAATACATCGAATGTCTCATCCGGTGCAGTGCCTGTCAGAGGACTTGCCATGACATTACGCGGGTTGTCTCCGCCGCCGCCATGTGTGATGATGCCGACTTTTAAAGCATCACGGATAAGTTGTGGAACAGAGTCCACGGACAAGTCATGAAACTGAATGGTCTGGCAGGTGGTCAGCTTGAGCAGGGAAATCTGATGTTCTGAAATCTTATCTGCAAGGAATTTTAATTTCTCTTTTGTAATATGACCGCCCGGAAGACGAAGACGCAGCATATATCCTTGTTCCTTCTGTGCATAGCTTCCAAAGCCTCCGGAGATGCCTTTGAAGGTCTGGCGGTCGATCTCTCCATTTTCGAAAGCATGTATGTTTTCATCAAATCTTGTGATATTATCTTCAAATTGCTGTAATAAATCTTTTGAAAGCATGGTAAATGCTCCTTTCTTTTTGATGGGTTTAGAAACTCTGTACTAAGTATAATAAACGGGGAAAGAGAGTGCAAGGGGAATTTGGAGATTGGTCTTGATTTTCTTTACAGATATTTAAATATGGAACAGTAACGAGAATAAAGATAGATTTCCCCACTCCCTGTTGTTATAATAAAGACAAAACGAAAAACAGGGGAACTAGACATGGATACAATTTTGATCATAGAGGATGACGCAGATCTCAGGGAAGGGTTGGAGTATACATTGAGTGGGGAAGGCTATCAGATCCTGACAGCGGAAAATGCAGAAAGAGGACGAAAGCTATGGAAGACATCTTCCTGCGATCTGATTCTGTTAGACTGTAATCTTCCGGATGGAAATGGCTTTTCGCTGTGCAGTGAGATTCGGGAAAGCAGTGATGTGTTCATTCTGATGCTGACGGCGAGGGATACAGAACTGGATGAGGTGAAAGCACTGGAGATGGGAGTGGATGATTATATGTCAAAACCATTTTCTATCGCGGTGCTGAAAGCGCGGATCAAAAAGCTGCTTTCCAGAAAGAGTGAAAAACAGTGGATCAGCTCCAATGGAATCCGTCTGGACAAAAGCAGCTGTCAGGTGATCTGCAAAGAAGAAGTGCTGGAGCTGAGTAAGATCGAGTACAAACTGCTTTTGTATTTTCTGGAAAATCCGGGACAGATATTGTCAAAGGAACAGATTTTAGAGCGGATCTGGGACAAAGACGGAAAGTTTGTGGATGAGAATACCGTTTCCGTCAATATTCGGAGACTTCGCAGAAAGATCGAGGCAGATCCGCAGAATCCGCAGTGGATCCAGACGGTTCACGGACTTGGATATATCTGGAGAGAAGAGGAGAAACGATAAAGGTATGGAATCGATCATAACAGGAATTCTGTCAGCAGGATGTGTGTCCGGTGTTTTGTTTGGGATGTATGAGTATCGCAGGCGGAAAAAACTATACCGGGAGACAGATCGGATGCTGGAATCTATTCTGGAGGGAGATCCGATCCTTGTTTCGGATCTGAAGGAAGGCGAAGTGTCAGCTCTTTCCGGGAAAATCCGTAAAATCCAGGAAATGCAGGAGATGTCTGTATCTCAGGCAGAAGAGGAAAAAGAGAAGGTGAAAAGTCTGATTTCCAATATGTCTCATCAGCTGAAAACACCGCTTGCCAATATCCGGATGTACGAAGAAATCTTGAGGGAAGAAAACCAGGACGCGGAGACAAGAGAAAAGTTTCTGGCAAAAATGCAGACGCAGAGTGAAAAACTGGAATGGATCTTAAATTCTCTGTTTAAAATGGTGAAGCTGGAACAGAATGTCATGGTCTTTGAGGTTTCAATGTGCCCGATTCGAAAGACCATTCTGGATGCGGTGAATCTGGTGTATGAAAAGGCTGCCAGGAAACAGATTCCGATTAAAACAGGGTATATCCCGGATCTGCTTCTTTATCACAATGCAAAGTGGACGTCAGAAGTGTTTGCAAATCTGCTGGAAAACGCAGTGAAATATACCGGTGAGGGCGGAACGATTCAGATTGATCTTAATCAGTATGAAATGTACGCAGAAATCCGGATCACAGATACAGGAATGGGGATCCGAAAAGAAGAGATTCCTCGGATCTTTCAGAGATTCTATCGGAGTAAAGACGTAGAAAATCTGGAAGGAAGCGGGATCGGACTGTATTTGTCCAGGTTGATTGCAGAAAAAGAAAAGGGATACATTCAGGTGGAATCGGTTTATGGAAAGGGAAGCTGCTTTTCGGTATTTCTGCGGATGGAAAAATGACAATTTTGTCAGAACTTTCTTTTGGGATGTAGGATTTTTGTAAGATGGGGCTGTTACACTGATGGTATCAAAGAGAAAAGGAGAACTGGAAGAGAATGAAGATTTTAGAAGTACAGCATGTGGTGAAAACATATGGTTCCCATCAAAATCAGGTAACGGCACTTTCCGATGTCAGCTTTGCTGCAGAACAGGGAGAATTTATTGCAATCGTAGGAACGAGCGGTTCCGGAAAAAGTACATTGTTGAATCTGCTTGGAGGTCTGGATGTTCCGACAGAAGGAAGGATATGTATCAGGGGATATGATATCGGGAGTCTGACGAGAAAAGAACAGACGATTTTCAGAAGAAGAAATATCGGATTTGTATTTCAGAATTACAGCCTGATGCCAGTGCTCAATGTGTATGACAATGTGGCATTACCGATTACTTTTGACAAAGGGAGCCATGTGGATCGAGAGTATATCAGGGGATTATTAAACGAGCTGGGATTGTGGGAGAAACGGAAACGATATCCGAGTGAACTCTCCGGCGGTCAGCAGCAGAGAGCTGCAATTGCAAGAGCACTTGCAAACAAACCCGCCCTTCTGCTCGCAGATGAACCGACCGGGAATCTTGATTCTAAAACTGCGGTGGAGGTAATCGGCCTGTTAAAAGCCAGCAGTCAGAAATACCATCAGACGGTGCTGATGGTGACACATAATGAAGCGTTGGCACAGTCCTGTGACCGGATTATCCGAATTGAGGACGGCAGGCTGTATCAGAGAGAAGACGCATTTTACGGGGAAGGCGGTGAGCTGTAATGAAGCAGATCATACGTCTTGCCTGGTCCTATCTGAAATATTATAAAAAACAGACGATGGCTCTGTTTCTGGGAATTGTTTTGTCCTGTGCTCTGTTTACCGGAATCGGTTCACTTCAAAAGAGCGGAAATCATGCAGCAAGAGAAAATGCCCGCACAAAATCCGGAGACTGGCACTACACGATGCGCTGTGACACAGACTGGTTTGAGGAGTTTGAAAAAACGTATCAGCCGGGAGAAAAAGAGCAGGGTTACTGCGTGGAAAAAACCGGTGTGCTGACGATGCGCAAAGTGACAGAGGAACCTTATGAGATCGAGCTGGATTACGCAGAAGAAGGCTATCTTTCCATGATGGGAAGAACAGTGAAAGAGGGCAGGTATCCGGCAGAGGAAGGAGAAGCGGCGCTGGATGAATTTACACTTCGGAATCTGGATATTCCGCGTAAGATCGGCACGACATTTACATTGGATGGAGAAACATTTACGTTGTGCGGAATTGTGTCAGAGCAGCCGTCTGCTCTTACGCAGCGGATGCAGGTATTTGTGAACCCGACACTGGACTATGGAACAAATGGAACATTCCTGTATGTGAAATTTGATGAGTCCAAAGATATTTACAGACAGATGAGCGCATTTGCAGATACATTTGGAATTTCCAAAAAGGAAATTGCGGCAAACTGGGAGCTGGTGGAATGGCTGAAAAATGGAACCCGTATCAATGCGGCAGAAGCAGTGAAGACCGGGATTCTCCACTGGAAGGAAGCGGGATTGCCTTATATCTGGGGGAATTTGGATGAAAAGTGGAATCTGAAGGATAAAGCGGTGCTGGCAGCGATAGGAGTATTCGGAACATTTGTGATCTACAGTCTGTTTCAGGTATCAGTACGGAAAAGAATGTCACAGTACAGTGTCATGCAGACACTGGGGATGGAGTCAAAATGTACGTTTGGTGTGCTGACAAGTGAGTTGTGGATGATTTTTGCAGTGGCTTATCCGGTTGGATGTGTTCTCGGAAATGCAGCAGCATGGGGGATTTATCAGAAAATCGGCAGTATTTTTGTACGGACAAAGGGAATTCAGCATACGAATATGTATGTCGCAGCAGAGGCGGCCAGAGAGGCTGCACAGGCAGGACGTGCACAGGCGGGCGCATTTCAGGTTTCAGGAGAGGCGATTTTCTTTGGAGCGGTCTTTCTGCTGTGCCTGCTTACATTTGTAAGTTTGATTTTAGTGAGGCGGATGGAAACGCTGACACTGCGGGAAATGATCACAAAAGAAGACAAATCACAGACAAAGAAACGGCAGATTTACAGCCTGAAACAAAAAGATCTCACAGGTATCCTGACAAAGAAGTTTATGTTTTCAAGAAAGAAAACTTTTATCGGAATCATATTGTCTCTGTCTGTGGGGAGTGTTCTTTTTTTAGGAACTGCCTATCTGACAGAAAATGCAAAGATCAACAATGAACTGACATTCAAGGCAGATGACGGACTTGGTTCGGATATTCAGGTGTATGAAGATTCAGATTCACTGTCCGGTCTGATTCCAAAGGTATGTGCAGAGCAGATGGAAAAGATAAGCGGATTGGAGTCTGTCAGACCGGTGCGGTATATGGCGGGAGAGCTTACGATGTCAGATGATGTTTTTCACTGGCCGGAGTATTATATGGGCAGTGAGAATCCGGAGGAAAACATTCTGGATGCAGATCCGGATATGGTGGAAAAATTCAATGGAAGACTGGTGAGAAAAGCAAACGGAGAATATGGATTAAAGGTCAATATCTACGGATATGATGACAGGATGTTAAATGAGTTGAATGACTATCTTCTGGAGGGAGAAATCGATCCGGAGAAAATGCGGGAAGAGGATACGGTGATACTGGCGACGCTGATGGACGGACAGGGAAACTATGATGGAATCAGTGTGTCTCCCGGAGATGCGCTTTCAGTCAGGATACCGAAGACTGCCCAGACAGAATTACTGAAATTTCAGGGGGAAGACTCTCTGTATCAGAATTCGGATCTTCAAGTCCAGGCAGTTGTCAGCAGAACACTGGCAAGAGTGGATCGGTTTTACGGGGATGGAGCAGCCAGCATTATTATGACAAATGAACAGATGCAGAAATATTTTGGCATCGAAGGATACCGGACCATCAGCATTGCATTGAAAGAACATGCGGATGCGGTCGCAGTGACAGATGAGATCCGCAAAGTTGTTTCCGGAGTATCCGACTGTGTCGTCAAGGATTATACGGAACAGATCAAGGTGCAGAACTTTTATCTGAATCAGAAAATGCTGTTCTTCTATGGAATTGCGCTTGTCCTTCTGGTGATCAGCCTTCTGCATATTATGAACAGTATGCAGTATCTGGTGGCAGCCAGAAAGCATGAATTCGGGATTTTAAGGGCGATGGGGATCACGGATTCCGGTTTTCGGATCATGCTGCTTAAAGAAGGGCTGCGGTATGGAATTTATTCCAGCATTTTGATGGTCGCATTTTATCTGGTTGTGCAAAAAGTGTTATATTATTTTATGACACATGTATTTTTGTATCTGCATCCAAAATCAGGTATTCAGATTGTGCCGGTTCTGATCATGATCTTGGTGAACCTGGCAATCTGTGCAGCGGCAGTGGTGATTTCCGGACAGTCTGTGCTGAAAGAACAGGTGGTGGATGTGATCCGGGAGTAGACAGGAGGAAAACACATGACACATGTCTTTGAAGGAGAATTTGTACATCAGAATCTGGGGAGAATCAGGAAGGAGTTTCGTGTTGATCAGATGTGCGAGTGGAAAACACGAAAAGCTACAGTCAGAGGACTCTTTTTTTGTGAGCATGGAATTGTGATCGATACTTGCGAGGAGTTTGATCATCTGGATGAACAGGCGATGCAATATTTAAACATTACGTTGAGAGAAAAAGATACACAGGTTATCCCCTTTTGTGCAGACGGAACGTATTGGGTGCCGGTGGAAGCGGGGGAAGCAAAGGATGTGCGGGCTGAAAAGTGGATGGAATATTATCAGTGTGATCAGGAACGATTCTGGAAGTTTCAAAGATATTTCTATGAATGGACAGGAGAAATTCCGAAGAGGTTGGAGTTAAGTGTGAAGCCGGAAAAAACGCGGTACGAAGGAACGTCTTTTGCAGTCAAAGCGGGGGCTGTCGATCAGAAAGTGGAAGTCATGCATCCGGTGACAAAAGAATACTATGAACTGAATATAAAAGAATCCGTTGATGAGAGGATCGAGGTTCCGGATATGGAAGGTCTGAAGTTTCCGGAGCATGTTTTGAAGATTACGTATGAAATTGCACCACAGCCAAAGGATGATTTTTATCTGCAGGATTGTGAAGAAGGGGATACCGTTTGGACGACTGCACATGGTAAAAGATCGGTATCTGTAATCGGCGGTCAGTCTGGTCCCACATCCGTTTTTCTGGCGGGGACGATAGAACCCGGTGATCAGGTGGCGTATTCATCCCCTCATTTTTATCCGGTGAAAGAAACAATCTGGAAACCGGTATTTTACAGGCAGGAGCTTGAAGAAAAATATCTGAGCATCAGGTTGGATAAATCGTGTTTGAAACAGTGGTAAAATTTCCTAAAAAATGACAGTCCTTTTCTTACAATACAGTCAAAACGACAAAATGAAAAAAGAAGGTAAGAAAAGGAGAAAAATATGCCAAAGCATAAGAGAGAAAGTTTGATTTATACGGTAATGATGTGTTTCGTGATGGTACTCTGGATGAGTGTTTACAACGTGACGCTGCATATGGGACAATTCGGTGTGGAGACTTTAAAGGAAGCATGGCTTGGCTTCCCGGTGGCTTATATTTTTGCGATGGTGTTTGACTGGTTTGTTGTATCAGGTCCGGCCAAAGCATTCGCGTTCCGGTTTCTGGTTAAACCGGACAGCAGTGTGCTTCAAAAGGTGATCGCTGTTTCCAGCTGCATGGTAATCCCGATGGTGATCATTATGTCGTTTTACGGAGGTGTGGAAGCCTGCGTAAAAAGCGGAGAATGGGGAAGCTTACTTCTGATCTGGCTGACCAATATTCCAAAGAATTTTATTATGGCACTTCCATTCCAGCTGTTGATCGCCGGTCCGTTGGTAAGAAAAGTATTTCGAACCGCATTTCCGGAGAGAACCGTACTTTTAAAAGCAAATATCTGAATGTAAGCAATATCCTATGAAATCTATGCTGTTGGCAATTTGAATTAATATATGGAACTATGATGGTAATAAAATAACAGAGTAAAATATATGTGGATTCATTTTTTCAGAGTCAGGGAGTTGGTGATGTGCTGATCCGATATGCGATAGAAGAATTTGGTGCAGACAATTTATGGGCGTTGGAAAAGAATAAAAGAGCAATTTCGTTTTATCAAAAGCATGGATTTCAAGTGACAGGTAGGAAAAGACTGGAAGAAGATACAACGGAATATCTTGTAAAATTAGAAAGATAAGTTTTGGACAGAAGCAGAAGGCAAAATGCCTTCTCTTTTTTTAATGGAAAATAAACAGTACATAACAGTTGACAACAGATATGAACTGTTATATACTGTTTATAAATAAAGGAGGCACATATGAAAATTATAATCAACAGTTCATCAATGGTACCGATCTATGAACAGATCGTAGACCAGGTCAAGGCACAGATTATAAGCGGCGAGCTGAAAGAAGATGACAATCTGCCGTCTGTCCGGACTTTGTCAAAAGAATTGAGGATCAGCGCACTGACTGTAAAAAAAGCATATGATTCTCTGGAACAGGAAGGATTTACGGTTACCATACACGGAAAGGGCACCTATGTGGCTGCCGCCAACAAAGAGATGATGATGGAAGAGTATCGCCGAGAGGTAGAAGAAGAGCTGACCGAGGTGATACGCAAAGCAAAAAGATACGGCCTGCCGGAAGAGGATATCCGGGAGATGTTGGAGCTGATATTGGAGGGATAGCACATGCTGAAGTTAGAACGAGTAAAGAAGCAGTATAAAAATTTTACACTGGACTGCTCACTGGAAGTCAGACCGGGATGTATTACCGGACTGATCGGACAGAATGGAGCTGGGAAGTCCACGACATTTAAAGCGGCTCTGGGACTGATCCATACAGATGGAGGGACCATTGAGATGCTGGGAAAGCCGGAGAGAGAGCTGCAAGAAAGTGACAGACAGGAATTGGGAGTCGTACTTTCTGATGCAGGTTTCAGTGAGTATCTGCAGGTAAAAGATGTGATCGCTGTAATGAAGTCCATGTATCCGAATTTTGAAAAAGACTGTTTTATTTCCAGATGTGAGCAGTTTCAGATTCCTCTGGATAAGAAGATCAAAGAGTTTTCCACCGGAATGAAGGCAAAACTTAAGGTACTTCTTGCATTATCTCATGATGCGAAGTTCCTGATTATGGATGAACCGACAGCCGGACTGGATGTGGCAGCAAGAGAAGATGTCCTGGATCTTTTGCGGGAATATATGCAGGAAAAAGAAGAGCGTGCGATTTTGATCAGTTCCCATATTTCCAGCGATCTGGAAGGATTGTGTGATGATCTGTATATGATCCATAATGGAAAGATCGTGCTGCATGAGGAGACGGATGTATTGCTTGGCGAATATGCGGTATTAAAAGTGGATGAAGAGCAGTATCAGACTCTGGATAAACAGTATATTCTCAGCAGAAAGAAGGAAGCTTTCGGATATCAGCTTCTGACGAATCAGAAACAGTTTTATCTGGAAAATTATCCGAAGGTCGTGGTGGAAAACGGAACCATTGATGAAGCAATTTTGATGATGATCAGGGGGGAGAGAGTATGAAAGGGCTGTTGGTAAAAGATCTTTGTATTCTGAAGCTGCAAAAAAATGTTGTGCTGGTACTTCTGGCAATGTGTATGGTATTCATGGTTTTCATGAAAAGTCCCACCTATATTGTCAATCTGTTTCCATTGTATGGATTTCTTGTTGTATTGGGAACACTTACATATGATGAATTTGACAGAGGATATTCATTTTTGTTTACACTTCCTGTATCGAGGCGGGGATATGTGAAAGAAAAGTATGTGTTTGGCTTACTTTTCTGTGGAGGAATATGGATCCTGTCTGTTCTGATCAGTCTTATCTATGTCTGGATCACAAAAGAGATTCCGATCGATGATGCACTTATGGTGAATTATGCAGTATCAATCATACTCGTTCTTGTATTTATGGGGATTTCCATTCCGGTACAGTTAAAGTACGGAAATGAAAAAGGAAGGCTGGCAGTTGTTGCAATTGGAGTTGGAGGATTTGCAGTGATTGTCGGTGGAATTCAGCTTGGAAAAGTTTTTGATATTGAGATGACAGCGGCTTTGCAAAGGGTCGAAAAGATGGGGGCAGGTACAGTCAGTGTGATCGGTTGTATTGTATCCGTGATCCTTATCGTAATTTCTTATAAAATCAGTGTGCGTATCATGGAGAAAAAGGAGTTTTAGCCAGAATTAAGGGAGGTACGGTATGGAGCTGACAATTTTGATTGTTGTCCTGTTTTTGGGTGTGGGAATTCCCTTGCGGAATAAGAGATATAAAAAGTGGAAAAAGAAACGAGAAGATAAAAATGGAGAAGGATTTAAGGGGATATGATAGCATTTCTGGATGATTACTTCAATAAAGCAAAGGGCGATTGTGAGTGAAAGTTTAGATTTGTTAAGAATTGAATCAGAAATGTTTAAGATTTTTCATGGATAATAAGACCCATCAAAGACAGATAAGCCTTTGAAATAAAATCAAGAGGAAGAAGGATATCACAAGATGAAAGGATGTTACAAAACGAAAGATATTTTAAAAAGAGGAACTATATTATGCATGGCAGCAATGTTATCTTTTGGAACAGTAGCATGTGGATCGAACAGCAGTAAATCTGCAAGCTCTTCTGAAAAGAGTACAGAAAGTTCAGCCAGCAGTAGTACAGAAGCGGGTAAGAGCACAGAAAGTACTTCAGGCAGCAGCATAGACAATTCTACAAGTAAGAAATCAGAAACTTCTTCAAATGACAAGACTGGCAGTTCTTCAAGTTCAGGGACTACATCAGGAACAACATCAGAAAGTAAAGTGGATTAAAGATGATCGTAAGAGTGTATGTTTTAACAGACGTACGCTCTTAATTTTTGCAGGAAATCTTTTCCGGAGAGGAGCTGGATATGAAGAAAGAACAGGTATTGCTTATTGAAGATGATGCAGATATAAGAGAAGGCGTACGGATTCTTTTAGAAAGTGAAAATAAAAGATGACGGGAAAATGTGCGGTTATGAAGGAGAAGAATGGGTTTCGGATTACGATTTTGTTCCCGGTCGCAGACAGCTAATGCGTCAAACAAGAGCATCAAATATATGAAAAAAACATAAAAAGAAAGACATTTTTAAAATTCAATGGTAAAATGTAACTATCTGATGGAAAATAGACGTATAGCGTAGGAAAGGCGGAGCAGTATGGAAAATTTTAATTTTTGTGTTGGTACCAGAATTTTATTTGGAAAAGGACAGGAAGAAAAGCTGCCGGAGCTTTTACGCCCATATGGAAATAAGGTACTGTTGACATATGGCGGCGGAAGTATCAAACGGACAGGACTTTATGACAGGATTAAAAACCTGCTTCATGAGTTTGAGATATTTGAACTTGGCGGGATCGAGCCGAATCCGAGGATTGAGAGTGTCTATGCGGGTGCGGAAATCTGCAGGGAAGAGGATATCGATGTGATTCTTGCAGTAGGAGGCGGCAGTACGATCGACTGTTCCAAAGCCATTGCGGCTGCTGCATATTATGAGGGAGATGCGTGGGATCTGATCTTACATCCGGATCGGATTGAAAAAGCGCTTCCAATCTGTACAGTGCTGACGCTTTCTGCAACAGGAAGTGAGATGGATAATGGCGGAGTGATCACCAATCTGAAGACGAAAGAAAAACTGGGCTTTGGAAATCCGCTGTTGCTGCCGAAGGCATCTGTTCTGAATCCGGAGAATACTTTTACAGTACCTGCAAGCCAGACGGCAGCAGGCAGTGCAGATATTATGTCACATATTCTGGAGGTGTATTTCGATACCAGAAATGCAGCGGTTCCGGATCGGATCAGTGAAGGGCTTTTAAAAACTGTGATCCAGTATGCGCCGATCGCAGTGCGTGAGCCGGAAAATTATGAAGCACGTGCAGAGTTGATGTGGACGTCTTCGCTGGCGATCAACGGAATCTGTTCCACAGGAAAAGACTGTGCATGGAGCTGTCATCCGATGGAACATGAGCTGAGTGCTTATTATGATATCACACATGGAGTGGGGCTTGCGATCCTGACTCCGCGCTGGATGCGATATATTCTGAATGAACATACGGTAGAAAAGTTTGCAGAATATGCAAAAAATGTATGGGGAATCGCAGAAAAAGCGGATCTTTTTGAAACTGCAAACGCAGGAATTGATGCGACAGAGGAATTCTTAAAAAGCCTGGAAATCCCGATGACCTTGTCTGAGGTAGGGATTACAGAAGAACATTTTACAGAAATGGCAGAACATGCAGTGATCTTTGGCGGACTGTCAGAGGCATATGTTCCGCTGAAAGCAGAAGATGTCGTGAATATTTATAGAATGTGTATGTAAAGAATTTCGAAGAAGGAGGAAATGACAATGGAGACATTACAGTTAAGAGAGGACTTTTACTGGACTGGAATTGTAGATGACCAGCTTAGGGTGTTTGACATTATTATGTATACAGAGTTTGGAACAACTTATAATTCCTATATTTTAAAAGCAGGGGATAAGACGATCCTGTTCGAGACGGCAAAAGCAAAGTTTTTTGACGAATATCTGGAAAAATTAAGTGAGATCACGGATATTAGAAAGATCGATTATCTGGTAGTCAACCACACTGAACCGGATCATGCAGGAAGTGTAGAGCGGCTTTTGGAGCTGAATCCGGGATTGAAGATTATTGCCACAGGATGTGCCATCGGATTTTTAAAAGAGATCGTAAACGGGGAATTTACGGCGATTCCGGTGAAAGACAATGAGACCATGAAGATAGGCAATAAGACGCTGCGGTTTTTGATCGTGCCGAATCTGCACTGGCCGGATACGATGTACACTTATATAGAAGAAGAGCAGATTTTAGTGACCTGCGATTCTTTTGGTTCTCATTATGGATTCCATGATATTTTGTTAAGCAAGGTAACACAGTGGGACGATTATGTGCGTGCCACAAAATATTATTTTGACAATATTATCGGACCGTTTAAGCCATTTATGTCTAAAGCACTGGCAAGAGTGCGGGAGTTGGATCTGAGTATGATCTGTACCGGACATGGACCGGTGATCGATGACAAGATTTCGTGGATGCTGGATACTTATGAAGAGTGGTGTACTGTCGTGAATCCAAATCCGAAGAAAACAGTGATCATTCCGTATGTAAGTGCTTATGGATATACTGCCCAGCTTGCTCAGAAGATCGCAGAAGGAATAAAGGCCAGCGGAGATATAGATGTGCGCTGCTATGATATGGTAGAGGCAGATCAGGCAAAAGTGCTGGAAGAACTCGGTTTTGCAGACGGAATCCTGTTTGGAACACCTACCATTGTGGGAGAGGCGCTTAAGCCAATCTGGGATCTGACGACTTCTATCTTTGCAGGGACACATGGCGGAAAACTGGCCAGTGCATTCGGCAGTTATGGATGGAGCGGGGAAGGCGTTCCTCATATAATCGAACGATTGAAACAGCTGCGGATGAAAGTAGCAGACGGATTTCGTGTGCGGTTTAAACCGGGCGAGGACAATCTGATCGATGCATTTGACTATGGATATAATTTCGGATGTATCCTTCAGAATAAAGAAAATAAAAGAGCAGAAAAAAGCGGTGCACGTCAGCTTGTAAAATGTCTGGTCTGTGGAGAAATCTTTGATTCTTCACTGGAAGTGTGTCCGGTCTGCGGCGTCGGAAAAGAGAATTTTGTTCCGGTGGACGCACAGGAAAGTGAGTTTTCCAATGATACAAAGGATTTCTATGTGATCCTTGGAAACGGAACTGCAGGCTGGAATGCTGCGGCTGAGATCAGAAAGAGAAATAAAACAGCTTCCATTCTGATGATCTCCAATGAGCCTTACCGCACGTATAACCGACCGATGCTGACAAAGTCGATCATGGCAGATCTGGATGAGGAGCAGATCGCGGTGCAGAATGCAGGCTGGTATGAGGAGCAGAATATCCAGCAGGTTCTGGATATGGAGGTGGTTGCGATCCATCCGGAAACAAAAGAAATCGAACTGGAAGGCGGTTTAAAGTTTGTTTATACAAAGCTGATCTACGCATTGGGATCTGAGTGTTTCATTCCACCAATCACAGGAGCGGAAAAAGAAGGTGTGATCGCAATCCGCCGTTTGGATGATACGAAAAAGGTAGCGGCAATGCTGCCGGATGTGGAGCATGTTGTTGTAATCGGAGGCGGAGTTCTGGGACTGGAGGCTGCCTGGGAATTGAAGAAGGCCGGCTGTCAGGTGACGGTTCTGGAAGCGGCTTGTCAGTTGATGGGACGTCAGCTTGACGACGCGGCAGGTGAGATGCTCAAGCACATCAGCGAACAGCAGGGCGTGCAGATTTACACAGGTGTCAGCATTGCTTCTATTGACGGTGAAGACAATGTGACAGGAGTGACTTTGACAGATGGAAGAACTTTCCCGGCAGAGCTGGTGATTGTATCTGCAGGAGTCCGTGCAAATACGGCGCTGGCTAAGACGGCCGGGATCGAAGTGGACCGTGCGGTGATCGTCAATTCTAAAATGGAGACGAATGTGCCGGATATTTATGCATGTGGTGACTGTGCACAGTATGACGGTCTTAATTATGCAATCTGGCCGGAAGCATCTGAACAGGGAAAAGTGGCAGGAGCGAATGCAGCAGGAGAAGCGATGGAATATGAGACAGTTCCGGCGGCACTGAGCTTCCACGGAATGAGAACCGCATTGTTTGCAGCAGGAGACAACGGAAAAAATCCAAATCTGGTATACAAGACGATTGAATTGAAGGATATGGGCAAAAAACAGTATCAGAAATACTATTTCCTGAACAACCGTCTTTGTGGTGTGATCCTGATCGGGGATGTGAGCCGTATGGCGGAGATGACACAGGCACTGGAAGAGCATGTACAGTACCAGGAGTTAAAATTGTAAGAAACAGAATAAAAAGATAAGAAAAAGTGCAGAGCGAAAAAGAGCTCTGCACTTTTTGTGCATTCTCTGACAGTCAGAGAGACAGATTATTCACCGAAGAAAAGGCGCATATCGTGTTCAACTGTATCAATTCCTGAAATCTGGAAATTTTCGATCAAAAACTTCGTTACATTAGGACTTAAAAATGCCGGAAGTGTAGGTCCCAGATGAATATTTTTCACCCCGAGGGAAAGTAAGGCAAGCAGGACGATCACAGCTTTTTGTTCATACCACGCGATATTGTAAATAATCGGCAGCTCATTGATGTCATTTAATTCAAAAATTTCTTTCAGTTTCAGAGCGATTACTGCGAGGGAGTAGGAGTCATTGCACTGTCCTGCATCCAGAACACGTGGAATTCCGTTAATATCACCCAGATTCAGTTTGTTATACTTATATTTGGCACAGCCTGCCGTTAAAATGACAGTGTCTTTTGGGAGCGCTTTCGCAAAATCCGTGTAGTAGCTGCGGCTTTTTGCACGCCCGTCACAGCCTGCCATCACAACAAATTTCCGGATCGCCCCGGATTTGACAGCAGAAACAACCTGATCTGCAAGAGCGAAAACCTGTGCATGGGCAAATCCACCGATAATTTCACCACGTTCAATTTCCAAAGGCGGTGCGCAGTGTTTTGCCTGTTCGATCAGCTTGGAGAAATCTTTGTTTTTTTCAGGTATGTCGTCAATATGCTGACAGCCGGGAAATCCAGCCGCACCGGTAGTGTACAGGCGGTCTTTGTAAGTGTCCTTTGGAGGAACGATACAGTTGGTTGTCATCAGGATCGGTCCGTGGAAAGACTCGAACTCTTCTTTTTGTTTCCACCATGCATTTCCATAGTTTCCTCTGAAGTGAGAATATTTTTTGAATGCAGGATAGTAGTGTGCCGGAAGCATCTCAGAATGTGTATAGACATCAATTCCGGTTCCTTCGGTTTGCTCAAGAAGCATTTCCAGATCTTTCAGATCATGACCGGAAATCAGAATCCCCGGATTTTTACCGACTCCAATATTGACTTTTGTTATTTCCGGATTTCCATAGGCTTCTGTATTTGCCTGATCTAAAAGTGCCATTCCGGAAACACCGTATTTACCGGTTTCAAGTGTCAGATTCACCAGATCTTCCACGGTCAGGGTATCATCCAGTGTTGCTGCGAGAGCGCGTTGGAGGAAGGCATCCAGTTCTTTATCTTCTTTTAAAAGAACATTGGCATGTCTGGAGTATGCAGATAATCCTTTCAGTCCGTAAGTAATCAGTTCACGCAATGAACGGATATCTTCATCCTTTGCCGATAAAACTCCTACAGTGGCAGCTTTGGCTTCAAATTCAGAAGGGGCTGCAGACCATCGGGCAGCCTCCGGCAATTTTTCCGGATTTTTCAGTTGTAAAAGAAGCTCTTTTTTGATCTGAAGTGTCTTTTCAATCTGGGAAGTGATCATTTCGGGATCAAAATTGGCATTTGTAATCGTTGTGAAGAGATTTTTGGTAATCAGCTGATTGATTTCACCGGTCACGTTTAAATCTTCCCGGCGCATCTGCGTTGTCACTGCAGATAATCCTTTCGTCACCCAGACAAGCAGATCCTGCAGAGCGGCTACGTGTGGTGTTTTTCCACATACGCCCATTTTTGTGCATCCGGTACACCCGGCTGTTTCCTGACATTGATAGCAAAACATATTTTGTTCCATTTTGATAATCCTCCTGTGGTTTCAATAAGGTTCGAAGATAAAAATTTCGAATAGTGTTTCAAGTTATGGGAGGATTATAGCGCATGGAACAAGGAAAGTATGTTGTTATAACAACGAAAAAGAGAAAATGTATATAGAAATATTGGGGAGCTAAGATCTTATTAGAAAAGATTTTAAGGAGACGTTAGAACATGTGTTACTTGATAGCGAAACAGATTGATTAGGTCGGCTGTGTTGCATGGAAAACAACGTATGGAGAGTATGAACCAGATCATTTTGTTGGTTCAGAGGCAGAATTTGAAAAAGGAGTTGTAAATATGTAATAGAAGTTATAGTGAAAAAGTATAGGACAGCACAGAACAAACATTCGATTTTGCTCTGTACTTTTATTTTATATTTTGATATAATAGCGGCAGAGAATAAGTGTGAGCAAAATATGCCTATACTGATAAGGAGAAAATGTGGATCACTTTGAATTAGTATCAGAATACGCCTGCTTATCATAGTGAACAATAAAAACCTTGCCGTGCAGCTTTACGGTGAGTTTAAGGAGTCCTTCCCGGAGATCGCGGTGGAATAATTCGTGAGCTGGAATGTCAGGGGGGGAAAACGAGTGCTATTTGGTGCTTTAGTACCGAATAGTATGGATTTTTCGGATGGAATGATTATTGTCCGATGTCAGAGGAAGAGATTATAGAGTTTTGCGAAGATTAGAGTAAGAAAAATGAAAGGATGTGAATAGATGGATAACATTCAAAATGAAAATTTTTATAATAAAGTAATAGAGTTATTCCAAAATGCAAAAAAAAAATTATCAGTTGCAGTAAATATGACGATGGTATACTCATATTATGAAGCAGGGCGAATGATTATTGAAGAGGAACAGGATGGAAAAGAACGTGCAGCATATGGAAAGTACATATTAAAAGAATTATCAAAGAGGTTAACGCAAAAATTTGGGCGAGGTTACTCGTATGATAATTTAAAATTGATGAGAAAATTTTATCTGGTATATTCTAAAGATTCAATTGGGGAAACGGTGTTTCCCCAATCTGAAAACTTGCCGACTACAAAAGAAGGAAGAAAATTTTATTTGAGTTGGTCTCATTATCTTATTTTAATGAGAATAAGTAAGATTGAAGAACGTCATTTTTACGAAATAGAAGCATATAGAAATGGCTGGAGTAAAGATGAATTGGCACGTCAGTATGGTAGTTCGCTATATGAACGTTTGTCATTGAGCAGAAATAAGGAAGAAGTAATGCGTCTTGCAACAGAAGGACAAATGCTTGAAAAGCCAGAAGATATATTCAAAGATCCGTATATTTTAGAGTTTACAGGACTTCCGGAAATGGTTACTTATTCTGAAACGGAATTGGAAAATCGAATTATAGATAATTTGCAGAAGTTCCTATTAGAATTAGGGAGAGGATTTACATTTGTAGGCAGACAGGTTAGATTTACATTTGAAGAAGAGCATTTTAGAGTTGATTTGGTGTTTTATAATCGTTTATTGCGTTGTTTTGTATTGTTTGATTTGAAAATTGGCCAGTTAAAGCATCAAGATATAGGACAGATGCAGATGTATGTCAATTATTATGACCGAAAAGTTAAATTGGACGATGAAAATGCAACAATAGGTATTATAATTTGTAAAGATAAGAAGGATGCTATTGTAGAAATGACATTGCCTAAGGATAATAATCAGATATTTGCGAGTAAATACGAAACGGTACTTCCTAGTAAAGAAGAATTACAAACAGTGTTGGAAGACAAAAATTTTGAATAAATAAATGATGAATACTCGACGGAGTATTTTGCATTCCGTTACGAATATATTTGAAAATGTGGCTGACAGTAACCGTACGAAAAGTCACAAAGGAGGATTTTGCTATGGATAAATTCATTTTGAAAGCCCCATATAAGCCAACCGGAGATCAGCCGCAGGCGATCGAACAGTTGGTAAAAGGTTTCAAGGAAGGCAATCAATGCCAGACTTTACTGGGGGTTACGGGTTCCGGAAAAACTTTTACGATGGCAAACGTTATAGAGCAGCTTCAGAAACCGACACTTGTAATCGCTCACAATAAGACGCTGGCGGCACAGTTGTATGGGGAATTCAAGGAGATGTTCCCTGACAACGCGGTGGAATACTTTGTGAGCTACTAATGACAAATTGGAAAAACAATGAAATTATACGCTTTTTGGGGCGGTTTTATGCTGTTTTTGCGGACTGTACGGACAGAATAGCATTAGATGAAATAGATAAAAATAGACGGACAGGTGACCTCATTCGTACATAGAGGTCGCTTTTTTTGTATTCTCCAGAGGGAAAAGAGACAAATGATGGGTGATTTTATCAATGTGTTGTTGAAAATTAGAGTCAAAAGAACTGATTTTAAGAAGTGAGTATATTTATACAAAGAAAAATTGATATGAATAACATAAAAACATAATTCTTTTAGAGTATATAGTTCTTGAAATAAACTTTTTTCAAAGTTAATAAGATAGATTTTCATGATAAAATAGTTTTGATAAAGAAAATTTTAAAATGAAAAGGAGATAAGAGAATGGCATATGAAGCATATTTAGATAAAGAGAAAAAAATTGTTTTGAAAGCAAAAGATGTAGCAATCAATCATATTAATAAAAAGTAAAAATGTATTATTAGGATTATTTTTTCTCCATAGAATCTCCAATATTTATAGATATAATGTATTTATTAATACTAAGAAAGGATTTGAGAATATGGATTATATTTTGAAAACAACGGATCTTTGCAAAAATTTTAAAGGGCAAATGGCAGTTAATCATGTTTCGATAAACATTCAACGAAATTCTGTCTATGGATTACTTGGCCCAAATGGAGCTGGTAAATCTACCATTTTAAAAATGATTACAGGAATTTTGCGTTCCGATTCAGGAAAAATTTTGTTTGATGGTCAGCCTTGGAGTCGTAAAAATCTAAATCAAATAGGGGCATTGATAGAAACACCTCCATTGTATGAAAATCTATCCGCATATGAAAATCTAAAAGTAAAAGCATTAGCATTGGGAATCTCGGAAAATTATATTTATGAGGTTTTGAAGATTGTACAGCTTGAAAATACAGGAAGGAAAAAAGCAAAGCACTTTTCTTTAGGAATGAAACAACGTCTTGGTATTGCGCTTGCATTGCTCGCACGACCAAAACTTCTGATATTAGATGAGCCGACGAACGGACTAGACCCTATTGGAATACAGGACTTGCGTAAACTAATACGCTTGTTTCCAGAGCAGGGAATTACTGTGATATTGTCCAGTCATATTTTATCTGAGGTGGAACAAATTGCGGATCATATTGGAATTCTGGCAAACGGAAAGTTAGGTTACGAAGCAGAAATTCATCAGGATGTAGACTTAGAAAGCATATTTATGAAAGTAGTTGGTGAAAATCGGGAGGGGAAATAAATGATGATTGGAATGGTTAAAGCGGAGCTATTAAAAATGCGTCATACTTTTAGTATGAAGATGATGCTTTTTGCTCCATTAGTGACAATTTTACTCGGATATATTTTAAGTGGAAATTACGTACAGCTTTCAGCATATAACTGGTGGTACACTATGATACTTCCATTGTTTGTGTCAATGATTTCAGCCAGTACTATAGTACGAGAAAAAAATACAGGTATGCACAATATTATCTGTCTGCCGATTCCGGTTAGTAAAATATGGATTGGAAAAATTATTGCCATTACATTGCTGATATTTGTATCTAATCTTTTTTTATGGGGGATTAGCTGTGTTGCCGGACTTATAACTTCGATGGCAGTTTCTCCAATAGATGGATTGATTGGGTGTATACTGCTATTTATTACGTATTTGTGGCAGATTCCGTTTATTATGTTGCTTACAAGTCTTCTTGGATATCTCCCAGCAGTGATATTATCTGTTGGTGCAAATGTTATTTTTTCCGCTATAGGAGCAGAAAAAAACTGGTTTTTTCTTGATCCATATGCTATACCAGCAAGGATTGTTTGTCCTTTTTTCAAGATGCATCCTAATGGAGTATCTCTGGACAGTGCTTCGCCTCTTTTAGATGGAAGTTATATTATTCCCGCCGTGTTGCTTAGTCTGCTTTTGGCATGTGTGATCTTATGGATTGGTTCTTTACTGTTTTTGAAGGATGTGAGAAAACATGATTGAATATTATCGTTATTTAAAAAGTGAATTTTATAAGTTGAGACATTCAGGATTTTTTTTGGTTCATTTATTATTTACGATTTGTGGTGTGGCGCTCATGATGTGCTATTCTCAAATTTCTGGAAGTGATGAAGTAAATAAATTGATGGCATTTGTTCAAGTTTTTGCTATCGCTTATCCGTTTGCGATTTCGATTGTATGTCAGATTGTATCAGATCAGGAAATGCATGCAGGACATTTTCAAAACATACTTACCAGACCTAGCAGAGTAAAAGCCTTATTTGCTAAATTTACATGGTTGCTCATTTCGGGATTAATGTCGATTATTATAGGAACTATACTATTTGGTACCTTTTTTTCAACTGTTATTGGTGTGAAAATCTCTTTAGGATTTTTTGTTGTTATTCCGATAACCCTTTGGTTAAGTAACATTTTTCTGTATGGAATTCATATATTTTTTGCTTTTCGATTTGGGCGGAATTTGGGAATCGGTATGGGAGCTGTTGGAAGCCTTTTGTCTGCATTGCTTCAGACCGGACTTGGCGAAGGAATTTGGTATGTAATTCCCTATGGATTAGGAATCCGGATTTCGGAGAAGATTGTTTCAGACTTTTTTAAAATTCCAATGCTAAAGTTATCTGAAATACAATTGGGAATCTTTTCGAGTATAGTATGGACTTCGGTTATAATAGTTGTGGTATTCCTTTGGTTTAAAAGATATAATGGTATATGTACAGAATGATCTAGGAGGTGAGATACATGGGGTGCTTGGGGAATACGGTTTGGTTTTTGTGTAGTGGTTTGTGGCAAGGAATTTCCTGGGGACTTGCTGGTGTACTATGGAGTATCACAATTGTTGGTATTCCTATTGGTAAACAATGTTTTAAATTAGCATCTCTTGTTTTTTTTCCGTTCGGGAAAGAGATACAGTACAGAGGAAATACTTTTTCTGTGATTGCTAACTTTTTTTGGATGATACTTAGTGGTATTCCACTAGCAGTATCGGCTTTCCTTAATGGAGTATTACTTTGCTGTACAGTTATAGGAATTCCATTTGGAATTCAATGTTTTAAAATTGCCAAATTGGCATTATCTCCCTTTGGAGCTGTAATTATTTATACATAGGAGGTGGTATAGTGGCATTTATTCTTGTGGTAGATGATGAACCAGCTATGTTACAGTTGATTAGAAGAATACTGGAAAAAGACGGGCATGTTAGTACAGTGGTATCTGATGCTACTACGATTCCAACTATGAATTTTTCAAAATATGATTTAATCTTGCTGGATGTTATGATGCCAGGATTGGATGGCTTTGAACTTTGCCGTCAAATTAGGTGTCGTGTAGATTGTCCTATTATATTTTTGACAGCGAAAACGCAGGAAAATGAGATTGTGCAAGGTTTAGGGTTGGGTGCAGATGATTATATTACAAAACCATTTGGTATGGCAGAACTAAGGGCAAGAGTTAATGCGCATCTTCGGCGAGATACAAGAGAAAAGAAAAATTCATTTTTAATTTCTGGGGTTTTATTTCATCTTAATGCAAAAGAAGCGGAGACTGAAGGAAAAAAATTGTTGTTTACAAAAGGAGAATATGAAATTTGTGAATATCTTGCTCTTCATCATGGACAGACATTTACAAGAGAACAAATATATGAAGCAGTTTTTGGATATGAGGGAGAGGGGGATAGTTCTGTGATTTCCAGTCATATAAAGAATATCCGCGCAAAGCTAGCAAATTGTCATTTAGCTCCAATTGAAACAGTCTGGGGGGTAGGATATAAATGGGTGTAATAAAACTGCGTTCAGTATTTTTGAAATATGTATTGATTCTTGCCTTGGCTGTTACGATTGTTGTTGGTGCAAATTTAATGATTTATATTGTGTGTGTGAACACAGATATTGTTTATCCATTAAATCGTAAGAGCGTAATTATAGAAAATACAAAAGACGCGCTTCGGCTTAAAGAGCACATAGGTAAAAATGATATACCTTCTTTTTGCCAATATGCACTTTTTCAAGATGATGGACAATATATTAGTGGTTCTATTAGTCGTGAAGATAGTAGAGAAATTTGGAAATTATGCGTTGAAAATGAAAAACTAAGTGATCATTCGAATTTTTATATGGTAATTGAACGAAAAGATGAAATCTTGATTTTACAGTATCGTATAGCAGCAGAATTTTCAAACTCCACATTACGTAGTATTTTTCCATCCGCAGATATGGTCTTAATAATTAGTACGATATTGGAAATAATGTTGTTAGTGATATTGTTTTCCTATTTATTTGGAAAATATCTTGGGAATAGAATGGATAAGTTACTCAATGCTGTTCAAAAGATAGAACAACAAGATTTAGATTTTACGGTTGAGAAAAGCAAAATTATTGAAATAGATAGAATACTTGATGCTTTTGATCATTTACGGATGGAATTAAAACACTCACTTATTAAACAATGGCAAAATGATAAGATACGACAGGATCAGATTTCCGCTTTAGCACATGACTTAAAAACACCATTAACAATTATACGTGGAAATACAGAACTTCTTTTAGATATGCCTCTTTTGCCAGAACAGAAGGAATGTGCTGATTATATTGAATCAGGTTCGATACAGATGCAAAATTATGTTCAAACGTTAATTGAAGCTACAAAATCTTGGGAGAATATGCAACTTAATTTGCAAGAAATAAATCTTGATATCTTTTTAGAAGAATTAAAAAAGCAAGTTGTTGCACTATGTTCTGTAAAAAATATTACTTTATGCTGGAATTCTGAATTGAGTAGTTCTATTTTTTGGGCCGATACTGATTTGTTGATGAGAGCGCTTATTAATGTGTTTTCCAATGCGGTAGAACATACTCCACAAGGAGGGAAAATAGTATTTGATGTTATAAAAAAGCAAAAAGAAGTTTCTTTTATAATTACAGACACAGGAACAGGGTTTAGTAAAGAGGCATTAAAACATGCAACAGAACAATTTTACATGGGAGACAGTAGTAGGAATCGTAAATCACATTATGGTATAGGACTATATGCTGTTTCAAATGTAGTAAAAAAGCATGGGGGACAAATTATTCTAGACAATTCGTCTGTTTTAAGTGGGGCAAAAGTAGAAATAAGCTTTCCGTGTTAAGTGATAATATTAGATTCAAAGGATATCAGTAAAAGAAAATAATTAAAAAGTTGTTTGAATAATAGTAGAGTAAGTTTATCAGAAATATTTTTTAAATTTTAATAAGTTAAAACGGAAGATTGTTACATATTTATAGCGTTCTATATATTACTGGCTATTTTGGAGTGGGTAATATGTAGAGCGCTTTTCTATTTTTAATCAGAAAATTTTACAAACACAAAGTTAGATTGTTTTAAATAAGCTTTTTAAATTTATATAGCCATTAATAGTAGAAAATTTGGATGTACCAGAAAGATACAGATTTGTTTTAATAACAGTTATGTAATTGAATATTCCGGATAAGTTTCCATCAGCTGTCCGGCGATATGGAAATCACCTTTTAGATTCACTTTTGTGCATATTGAATCATAATTTCTACAGAAATATTCGTAAAGGCTGCTACGCACCGCAGATGCGGCAAGGCCTTGACAAATATTCTCATAGAAATGGAATCTTAATCAAGCACAAAAAGGGCGATTTCCGAGTACCAGAACTCTGATTTCCAAATTTCCGGATTCGTGATTTCGAGCCGCAAGAATATTCATGTAATGTTTTATCATTAAATTTATGGTTACAAAAAATGCTACCATGTTCAAATCTACTATGGAGATTGTTTTACTACAATCATTTTTAATATATATAAAAATAGATAAAAGGAAAAATTACTTGAACCATCGAAAAAATGTCATATAGATAAGAAAAAGGAAATTAAGTGGTAGAATATACTTATCCAAAACAAAGTAGGGTTGCAATTCAAAAAGTAGAGGAAATAATAAGGAGGTACAAGAATATGCCAAAATTTGATGAATTTGATTTGGATGTAAAGTCAAACAAAAATGAAACAAATGGAGAGGGACAGACTCGCGTCACAAGTGTAGCATTGTGTACTCCAGGAACATGTCATTCTGATTGTGATCCAACAGCATGGTTATGTTCTGATGTCTGCATTACTAGAACTTGTATTACATGTCCGTAAAAGGAGGGAAAAATTATGCCAAAATTCGATGATTTTGATTTGGATGTAAAATCAGCAACTACTAACTCAGAAGAAGGTCAGCCTCGTGTTACTAGTGTAGTGGCTTGTACACCAGGTACATGCTATTCTACATGTAAAGGAGATGCAACATTACTTTCATATTGTTGTCTTGGTAGCGCTATTTGTTCTTTGGGTGGCTGCAATTAATAATTAGGTAACTAACGAGGTCATTGTTTGTAAGAGGTTAAGGAATTAAGTTGAGACTTTAAATCCTTAAGATACCTGCTAACAATGACCTCATTTTTATAAAAACAAGTTTAATACATAGAAGGGGAAATAGCAATGAATAAAAAACAAGCATTATATCATGTTGCCAATAACTATATGACAAGAATGCCGATGTTACCATATCAGATATACGATGAATTATTTAGTGGAACGGAAGAAACTTTTGAAAAAACATTAAGAGAATTTTGTGAAAATAAACTATTTCGTGAAGCGATACTAGTTGCAAGTGAAACTTTATATAAAAAAATGGATGATTATTTAGCAGGTAAAATTGAAAATAAGAAGAAATTAGATGATTTTAAAATCTCTATATTGAAATATATTATTCGAATGAGTACAAGAACAACTCCGTTTGGTGCCTTTTCAAGAGTAGGTATAGGAGAATATAGAAATATGGAAAATACTATTCAGAATACTGTGGTTTTATCGAACAATAGAGTAGCAAGAGTTGATTTTGAATGGTTAATGTTATATATAAAAAAGATAGAAAAGGATAAGTGTAGTTCTTTGGAATATTCAGTAAACAGAGCAATAAGTGTTAAAGGAGAAAGAATATGTTTGCCTTATATTACAGGATCTGATGAAGTTGAAGTGTCAATGAGAAATTCTGCACCTGTAGATACAGTAATTCGGTTTTGTAAAAATACTACATACACATTTGAGGAATTGCTAAAAGAATTAAGAGAGAAATATTTGAAAGTAGATATAAATAAATTAGAAAACTTTCTTAAAGAGTTAGTTGAAAAAGAAGTGTTGATTTCAAATTTAAGACCGCCGCTCAACATAGATAATCAGATGGAATATTTGCAAGAACAGTTAAACAGAAAAGAGGAATTGGAAGAATATTATATAGAGGTAAAAGAGATAAATGATTTGATTAAAAAGTATAACCAAACAAGAGTAGGTGAGGGGGAAGAGCAACTGGATCAGCTTGTAAAAAAGATGAAATTAGTACAAAAATCAGCTGAGTATTTGCAAGTTGATACTTATGCACAGATTAGTGAAAATTATTTGTCAGAAAATATAAAAACAGAACTCGAAGAAGTAGTCGATTTTATTTTTGAAATTGCAACATTAAAAGAAAGAAATAATACAATATTTGACGAGTATAGGTTAGAGTTTTTAGAAAAATATGGGGAAGATAGAGAGGTTCCTTTATATGAAGTGATTGATAATGACTGGGGGCTTGGAGCACCGTATTCATATATGCATCCTTGTAAATCGAGATTGAGGAAAAAACCGGAAAGAAATGAATTTCAGAGAGAATTAAATGATTATTTATGGAATGCTTATAGGGAGGCATGTGAAAAAAAGTCAGCGATTGTTTTGGATCAAGAGATATATAGTTATGTTCAAGAGAATAAACAAGTTTTTAATAAGAGCATTCCATTATCATTGGAATTGAACTTTATTACAAGATATGAAAATGGGAGGTTGAGATATTATTTGGGACCCAATATAGGTTCGACAGCAGCGGGTAAGACATTTGGAAGATTTGCCTATTTGAATAGAGAAATAAAAATGGTTTGTAATCAGTTGAATGAGGAAGAAAAGAACGCAGAAACGTCGGATGTTATTTTTTGTGAATTAGCCTATATTCCACAAAAAACTCGCTATACAAATGTTGCAAGAAGTTATAGTAAAAGAGACTATGAAATTTCATTATATACAAATGGAAGTAAAAATACAGAGTATGAGATACCTTTGAATGATATTTATATAGGTGTTGAAGAGGGACATTTCTATTTGAAAAGCAGAAATCTAGATAAAAGGATTTGCATTAGAACAAATAATATGCTTAATGTGATGGGAGATGCAAATATAATTAGATTCTTAAAAGAAATAGAAAGTGATAGTGTTATTGAGTGGTCGGATTTTCCGTGGAACAATTTATTTGGAAGATTACCTTATGTTCCGGAAATAAGATACAAAAACTTTGTTTTAGCACCTGAAACATGGCGAATATCAAAAAAAGTAATATCTAAAAATGAAGTATCATATGAGATATTCAGTATGAAATTAGATAGAATTATTAAGGAAAATAAAATTCCAAGATTTGTTTATATTACAGAAGCTGATAATAAATTGAAAATTGATGTAAAAAATGAATGGTGTAGAAAAATTATGTATAAGACACTAAAAAAAGAAGATACAATAATTTTAACAGCTTGTGAAGATGGAAAAGGTTACATATACGACCGTGAAGAAAGGGAATATAATTGTGAAATGGTTATTCCTTTTATTAAAAATAAGCGCACTGATGATGTTCAAATCAACTTTCAAAAATCAAAAAATATTTTAAATGTTTCAAGAAATGATCGATTGAAAATGTTAGGGAGTGAATGGACATATTTTAAAGTATTCGGATGTGGAGCGTGGATGGAAAATCTAATTGTTTATTATCTTTCGCCTTTTGCAACAGAATTACTGAATAATAAATTAATAGATGAGTACTTTTTCATGCGTTATGCAGATCCAGAGCCTCATATTAGAATTAGATTTAAAAGTGATAATGCAATGCAAAATATTCCTAAATATGCTGAATGGTTATCAAATTTGTGTCATGAAAAAGTAATATCCAGATATGAAGTAGGGTGTTATGAGCGAGAAATAGAAAGGTATGGAGGGATTAGAGGAATAGATATTGCCGAAGAAGTTTTTTATATGGACAGTCGCATTGCTGAAAAGATATTATTATTAAAGAAGGAAGAAAAAATTAAATATTCAGATGAAGTAATAGGGATTGTTTCTACAATAATGTATATGGAGCAATATGGATGGGATTTTGAACAACAGCTTTGTTGGTTAAACTCTTTTATAAAAAAGGAAGAATACAAAATTGAGTATAATAAAAATAGAAAACTATACGAAAAAGTATGTAACAGTAGTAATTCATGGAATAATTTTTGCGAAAGTGAAGATGGTAAAATATTAAAACAATTGTTTGATGCTCGTCAGACTAGTGTGAATAAATATAGAGAAGAAATTAATCGAAAATCCATTACAACGGATGAAAGAATAGTTATTGCTGGGCTTATACATTTATCATTCAATCGTTTGTTTGGAATGGATAGAGAGTTTGAACGAAAAGTAATGGCATTTACGCGACATACATTGTATTCTTTGCGATATGTAAAGGAGAAAATAAATGAAGATAATTTATAAAATAAAAAGTGTATTTAAAATGTTAAAATATTTTCCTAAATCTATAAGCCTTATTTATAAATTTGACAAAAGAAAATTTATTACTGTGATATTTCTGAGTCTTTTATTGGGAGTTATTCCATCAATAAGTCTTATTCTGTCTCAGGAGATGATAAATATTATAACATTAGGGGGAGCATTAAAGCAGGTTTTTATATTTCTATTTTTGTATGTATTTGTAAGCTTGTCTACACAATACTTATCATGTTATAAAACATATGTTGATACGTATTTACAAAACAATATAAATTTTAAGCTGAGTTGCTTGGTTATGGAGAAAAGTAAAAATTTGACATTAAGTAATTATGAAGATTCAGTAATATATGACAAGTTACAAAGAATACAAGGGGAAATAAGTTTTAAACCATATCAATCATTACAATTGCTATTAAGTATTATAACTACTTTAGGTACGCTATTTTCAGCAGCATTAATTTTGATTTTGTGGAAACCTTGGAGCGCTTTATTCTTACTTATTATACCTTTATTAAGTTCCTTATACTACTTTAAGCTGGGAAAGTATGAATTTGACTATAAGTTAAAAAGAACAGAACAGGGAAGAAAAAGCTGGTATATATCTAGATTGCTAACAACAGACAGTACAGTTAAAGAAATTAAATTATTCTCTTTAGCGGAATTTTTGACTGACGAATATAAAAAAATTAAAGAAAAGTTTATAGATCAAGATATGGACTATATGAAAAAAAGAACATGGTTCGATATTTTATATGAAACAATACTTCATATTTGTAGTTGTATTGTTGTGATAATTTCTGTGTTAGATGCATATTCGGGAAGAATTTTAATCGGAAACGTGGTTACTTATATCCGTTCTATTAGTTTAGTGGAGACCAGCTGTTCGTCTTTGTTGAATAATATATATTCTTTATATAACAACAGTCTATACATAAAGGAACTATTCGAGTTTTTGGAACTTAAAGAAGCAAGAGATGAGACTGATATAAAAAATAAGAGAGAACTTAAAAAAATTGATGAGATAGAACTGAAAAATGTTTCTTTTATTTATAGACAAGGGAAAAAAGCAATAAATAATATAAATATAAAGATGAAAAAAGGAGAAAAGATTGCAATAGTAGGAGCAAATGGTTCAGGAAAAACTACATTAATAAAATTACTTACGCACTTATATCCTCTTACAGAAGGTCATATTCTGATCAATGGTATAGACAGTAAAGATTATTCTATACCATCAATTAGAAAGAATATAAGTGTTTTATTTCAGGATTTTGTTAAATATGAAATGAATGTTCGTTGTAATGTCGGTTATGGAAATATAGAAAATATAGGTGTGAATAATAAAATTTATGGAGTATTAGAGCGGGTTGGCCTCAAGGAGGAATTTCCACAAGGATTAGAAACGCAGCTTGGATTATGGTTTAATAATGGAATCGGACTATCAGGTGGACAGTGGCAGCGTTTAGCGATTGCAAGAACTATGTTTAAAGAATGTTCCGTTTATATTTTAGATGAGCCAAGTTCGGCGTTAGATCCAATTGCTATCAATGAGGTTTTAGAAAAATTTTTTGAATATGCAAGTGATAAACTCTGTATTTTTATTACACACAAAATGTCATCAATACATTATGCAGATAGAATAATTGTAATGAAGGATGGAAAACTCTGCGGCGATGGTACGCATAAAGAATTATATGAAACAAACGATTATTATAGAGAAATGTATGATAAGGAGATGAAATAAATGAATACCATAGAAATAGTAAAGAAGATTGCTCTTAGTTTATCCGATTATGAATGGATGATGAAAGTAATGAAATCACCTAAAAATAAGCAAATGTATAATGAAAAAGAAATTCCTGTATATGATGAAGTAACATTAAGCCACGGATTACCAGCAATATGCTTGCTTTTTTCGGAATTGTCTAATGCATTTCCGGAAGAAGAATGGGATGTTAAAGCGCATGAACTACTTATAAGACTAAAAGATGATATAGAATGTGGAAAAGTTAGAGACTTGTCAATGTTTAGTGGATATGCTGGTATTGGGTTATGCATAGAATCTTTATCAAAGAATGGTACAAGATACGAAAGACTTATGAAAAGTATAAATAAAATAATATCTGAAACATTTGAAAAATATATAGAAGGTTTAAATAAAGCAAAATATTGTTTCATGAGAGATTATGATATTATATCAGGTGTTTCAGGAATACTTTCATATACATTAAATCAAAATGAATTGGCATCTATCAATGAAGAAATCAAAAACTATTTAATCTTTAGATGCCAAGACATATCGTTAGGAAAAGAAATTGTTCCAGGGTTTTATATTCCCCAAGAAAATCAATTTCTAGAAGAAGATAAAAAAATATTCAAAAATGGAAATTTTAATTTAGGCATGGCACATGGGATTCCGGGTATTTTGATTTCACTTTGTAAAATATATAGTCGGAAAAGAGAGGGTAAAACCGAAGAAGCAATAAGAAAGTGTGCAGATTTTTTGGAAATGTTTTTAGAGAAGACAGAAATGCGTTGGGGAGCATACGTGAGTTTTGAAACATATTTGGAAGGTAAAATTAAGAGCGTAGCGACACGAGACGCATGGTGCTATGGTACTCCAGGAGTGAGTTATGCATTGTACATTGCTGGTGTAGTTATAAAGGAAAAGAGGTATAAAGATATGGCAATAAGGGCTATGCTTAGTGTAACAAAAAATCTGCAGGGGATTTATTCTCCAACATTCTGTCATGGATTTGCCGGAGTAGCATATATCTTTTTGAGATTTTATGAAATGACAAACATTAAAGAATTTCAAATCTTTGCGAAGTTTCTTAAAAATGAGATATGGAAATATTATAATGAAACATATCCTGTAGGTTTTAGAAATATTGAAAATTCACAGAATACAGATCAGATTGGACTTTTAAGTGGAGTTTCTGGAGTATTACTAGTTTTATTAGCTTTTGAAGATATACATAGAACCCGCTGGGATGCCGCATTTCAACTAGATGCTTTTGAGGTGTAAGTCTAGAGATATTTTATAATGTTATAAATAAAAACGAGTTTTAGAAAGTACTATTTTGATATTAAATCCTACTTAAAGAGATGATTGAATTGGAAAAAAGTTATTTACGATGTAATAAGCAAGGTTGTTAATAGATTGAAAACAGGATTGATTTTTCTAAAATTGAGGAAAAGTTACATGGAATATCGGAAAAATTACATTTAAACAAATATAAGACTTTCAGGCAGTATAATTATGGAAATAGGAGAAAGGAATATCGAAAGAATATTTCTCACATATCAGATCATGAATTATGTAAAGGAGGATACTATGAAGAGAAAACAAATTTTAATCTTAGGAATGGTAGCAGCACTTAGCATGAATTTTGCTATTCCAGTTTTGGCGGCCAGTAATCAACAAAATGATTTACAAGTTAGTGAACAGGAGGAATTTGAAAGTATAATTAGTGAAATTCAAAGTATAAAGGCAATGCATCCGGAATTTACAGAGGATGAAATTCTGAATGTTATGAATGAAATTCATGAGATAGGAAATAGAGGGATTGGGGATATATGGAATTCACTCACAGATTCAGAAAAAAAATTGTGTATTCGATATCCATTTGATGCATTAAAAGTAAATAAAGCTAAAAATATAGCAACAGATCAAACTGTGAAGAAGTTTGGGGAAAACGGACTTGGAAATAGAAGTGATGCATTCAGGCATGGAATATGGAATGCGGAAATGACAATTTTGATAGGAAAAGAAAGAGCAGAGTTATTTGCTACAGCACATGAAGATAAAGATGTTTCTGGAAACGAATCTGATGGTTTCCCAAAAGCAGCTCATAAAGAAATGGATTTACATAATAATGAAGTGGGAAGAAATATTGGAGCGAAGCATAGTAGTGCATCAGAAGATGAATTGGCAGATATAATTTATCAAGATATAAATTCGGAATCGACACAATTCGTATGGCTGCACGAATAAATGATAAAGGTTGCCGAGTCAAAGCCCCCCGTAATTAATTGCGGGGGGCTTTGAATATTTAATCACTAAAATAAGAAGGAAAGGGTGGGTTAAGTAATATAACAGTATTGATTGCATTAAGAATATATCAATGTAAACAGCGAATGTATGTACAAATCTATTTGAAAATAAATCAAAAAAAATAAGTAAATCAATACATGTATTATTTGTATCACGGATTGTTAATTCAAGTAGCATATAAATATAAGAAATATAGGAGTGAATATTTATGTGTAATAGGATGAAACAAATGCGTGAAAACAAGGGATTAATTCAGGCGATTATGGCAAATAAACTGGGAGTTACACAGCAAACTCTAAGTAGATATGAAAATGATATCACCTGTATAAAAGCAGATGTGCTTATAAAGGCAGCAAAATATTTTAATGTTAGTACGGACTATTTACTAGGATTATCGGAGATAAAAAGAGAGATGTCAATACAAAAGAAAATGGATGATAAGATAGAGGAATATTATGAATTGGTTGAAGTGTATTCTTCTTTAGATGAAATTGATCAAAAATTGTTTTGGAATATATTACAAGCTGTGAAGAAAGCTCAGGAAAAACGGAATAAAGAGAAGGAGTAAAAAATGTTAAATATAGCAGTATGTGATGACGAAAGTCAGATAACTTCGATAATTGAAGATATGTTAGAAGAGATAGCAATAGAAAATAATGTAGATACCGACATTGATGTTTTTTTAGGCGGTAACGAATTTCTGAAACATTTGAATCCGCATAGCAACTATGACATTGCTTTTCTGGATATTGAGATGAAAGATTTAGATGGGATTTCTACCGCAAAAAGAATCAGGGATTTTGATAAAAATATGATTATTATTTATGTGACTAGTCACGAAAATTATATGAAAGAATCTTTTGAAGTTAGAGCTTTTCGATTTTTAACAAAGCCAGTCACAAAAGAAGAACTAGAGATTTGCTTTAAAGATGCATATAAAGAAATTAGTAATCGAGATGTTTACTTTCGATTTAAAAATAACAGAGAGGAGTGTAAAGTCTTAGTAAGAGATATCCTTTATTTCAAAAGTCACTTAAGAACAGTGTATATAGTTACTGAAGAAAAAACCTATAAATTCAGTAAAACGTTGAATTTGGTAGAAAAAATAGTACATGAAAATTTAAAAATACCATTTTTTAGAATACATCAATCTTATTTAGTCAATTATAACCATATAGAAAAATTATCATATGATTTTGTTACTTTAGATAACGGTACAAAACTTCCAATTAGTGAAAACAGACGCAAGCAGATTGGAATCGCTTACTGTAAAGTGGGAGAGTGTGTAGATGCAAATGAATAAATGGGTAAATATTGGAATAGAGATTATACCTATTGCACTTATATTGGTAATATTTTTTTCCTATTTTGATATTTTTTTTTCAAAGAGAAAAAACAGGTATCAAATCGTATGTTCAGGAATCATTTTTCTTGCTTGGCAAATAGTTACTTGTATTGTTCAGAATATTCCGATAAATATTAAAATCTCTATAACAATTATGGTTACATTTTTGAGTGTAATATTGGCATATAGAGGAAAAGTTTGGAGTAA
>OAUK01000063.1_pt1 | contig 78237 bp, 77 predicted proteins | sample 1495131 | NCBI WGS metagenome assembly OAUK01 (sample SAMEA2580009, study PRJEB22360) | human gut metagenome | biome: human gut; feature: human-associated habitat; material: faeces | place: Denmark | collected 2008/2010 | reverse complement strand
AGCCGTCTCCGGCCCCGTCACAAACCATGCCGATGTGTTCACCGGTCATATTGGAGATGACGGCTTCCAGCATTTCGTATGAACCGTTGAAGAGCAGTGTCATGCCGGCCGCAGATCCCATGGCCGCCGTTGCTGTGGCACAAAGGCCGGAAAGTTTAGGGTAGAAAGCGTGAATATAAATTGCCGTAATATGTGAGAGTGCCAAGGCACGTATGTGGTCTTCCCGGGATGACTTGAGATAGCGGGCCGTTACATTAACCGGAACCGTAGCCGTAATGCCCTGATCGCCAGAGCCGGCATTGGTCATCGCCGGGAACGGGGCTCCGCCCATACGGGCATCGGAAGCGGCTGTAGTTTCCATGATCAGGCGATCGTGGAAGTTTTCGGGTATTATTCCGTTTTGTAAGTCATCGAGCATGGATTTGCCCAGAGAGAGACCGTAGTGATGGCGTAGGCCTTCGGCTGACAAGGCGTCATTAACGCGACCGGCTTCGGCCATGAACTCAATATCGGCTAAGGGAACGGTTTTGGCGAATTCATATAAAAGTTTTAGATTCAGTGTTTCCATAAAAGGGAGATCGGGGTTGGTAGGAGATGCCGATTCGTCATTTTTATGGAAAATGACCTTTTCATCCGTTTCAATGTGGACGATGTTTGTATGTCGCCCTTGGATAATGACACGAACCCTATGTGTGCCTGCGGTAAGACAGACTTCGACATAAAGCGGCAGAACGGTGTCGGCAACTTGGACGGAAACTCTTTTTTTAGCAATTAATTCCTTTGCCCTTTTCACATCGGCGTCCGTCAGCTTACGAAGGACGTCCAGACCGCCCTCGGGATCGCCGCCCGTAACGCCTACAGCCACGGCAATATCCATGCCGGGAAGTCCCGTGCCGGGCACTTTGACGGCCATGCCGTTTTTCATGAGATTGGGTGATACGAAAGCGGTTATTTCGGTCGGCTCCGTCTCCAAGTATTTACGAGCTGTAGCGGCAGCATAGGCTAAGGCAATGGGTTCGGTGCAGCCTGTGGCATAGACGACTTCTTTTTTCAAAACTTCAATGATACGTGCGTATAAAGTGTTTTCAGACATAGGTAAGTCTCCTTTTTTTCGAATAGTTACCAGACAGCTACGTCCCCGTCCGTGCGAGGATCCGTAGCACCGGCAAGTATGCCGTCTTTGTTTCGCCAAATAATCTGGCCTCGGCCGAATACGGCTATATCAGAGTTTACAGTAACGCAATGTCCCTTTTCTCGTAAGGCGGCAATGAGGCGGGGATCAAAGTCGGGCTCAACTTCTATGTTCTTGTCGCCTGTCCATTGCCAACGAGGCTTGTTCAAAGCCGCTTGCGGATCCAGGTGCTCGTCTACCGTATCAATAACTAACTGCAGTTGTCCTTGCGGTTGCATAAAGGCACCCATGATGCCGAAGGGACCGATGGGTATACCGTCTTTACTTAAGAAGGAAGGAATAATCGTATGGTATGATTTTTTACGCGGCCCTACGGCATTGGGGGACGTCGGGTCGGTACTGAAATTTCGTCCTCGATTGTTAAGCGCTATGCCCGTTCCGGGAATGACAATACCCGAGCCGAAGCCGTCATAATTACTTTGGATGAGGGATACGGAGTTTCCGTCTTTATCGGCCGTGCAGGCATATACCGTACCGCCGTCGCTTACGTCGGCGCAGTCCGGCCAATGAGCTGTGGCGGAAATGCGTCGTTGTCGATTCAGTCTGCTTTCTTCAGAAAGAAAGTCCTCTGTTGATATTTTCATGTAGGTCGGATCGGCAATAACTTTCTTACCGTCCGTTAGAGATGCTTTTAAAGCCTCTATTTGTATATGAAGTTTTTCAACGGGGGCGGTAGTAGGCGGCGTGATATTATTTAATATATCCAGTGCGGCACTTACAACAATACCTTGACCGTTAGGCGGCAATTCCCAAATATCGTAACCTTTATATGCCATTTTTACGGGTTTTGTCCAGGCAGGTTTATAAGCCCCTAAATCTTCGTGACGAATCAGTCCGCCCGTCATACGGGAGTATTCATCTATTACCTGGCTCAACCGCCCCGTGTAAAGAGATGAACATGCCGTTTCGGCCAAGTCTCGTAAGGTTTTTCCATGGTCGGGAAGGGTTAAGACGCAGCCTTCTTTAGTGGGCCCGTCAGAGAAGAACGTGTTGAAGAGACCTGAAAATTCAGGATGTTTTTTATAGGGAGCATATTTTTTATATTCACTTTGTAAGAGTCGGGCCAAAACCGGCATGACGGCAAAGCCAGCCTCCGCATAATCTACAGCCGGCTCGAAGAGAGATTCAAAAGGCAACTTGCCGAAACGACTGTGTAATTCATACCAAGCAGCCGGGGCACCGGGAATCATAACCGGAAGCCATCCGTAGGAGGGGAGACGGTTTGGTATATTCGGATCGGATTGTGTCAGTTTTGCAGGGGAAAACCCGCTGCCGTTTAACCCGTATAGATGTCCGTCCATATGAATAATGGCGAACAAGTCGCTACCTATACCGTTGCTTACGGGCTCTAAAACGGTAAGCGCAATGGCAACGGCTACTGCAGCGTCGACAGCATTTCCGCCTTTTTTTAACATATCCAGGCCGATATGTGCCGCCAGCGTTTGAGAGGTGCAAACCATGCCCTTACGACCGTATACGGTGAGGCGAGGTCGGTTATATAAAGGTGATATAGTATTAAAACCCCATGACATAGATGTAAGGCCTCCTCGTTATGTATTCGTTTCTACTATAGCACAGGAACGTTTTATCTTCACTAAACAATTTATTATAGTTATAATAAGGACAGATGAAATGATAGGAGGGCATACCAGTGAGCCGGTGTATGATGATTGTCAACCCTACGTCCGGGCGGGAAAAGGCAAAGTATTATAAGGACGACTTGTACGCTCAACTGCAAACTATGTTTGATGAAGTGGAACTGCGTGAGACGCGGCGTAGCGGGGATGCCGTCAACTGGGCGAAAGAAGCCTCTAACAATAATTATGATGCCGTTTTTTCCATGGGTGGAGACGGGACTTTAAATGAAACCGTAAACGGCTTGGCTCAGGCCGGAAAAGAAATCAAGTTCGGCTTTGTACCCTTGGGGACAGTGAATGATTTGGCACGGGCTTTAAATATTCCCTTGCAGCCGGAAGATGCTATCGACATGTTACAGGATTGTAAGTTGGTAAAAGTGGATATAGGCCGTGTCAATGATCGTTATTTTGTCAATACCGTTGCGGCAGGTGTAATGCCGGAAGCGGTGGGAAGCGTATCTATTGAACAAAAGACGCGTCTCGGCCCGATGGCGTACTTCCTTACGGGTCTTAAGGCCTTGCAATCACGCAGAACATCACTTTTTAAGATTGAGTCGGACGAGGGAACGGAAGTCCGCAGATCGCCGCTTATCGTGGCAATGCTCACCAGTTCTGTCGGCAGTTTTAACAACATAGCGCCCAAGGCCAAGGTCGATGACGGTACGATTTGGCTGGCTGTGTTTAAGGAATTTAATTACCTGGATGTATTAAAGGTTATCCCGGAAGTCCTGGCGGGGTTACCCATAAACTCGGAGTATATGACGCTGACACAGATAAAAAAAGCACGTATTTCCATTGTAGACGATGAGAAACTGTCGACTAATATGGACGGGGATAAGGGACCGGATTTTCCGCTTGAACTGGAAGTCTGCCCTTCGTTTCTAAGTGTTTATGTGCCTAGAAAGGCCGTTCAGACAGGGTTTAATCCTATTGTCGTTCCCAAAGAATTATTCCACGGATAACGTATTTGACCGCTCCTGTAAAGGGGCGGTTTTATTATTAAATAGTTACGACTCGAAGGTAAAATGCACCGGTACGTAGTACCTGGTATGGGTTTATTAATTTCATATGCAAGTTAGTCCAAACAACTTAAAATGGTGATGAAGCCAGATAAAATATAGCTTCATCACCATTAAAACCAACACGAAATGTCCTATAACTCGACAATGAGTTTTGCAAAATGAAAAGGCTGAAACTGTATGCAGTTTCAGCCTTTTGTTCGTTATTATTCTGCTGTGTACGGCAACAATGCAATTGCACGTGCACGTTTAATTGCTACTGTGAGTTTACGCTGATGTTTAGCGCAAACACCGGATACACGGCGAGGAAGAATTTTTCCTCGTTCCGTCGTGAAACGACGGAGTTTAGCCGTATCTTTGTAATCGATTTCTTCGATATGATCTACGCAGAAGTTGCAAACTTTTCTTCTGGGTCTTCTCGAACGATCTCTTCTCATTATATAATTCCTCCCTCTATTGGATTTGAAGGGATGTATTTGACTTTAGAACGGGATTTCTTCGTCCGACTCGCTACCTAAACCGTCAAAACCGGTATCGGATGATGCGGGTTTACTTACAGGAGCGCCCATGCTCTGGGACGAATCGGAACCCATCGGCTGTGCTACAAAATCGGCGACGACTTCCGTGCGATAGCGTTTCTGGCCGTCTGCTCCTTCGTACGAGCGAACGGAGATACGACCTTCTACGAATACACGCTTGCCTTTGGCCAAATTGTTACCACAACTTTCTGCCAAATTACCCCATGCGACACAAGGAATAAAATCAGTTAATTCGCGTTGTTCCGTGCTTCCTGCAGGAATGTACGTACGTGTGCAGGCTACGGTAAACATTGCGACTGCCTTACCTGTTTTGGTAAAACGGATTTCCGGGTCACGAGCTAAGTTTCCCAATAATTGTACTGAATTCATATCCTTTGCGCCTCCGGTTATTCGCCGATCTTAACGATCAAATGTCTCAAGATTTCTTCACGGATTTTAATGACACGGTCAATTTCGAAAATCGCATCCGGTTCAATTTCAAAGTTGATCAAGACATAGTAACCGTCGTTTTGTTTTTTGACGGGATATGCCAAGTGGCGTTTGCCCCAGAGATCGACTTTTTCAATCTTTGCACCGTTTTTTGTAAGAAGATTGCTGATAAACTCTACGATAGGAGTAACTTCAGCTTCTTCGAGCGGTTTTGCGATAAACATGACTTCGTACTTTTTCACGAAATCACCTCCTCTTCTGGACATATGGCCCTTTTTCGAAAAAAAGGGCAAGAAAGATGCTTGACCCAATCAAGCTTTTATATTCTATCATATTCGGCAGGCGAACACAAGAAAAGAGGTGTGGAAAGGGAGAAGGTTATCGCTTATTGCTGTAACGCCAAATTTTGAAAGCCTCTGCTTCTTTAATCAAATCTTCACGGAAGTCGGGGTGTGCCAAGTTAATGAGTTTTTCCGCACGTTCCCAGGTAGAAGCGCCCATCAGATTGGCAATGCCGTATTCCGTTGCTACATAATGGGTCTGGGAGCGAGGTACGGTCGTGATTGTACCGGGAAGTAAGTTGGGACGAATTCGGGATTGCAGTTTTCCCGACTTGTCCGTGAAGGTGGCATGGAAGGCAATGATGCTTTTACCGCCTTTTGAACGATAAGCACCGTCGGCAAAATCAAGCTGCCCGCCGCTTCCGCTGATGTGTTTTGTTCCCGACGATTCGGAAGAAACCTGTCCGAACAAGTCTACTTCAAGACAGTTGTTGATGGAGATAAAGTTATCCAGTTGAGCTACTACGCAAGGGTCATTGACATAGGAAACGGGGTAAGCCGCTAAATAGGGGTTATCATCCAACCATTCATACAATTCTTTGCTGCCTGCGGCAAAAGACCAAACGGCTTTATTCCGGTCAAGGTTCTTACAACGGTTGGTCAGACGGCCTTTTTTATACATGAGTAAGAATGCGTCGACGAGCATTTCCGTGTGCATACCCAAGTCTTTTAAGTCCGAGTCGGCAATCATGGCGCCTACCGCATTGGGAAGACCGCCGACGCCTAACTGTAAGGTAGCTCCGTCGGGAATTTCTTTCAGAATCATTTTGGCAATCGTCTTATCCGTGTCGTTGCCGTCTTTGAAAGGAATGATAGGCATGGGAATGGAACCGGCTTCGACGACCAGGTCGACATCGGAAATATGAATGCATTCGTCGGAGCCGCCGAGGACGCGAGGTGCCGCTTCGTTAACTTCAAGGATTACTTTTTTTGCCTTTTTACAAATTTCAGCCGTTGCTGAAACCGTGGATCCGAAGGTGAAAAATCCGTGTTTATCCATAGGGCTTACCGTAATCATAGCTACGTCCACATCCAGGATATCTCTATAAATAGACGGTTTGTTACGGTACATCATGGGAATAAAGTTGCTGAGTCCCTGAGCACAAAGTTTGCGGTCGTATCCGCTCATATGCCAGTTCATGGCCGTAAATGTTTTTCGTTCCGGATCTTCATCTATAATGTGTCGCGGAGAGAGGGAAAAGGCCATACGGACTTTAATATCCTTTAATTCATCTTTACGGGCTGCCAGGGCCTTATCGAGCACAATAGGCTGCGACGTAGCCATGCCGTAGTCGACCCAATCATGGTCTTTTACAATTTTAACGGCCTCTGCGGCACTGACAGTCTTTTCTTTGTACATATCTGTCCATTGAGACATTGTAATCACCAAACCTTTCATATAAGTTGTTATTATATTTGTTCATAAGTACTCTTATTTTTAATTATAATTTCTTGTGATAAAAAGAACAAGGTAAACAATGCGATAATCGGTTAAACGATATACGAAAAAAGAATAGCACCCCCGCCACTTATGCAACGGCTGAGGTGCTTATGGTCTATTCCTGTTTTTGAGCGGCCTTTTCGGCAATGACCGAATCGATTACTTTTTGAGGAGCTTCTTCGTAAGCATAAAATTCCATGTTGAACGTGCCCTTGCCTTGGGTCATGGACCGCAAGGTTGTAACGTAACCGGTCATTTCGGCTAAGGGGACTTGAGCCTTGACGACTATGATGCCGCTACGATTACGATGATGCTCCATACCGAGGATTCGCCCTCGACGACTACTGAAGTCACCCATGACATCGCCCATAAATTCCTCAGGTATGACGACATCTACATTATATACCGGTTCAAGAATGACGGGTTTTGCATCAGGCACTCCCTTTTTTAAGGCTAGGGCGGCAGCTGTTTTGAAGGCCATTTCGGAAGAGTCGACAGGATGGTAGGACCCGTCCTTTAAAGTCACTTTGATGTTAATCATAGGATAGCCGGCTAATAATCCTTTGTCCAAGGTCTCGCGTACACCTTTTTCAACGGCCGGAATATATTGCCGCGGTACGGCACCGCCGAAAACAGAATCGACGAACTCAAAGGCTTCACCGTTGTCGGACGGCTCAATTTGTAAAAATACATGTCCGAACTGGCCATGTCCGCCACTTTGCTTTTTATGTTTACCTTCAGCCGTTACGGAGCCGCGAATTGTTTCTCTGTAAGGAATGTACAGCTTTTCTTGTAGAGCTTTGATTCCGTATTTACGCTCTATTTTTGTAAGAATGTGTTCCAAATGAACGTCGCCCATACAATGTAAGATAACCTGATGTCCTTCAGAGTCCTTTTCCATACGGCAGGTAGGATCCTCTTCGCTGATGCGCAAGAGAGCAGCCGTCAGTTTTTCTTCTTCTCCTTTTTTGGCAGGAACCAAGGCTACCGTATGAAGCGGTGTGGGGAAGCGAACGGGTTCGTACACAATGGGGAAGGCCGAGGTGGCCAACGTATCACCTGTTTTGGCATCGCCCAACTTCGGTAAGACGACAATATCACCGGCCGTAGCCTTATCTACAGGAATCTGCTCCTTTCCTACCAGAGTAAAGACTTTGCCGATTTTTTCCTCTTTTTGCTGATTTACATTGATAATGCGGTCGCCCTCTTTTAATTCTCCCGAGAAAATTCGAATATAGCTTAACTTTCCGGAGAACGGGTCGACGGATGTTTTAAAAATAAAGCCGGTAAAAGGCTTGTTGGGATAAACCATGACCGGTTCATTATCCGCTGTATTAGTGCCCATAATTACTTTTTGGGAAGCATCGGGCATATAGCGAACCAGACGATTCAGCAGTTCTGTCGTACCCATGTGGGTTGTGGCGCTGCCGCACATGACCGGGCAAACGCGACCGGTCAGCATACCTTGACGTAAGCCGAAACGCAGTTCGTCCAGTGTCAGTTCTTCGCCGTTCAAATATTTTTCCAATAAGGTGTCATCACCTTCGGCCGCCGCTTCCATGCACATTTCACGCACTTCACGTGCCTTTGCCATATATTGAGGCGGTACTTTGATTTCCTTAATCTCCGCACCGCTCCATTCCCAAGCCATCATTTTGCAAACATCGATAATACCGCGGAAATCATGGCCCTCTCCTATAGGTATTTGTAAAGGCATAATGGATTTCCCGAAAAGGGAGCGCATTTTTTCCAGCGTTCCGAAGAAGTCGGCGTGTTCCGTATCCATTTTATTAACATAAATCATGCGCGGAAGTTGTAATTCTACGCCATAGTCCCACGCCCGTTCAGTATCCATCTCAATGCCTTCTTCCGCCGATACGACAAGTAAAATGCCGTCACAGGCCCGTAAGGCGGCACGCACTTCTCCGCAGAACTCGGAGTAGCCGGGCGTGTCGAGGAAATTGAGCTTATACCCGTCCCATTCACACGGAGCGATACCGAGTTGAATAGTTACATTCCGCTTAATTTCTTCAGGTTCAAAGTCCATAATGTGTTTATTATCTTTGCCTGTTCCTACGGCCGATACGGCGCCGCCGGCAAGGAGTAATGATTCTACGACGGCCGTTTTGCCGGCTCCGTCATGTGAAAGTACAGCTACGTTACGAATTTTATCGCTTGCATATTCTTTCATACATTAATCGCCTCCTAAGAAATACGTTATTGTTATAATTCGTCGTAAAGTAAAAAAATCCTTCTTTTTAAATGAAATTTTTCAGGGCGCTCTATGCCGATTCGGAACGAAACAAGAAGAAAGAATTACTCAACCGCATAGAGATTCTATGCTTTTGGGAAAGAGTGGAAGAAATTATTGAAAATATGAATGAACGGTCCTGTTTATTTTATTACGATGTATTATAATAAAGTAGATTCTGACACGGGTTATGAATGCTTACTGTCGGAATACACTGTATAAGAAATTCAGAAGCAGGAGGAAGAAAATGCAGACTTTTGATAGAGAACATAACGTATGGGCCAGACTTGATGTTCAGGAACGGAGAAAGGTTGATGAATATTGTAAAAATTACCGTCAGTTTCTTGACACGGCACGGACGGAACGCTTGGCAGCTAAAGAAATTCTCGGACAGGCTGAGAGTGCCGGGTTTCGTTCTATAGACTCATATACGAGTTTGCAAGTGGGAGATAAGGTTTATTGGAATCAAAAGGACAAGTCCGTCATTTTGGCAGTCATCGGTAGACATCCTTTGGAAAGCGGGGCCAGGATCGTCGGCTCTCATATAGATTGCCCTCGATTGGATTTAAAGGTAATGCCGGTTGTTGAAAAAAATAAAATTGTTTACTTTAAGACCCACTATTATGGCGGAGTTTTAAAATACCAGTGGGTATGCCGGCCTTTGAGTTTAATCGGAGTCGTATATAATACGGACGGTCATAAGACGGAAGTTTCCATTGGCGATAATCCGGATGATCCCGTATTTTTTATTAATGACTTATTACCTCATTTGGGAAAAGACCAGGCGGTAAAAAAATTAAGTGAAGCGATTGAAGGCGAAATGCTCATGCCGGTTGTCGGGCTTTGCGGGGAAGAAGAGGAAGTCAAACCGGCAATATTGCAGATTCTCAAAGATAAATACGGCATAGAAGAAGAGGATTTTGCCAGTGCGGAACTGGAAATAGTTCCGGCCCAAAAGAGTAGGGATGTAGGATTGGATCGATCCATGATTATGGCACACGGACATGACGATAGAGTGTGCTCATATGCCAACTTGGCGGGGATTTTGGATGCAACGGCAGGAGAATTTACTCAAATCGCCCTTTTTGCGGATAAAGAAGAAATCGGGTCTGTAGGAAATACAGGTGTTCAGTCATCGTATTTCCAGGATTTTGTAGCGGAACTACTGGCTTTACAGGGGAAGAAGGAAGAATTATTTGTCCGCCGCATGTTGCGACACAGCAAGGTTTTGTCAGCCGATGTGTGTGCCGCTTTCGATCCCGTGTTCCCCGGAGCCTACGAAGAAAATAATTCGGCACGCTTGGGTTACGGTATTTGCTTATGTAAATATACAGGCGCTCGCGGTAAAGCCGGAAGCAATGATGCGAACGCCGAGTTTTTGGCACAAGTGCGCCGGATTTTCAATGTAAACGGTGTGCCTTGGCAAACGGGGGAACTCGGTAAGGTAGACCAGGGGGGTGGCGGTACTATTGCCTATATTATGGCCGACTGGGGTTGTGAAGTCGTTGATTGCGGTGTAGCCATGCTCAGTATGCACGCACCGCTTGAATTGGTTGCCAAAACCGATGCGTACTGTGCTTACCTTGCCTATAAAGCCTTCTTTGAAAGTAAGTAACAAAAATGTAAAAACGTCCTGTCAAATCTGATTTGACAGGACGTTTTGTATTATCGTTTGTTGCTTTTTCGCCAAATTTTTTGCTTTTCAGCAGCTTGAATCAACTCTTCGCGGAAGTCGGGATGAGCTAAACCGATGATCTTCTCGGCGCGCTCCCAGGTAGGTAAGCCGACGAGTCTGGCTATGCCGTATTCCGTAACCATGTACGGAGCTTGCGTGCGCGGAGTCGTAATAATATCGCCTCTCGTAAAATGCGGAAATATATTAGAGTGGCGGATACCCTTTTTGTCGACATACATGGACGGCATGGCGAGAAATGCCTTGCCGTGAGCAGCACTGTAGGCTCCGGTTACGAAGTCAAGTTGGCCTCCGGTACCGCTGATTTGTCGTGTGCCCGATGATTCGGAACAAATTTGTCCGTACAAGTCCATGGAGATACAGCTGTTAATGGAAATAAAATTATCCAGTTCCGCCATGACAGTCGGATTATTCACATATGACATAGGGGCCGAGAGTATTGACTCGTTTTGGTGAAGAAAGTCGTATAACTCTTCCGAACCCATGCAAATGGAAAAAACACCTTTGCCGCGGTGGAGGGTTTTCTTTTTGTTCGTAATTTTACCGGCCTTATACAGCTCCAAGTAACCGTCACTCATCAATTCAGTGTGCATGCCCAAGTCTTTCAAATCGGATTGGGCAATAAGTGAGCCCAAGGCGTTGGGCATACCGCCAATGCCGAGTTGAAGTGTCATGCCGTCGCGTAAATACGGAAAGATGTGTTCGGCAATTTTAATGTCAATGTCTCCGGGATTGCGATTAGGCATAGTCGGCAACGGTGTATCCGATTCGACAATGTAGTCTACATCGCTAATGTGGATATGGTCGTTAGCCAGGCCCGAGATAACGGGCATGTGCTTATTCGGAATGACGATAATCTTGTGAGCCGCATCCAACATCTCCTGTTGGCAACAGTTCGTGAGGCCGAAGCTGAAATTACCGTGCCTGTCCATGGGGGATACGGTGAGCATGGCTACATCGACGGGAGCGATGCCCTGTTCATAATAGGAACCGCAGTGGCGGAAGAGCATGGGTTCATGGTATGCCATACCCTTGTCGAGATAAGTTCGGTCTAAACCCGAACAGTGCCAGAGGTTATACGTAAAAGCCGTCCGGTTCGGGTCTTCTTCTACGACAGCAATCGGGAGAGCGGAAATGGCGTTACGAACCTTAACATCCGTCAGTTCATCTTTACGTGCCGCCAGGGCCTTGTCCAAGTCGGTCGGGAAAGAACAACATTGGCTGTAGTCGACCCAATCACCGCTTTTTACAATTTTTGCAGCCTCTTTTGCAGTAATTAACTTTTTTCGGTATTCGTTGAGAAAATCCATGAAGCACCTTCTTTTCTATAGTAGGTAAGCGAAGAATGAGATTTAACGATAGGACTTCATCAATTCGGCGAATGCCGGGAGAGAACGGCGAATCATGTCGGGTTGTACGCAATAAGAAATACGGACATAGCCGGGGCATCCGAAGCTGTCAGCCGGTACAATGAGCAGGTTAAGCGCCTTTGCTTTTTCGGAGAAGGCATTGGCATCCGCTTCGGGAGATTTAACGAATAAGTAAAAGGCCCCGCTCGGATATACACATTCATAGCCCAATTCTTTAAGACCGTTATAAAGCAATTTTCTGTTAGCGTCGTAGACGGAAATATCCGACGTTTGCCCGAGACATTTTAAGACTACGTCCTGGAAGAGATGGGGAGCGCATACGAAGCCCATGATGCGGCCTGCACCGCAGACAGCCGTATAAATTTCTTTGCTGTCCGTAGCTGAAGGAGGTACAAGGATGTAGCCGATGCGTTCACCCGGTAAGGATAGAGATTTACTGTACGAATAGCAGATGATCGTATCTTTATAGTAATGAGGAACATAAGGGATGGTCAGGCCGTCGTAAATAATTTCGCGATACGGTTCGTCGGCAATTAAATAGATTGTGTGTCCGATTTCGCCGGATTTCTTTTCCAAGAGAGCCGCTAATTTCTTATACGTATCTTCAGAATATACGACGCCGGAAGGATTGTTCGGCGAATTGATAATCAGAGCTCGCGTTTTCGATGTAATAGCCTGTTCCAAAGCATCGAAGGGAATCTGGAAGCTTTCCATATCGGGCGGTACTACGACTTTTTCAGCTCCCGAATTTTTAATAAAAGCCGTATACTCCGGGAAATACGGAGCAATGACGACGATTTCGTCGTCCGGAGATTCTACAAGGGCCTTTAACGTAATCGTCAAGGAAGCGGCAGCTCCGCATGTCATGTAGAAGTTACCTGCTTCAACGCCGGCATTGAAGGTTTTATTCATATAATCGGCTAATCCTTTGCGGACGACAGGGTCGCCGGCTGCGGCCGTGTAGCCGTGGACAGCGACGGCTGTGCGGGTTTCCATAATTTCCGTAATGGCGTCCTTGATACATTCCGGAGCCGGTACGGTAGGGTTACCGATGCTGAAATCAAATACGTTTTCGTCGCCTATTTTTGCGGCTTGTTCACGGCCATATGTAAAGAGGTCGCGAATTACGGAGCTCTGAGCCCCCCATTGATACATTTCTTTAGATGCCAATGAAATCACTCCTTTATGAAGAGAATATCATGTTAACTGTCCCTATGAAAGGGAGATAAACGGTGAAATAAGTAAGAAGAAACCGAGTAAGGCTATGGGTACGACCTGGAATGTGCGGTATTTCTTAAAAACGTCAAGTTTATATACAAGACAAAGGGGTAAGAAACAAGCGATGATTCCGATCATAGGACTTAACAGGGATGCAAAGCCGAGTACCGGTGCATTAAAAACGATGACGGCCCAACAAAGAGCTATGCAGAAAACACTGGTGCCGTATTTAATGATTGTACGGTTGATTTTATCCATAGGGACAATCCGTTCCAGTATGTTAACGGCAATGCCGCAACAAGAATCGCGGAAACTAAGGAACATAGCGAAATATGCAGTTACAATGGCAAAAATATTAAGCAGGAGACTGAAGACTTTTACTAACGAGCCGTCAATATCTTTCGCCGCCATGGCCAAGGAGGAGATATTGGCATGATATGCCTGAATCGCCTGTTCTTGAGATATTGCCAAGTTGAAGGATACGGTGTAGAAAATTACGACTACCAATAAGATGATGTAAGCGTAATTGTATGTACGCAATGCCTTATAGTGGGCCACTGACTTATTTTCGGCATGATTGCGGTAGTAGATAACCGTAGGACTGAGATTGGCGAAAAATTCAATCGATAATGCGGCAAAGGGTAAAATGATGATGAATTGTTTAATTATATACCCCAGATTATGCACAGGAGCTATATTGGCGGCACTCCAGTATTGAACCATTAAAATGCCCATGGCGGCAATGACGAAGACCTTCGTAAGGACCATGCCCGATGCAACTTTAAATAACAGCTTTTCGCCTTGAGAGGCAACGGCTACGAGGACACAAATGATACCCAATCCGTAGAAGATGTTATCAGCCATGGATGTTTCCGTAACTCCGAAGGTTACGAGGAAAGAAGCACTGTCATTGGTGAGTGCGGTTGAATAGAGAAAGATGAGAATTGTCGTAAAGACAAAATAAACAGCCCCTAAGGCAAAGCCCCAGTTCTTGCCCAGGTATCCGGAAATAATGCCTGCAAAGTCTTCACATTTCGGTGCATCGGCCAAAATATTTAAGAAGAGCTTCTGATGCTGGTACATAATGGGATAGCCGATGAGTGCGGCAAGAATATAGATCCACAAGCCGGATAAGCCGACCTGTACGGGAAGAAAGACAATGCCGGCGCCGATTGCCATACCGATGTCCATAATAATCCACCCGATGTCAATACCGCCAAGCTTGGTTGCGGCCTTCCATTCGGAAAGGGTCATGCCCGCTTCTTTAGCCAGCTCTTCTTGAGAAGGGCCTGTGAAACGGTTGATGATAGGAAGCTTTTCAATGAAAGACATAATACCCTCCTGAAAATCTCTCTTGCGGGGCTCCCCCGCCCCGTAAGAGAAGTAAAGTTGTTATACGGCAGCCATACCTGCATCAAATGCTTTCAAGTTTATATCAACGAATTTAGGCTTTACTGTACGACTGATAATAGATTTCCAATCAATATCCGTTAAATTCAACGCTTTGATTAAGGCGCCGAGAAGAACGACGTTGGCACTTTTGGGATTGCCGATATCCGTAGCAATTTGTGTGGCGTCTAAGGGTAAAACGGTAGTCCGCGATTTTAGTTCTTCCAAGACGGTTTGCGGATATTTTCTTTTTCCTGATAAGACGGGCATAGACGGAATCTGGAGAGTATTGACAACAACCTTGCCTTCGGGTTTTAGGAATTTCAGGTAACGAGCTGCTTCCATTTCTTCGAAAGAAACGAGTAAGTCCGCCGTTCCCGGACCGATAATGGGAGAGTAGACCTTCGGACCGAAGCGTACTTGGGTACTTACGGAACCGCCGCGTTGACTCATACCGTGTACTTCCGACATCTTTACATCATAGCCGCTTTCTATTAAACCGATAGTGAGAATTTTGCTGGCAAGAATTGCACCTTGTCCGCCGACGCCGACAAAGAGCACGTTTTTGATTTCGCTCATATTAACGAGCCTCCTTTCGGGAAATGGCGTTGACCGGGCAGACCTGGGCGCAAACGCCGCAACCGACACAGTCTACGGAAATATTCGATTTTCTGCTTTCGTCGTCAAAACGCAATGCCGGGCAACCGGTAGAGAGACATTTTTTGCAACCGATGCACTTGTCCCGGTTGACGACGAAGGGCGTCATATTTAAATCGAACTGCTCTTTATCTTCTTTAGAGAATTTCTTCAAAACACAAGGCCATTTGGTGATGATTACGGACGGTTCATCCGTAATAGCGTAAGCCCAGTCTAAAGCTTCGTTCATAGCTTTTAAGTCCAAGGGATTGACGATGCGGATATTTTTCAAACCTAAGGCACGAACGACTGCTTCGATGTCGATAAACGAGGTTGTATCTCCTTTAATGTTGTAGCCTGTGCCGGGGTTTTCCTGATGACCGGTCATGCCCGTAATACGGTTGTCGAGGATGACATTGATTGTCGGAGACCCATTGTAGGCAACTTCTATGAGAGAGTTAATACCCGTATGGAAGAAAGTAGAGTCGCCCATGATGCTGACGACGCGTTTCGGTTGATTGCTTTTTTCGAAAGCGTGAGACATGCCGTGTCCTAAGGAGAATGCGGCACCCATACAGACTGCCAAGTCAATGGCGTTTAACGGGTCGGCACCACCGAGAGCATAGCAACCGATATCGCCGATCATAACCGTATCTTTCCTTTTACTGAGGGCATAGAAGAAGCCTCTGTGCGGACAGCCGGCACAGAATGTAGGCGGTCTGGGAACCAATAAGTCTTGAGGTACATCATTGAATTCCCGGGTTGTCCCGAGAACGGCTTCGGCAATGATATTGGGGTTTAATTCATCGATCTTGGGAATGACGTCTTTGCCGTGGCAGTCGATACCGGCCGTGCGAAGAATCTCTTCCATATACGGATCCAACTCTTCGATGACATATAATTCGTCTACCTTTTCGCGGAATGCACGGATTTTTTCAACCGGCATGGGATAGGATAAACCGACCTTAAAGTAGGATGCTTTATCGCCGAACACGTCTTTGGCATACATATAAGCGGCACCGGACGCAACAATACCGATTTTCGTATCATGCATTTCTTCGTAGTTCCAAGGACAGGCGTTGCTATAAGCTTTTAATTTTTCTTCGCGAGCTTCGACGATATGTCGGCGTACTTTGGAAACAGCCGGAATAGCATCATTTCGTTCAGGATGCTTTTCGTACAGAACAGGGGCGACCTCCGTGCGAGTGCCTTCGGTAACAAGGCTCTTGGAATGACAGACTCGTGTTGTCATACGAATCATGACGGGAACTTCAAATTCTTCACTGAGACGATATGCGTCTTTGGTCATGTCGAGACATTCTTGGGAGTCCGAAGGTTCAAGCATGGCGATTTTCATGAATTTTGCGTAGTTTCGGTTATCCTGTTCGTTCTGAGATGAGTGCATACCCGGATCGTCTGCGGAAACGAAGGCAAATCCGCCGTTTACGGCTAAATACGAGAAGGTAAAGAGGGGATCGGCAGCTACGTTTACGCCTACCATTTTCATAGCGGCAAAAGAGCGGACGCCGGCCATTGATGCACCGATAGCGGCTTCCATAGCTACCTTTTCGTTAGGGGCCCATTCGGAGTAAATTTCATCATACGCCGATACATTTTCCAATATTTCCGTACTGGGAGTGCCCGGATAGGCCGAGGCAAAGAGGACGCCGGCCTCGTAGAGGCCTCTGGCGACGGCTTCGTCACCTGTTAAAAGTTTTTTCATCGTACAACCTCCTGGTTTAATAAAATATGACGTTATTACGTCTCTCGTTCTTAAACTTATAAATGAAATTATCGTGCCAACATACAAAAAGGCGGATTTATGCGAAAAGTGGATTTTAAAAATATTAAAAACACACAAAAATGTAAAAAAAATAGACATGACTTTACATATCGGTGTATTCTAAAGAAGAGGAGGCTATGATTATGGGAAAGATCGTATTTTTACTTGCCGATGAATTACTGAAAAAAGAAGTAGAATCTATTCTTTGGATTTATAGACCGGAAGAAGAGAAAAAACAGATTGATACGGAAATTGCAATTATTGAGTTGGAAAGGGTTGTCGAGCAAGCTGAACAACTTATCGCCCAAGGGGCACAGGTCATTATAACCAACAGCGGGTCTTATCAGATTTTAAGTGCCGCCGTTAAAGAGATTCCTATTTTATGTCTTTACAGTTCGACCAGTGATACACTGTATACCTTACAGCAGGTAAAGGACTATGAGACTATACACCTTTTGTTGAACAAAAATTTTATGTTTAATGCCGCCGCCTGTCCTGCGGAACTTGAACAGAAACTAAAAATACATGCTGCTTATGCGATAGAAACGACATACCAGGAATTGCGCACTATCGTGAATCGAATTCCCGTGACACGAAATACGGTTATTGTCGGTTGTACCCTGTTGCCGCAAATTGCCAATACGCCGATGCCGATTATGACTATTCGTCCCAGTGAGTCGGCTATTTTATCAGTTTACCAGTATGCGTGTGAACTCGTTGATTTTAAGCGGCAGGGACAAAGTTGGGGGGCTACGATGAGCGCCGTCCTGGAAAACTACCATGACGGGATTGTTGTTTGCGATGAAGAAGGAAATATATATCATGTCAATAAAGCGGCTAAGAAATATTTACATTACGTTGATCAGGGAAAAAATATAGCCTCGGCTTTTCCGTCAGCATTAAATATAGGGCCTCGTGAACTGTGTGATAAAGAAAAGGTCATCACTGTTCGTTCTTACACTCTGGTTTTGACGGCCACGACCTTTAAAGTTGATAATGACACCCGCTATGTCTTAAATATTCGAGACGTAACGGAACTTCAACACTTAGAAAAAAATATTCGCTATAAGTTGTCTCGTACGGGCTTGGTGGCGGCCCATCGTTTTGAAGATATTAAAACGCGTGACGAAAAGATGAAAAGTGTCATAGAGACGGCTAAGGTGATGGCAACTTATGAAGCTCCCGTATTGATTCAAGGACAAAGCGGGACGGGGAAAGAACTCTTTGCCCAGAGTATTCATAATTACAGTATGCGTCATAAGGGGCCTTTTGTGGCCGTAAACTGTGCGGCCTTACCGCCGGACTTGTTGGAAAGTGAGCTCTTCGGTTATGTCGGTGGCGCTTTTACAGGGGCCAGAAAAGAGGGGAAGGCGGGACTTTTCGAATTAGCGCATACAGGGACTATTTTTCTCGATGAAATAAACAGTATGTCCGCTAATATACAGTCCAAACTGTTACGAGTTCTGGAAACAAAAGAAGTCATGAGAATAGGTTCCGACTTCGTCATTCCGCTGGATATACGCATTATTTCGGCGGCCAATCAGGATGTAGTCAAAGAGGTATCACAGGAGCGATTTAGAAATGACTTATTTTTTCGACTCAATACACTGACGTTGAATTTACCGACATTGGATGACAGGCCGTCTGATATAACGTACCTTTTTGCTTTGTTTATGGAGAATATATCGAAACATCCGTATAGTGAGGATTGTATCCCGCGAGCCCTGAAAAAGGCGTTGCAAAGACACCGTTGGTGGGGAAATATCCGTGAATTGAACAGTGTGGCATTGCGCTATCATGTTTTAGGGGAAGAAGACAAAGGGGACTACGGCTACTTATTTGATACACCTGAGGACGAAATTGACATAAACGGAGAAGGGCTCCCCGATTTGGATATGAAAAAACTTCAGCATTTATTCCAACAATCGCTCATTCACGATCTGAGGGCACAAGGATATACGCAAAGTCAGGTGGCTAAAATTCTGCATTTGAGTAGGCAAACGGTTTTTATGAGATTGAAAGAAAAAGAGAAATTTATATAAAAAACGGACCGCTATGCGGTCCGTTTTCATTCAGCTTTTAGAGAATAATGTTTTGCTGTTTTCCTGCCAAGAAGGTGTGAATATTTTCAAATACGATATGAGCTCGTTTATTCATTGATTCACGGGTAGCAAAAGCGGCATGGGGAGTTACAATCGTATTCTTTGCGTGAAGCAAAGGGTGGTTGACGTCAATGGGAGGTTCCGTTTCGAAGACATCGATAGCGGCACCGGCAATAGAGCCGTTATTAAGCGCGTCTGCCAAATCCTGTGAATTCACAACGGGACCGCGAGCTTCGTTAATGAGGTAGGCTGTAGGTTTCATATAGGACAGACTTTCTTTATTAATGATTCCCCTCGACTGGTCCGTTACGGGGCAGTGGAGAGAGACGATATCCGCCTCTTGCATGAGTTCTTTTAAGGGCAAGTATGTAATGAGCTCCGTATCGGGTTTGGAGGAAAATCCGTTATAAGCAATAACGCGGGCTCCGAATGCGTGCACCAATTGAGTGACTTTGTTGCCGATAGCTCCTGTACCGAAAATGGCCACTGTCTTTCCTTCCAATTCGGCCCCGATCAGGCCGGCCTTCGTTTGCCCCCGACGGCAAGCAGCATCGATTTGCGGTACATTGCGAAGTAAATCAAGCATCATTGCCAAGGTAAGTTCAGCAACGGCCACCGTTGAGTATCCCGAAGCATTGCTGACTTTAACGCCCATTTCTTCAGCCGCTTTAAGGTCTACATGATCGACTCCCGTAAATGCTATATTAATATATTTCAAGTGTTTGCAGGCACGAATGACCTCGCCGGATAAAGGCATGCTGGCTATTATTAGAATATCCGCATCGGCACTTTCTTTAATCAACGTAGCCGTATCATCCGTCCGTTCATAAGCCGTGAAGGTATGGCCGAGACTTTCCAATTCTTTGGAATAAGATTGTAGCGTTTGGGGAGTAACTCCCAGGGATTCAAGTAAGACAATGTTCATGGTAAATAATCTCCTTAAAGTGATATAGTAATGTACTAGAAATGTTTTAATTTCAGACCCGTGCGGGTCAGTAAATCCTCGACGGATGAGGCTCCGGTACGCTCGGCTGCAGCACAAACGATTCGAGCACAAGCACGGGCATCATCTAACGCTTGGTGGTGACGGAAGGTAAAGCCCAAATGGCCGGCAACCGTATCCAGTTTATGATTGGGAAGATCAGGCCAAACTTTACGTGAAATCTCAACGGTACAAGCATAAGAGGCATCCAGTCCAGGTAGATTATAACGCTTAATTAAGCTGCGCAATACACGTGTATCGAAGACCGCATAGTGGGCAATAAGAATTCGTTTATTCAGACGCTCACGTATATCCGGCCATAAAGCGTCAAAGGTCGGCTTGGTTGATACCATTTGCGGAGTAATACCGTGAATGCGGATATTGTCCTCGTCAAAGCGGTTAAACGGCGGTTTAATCAGTGCATATCCCTCATGCATTACTTTCTGACCGGCCATACTTACGGCTGCCAGGGAGCAAGCACTGTCGGCATAGCGATTGGCCGTTTCGAAATCAATGGCCGTAAATTCCAACATAAAATCCCTTCTTACAGCAAATATATTAAAGAATTAAACGGAGAATTATCATGAGAATAACAGATACTATACGTATCGGTGAAAGCGTATATGAATATGAATGGCGACGTAAACCCATCAAAACCCTAAACCTTCGTGTCAGACCGGACGGAAGCTTATATGTATCATCGCCGCCCTTTGTATCCCAAAAAGAAGTAGAACGCTTTTTGCAAAAGCACCGCTTATTTATTGAGAAGACAGCTATGCGAAGGCTTACTCTGGCAGACGGCACGAGTGTGTATATATTCGGTAAGAAAATGCCGTTGTTTATTGAGGCTGCCACCGGTCGTCACCATGCGTGTATTACGGAAAACGGCGTATACCTGTACGTTCGTGAAAAGGATAATCGAGATGAACGAATCGGCCTTTACAGAAACTTGTTAAGGGAAACGGCAGAATGCGTTTTTCCTCGGGTGTTAGAACGCCTGTATCCCGTGGCGGCTCCGTACGGCGTTCCCTATCCGCAGATGAAGTTGCGACGCATGCATTCTCGTTGGGGATCCTGCATCCCTACTAAAAGATTGATTACGTTAAATACCTATTTGGTTACGGCCCCCTTGTCCTGTACGGATCAAGTTGTTTTACATGAATTATGTCATTTTTTGGAGCCCAATCACTCGGTAGGATTTTACGCTTATTTGAACCGAATGATGCCCGAGTGGCGTAGGTGGCGAGAAGCACTTAAAGAATATGCTCCTTATTGCCTTTAAGGCGACTGCGTATCCAGTAAAGCCGGACTGCCTTGCCAGAAGGTAAAAATAAAGGCGGGATGAGTTATATGGCGTCCTTGTACGGTTGTCCGTCCCGCAGCGCCGGCATAATCGGAAATGGAGGATAAGGCTTTATGAACCTTTTCCGGGACAGTCGAACCGGAAAGCTTAACCGCTTCGGCGACCAACATAACGGCATCAAAGCCGGAAGCGGCATATGAGTCGGCAGAAACTCCGTATTTAGCATAATATCGTTCGGCAAATTCTTCACCTGCTTCATATGACGGGTCATTTCCGTACGCTTCCGTATAAAAAAGACTTTGTAAATAATCAGGCGGCAGATACTGTTCCAAACCGTCATGACTCCATAAAGAAGATCCTAAGACGACGGGAGAACGACCGACTTGACGCAAGAACGTGATGAACGAAGCGGCTTGGCGCCCGGTAAGCGGCATGTAGATGGCATCATACGAGGCGGTAAGCAAATGTTCGCATAAAGCGGCCGTATCATTTTGATGCATGTCCATTGAAACAGTTTCAATATTGTCGATGGCAGAGAAGGCTTCGGCGGCAGCGACGGAACGGGGGGAATCCCCGGAGTAGATGATTAATATACGGGATTTATGAAGTTTTTGAGCGGCAAAGGCTGCCATGGCACGCCCTTCTTCCGCAGAGGTAAGGGAGGCGGTAAACACGTAATTGTAAGGGATCCCCGTGCAAGTGTCCGTCCACATATCGGTATCGACAGGTGCCGGAGTAATGATGGGTAAGTCTCTGTTTTCGCTTACGACGGCTGTCGGGGAAAGCAGTTTTGCATCTAAAGGGCCGATTAAGGCTGTGGCGTGGCGCAAGGCCGCGTTTTCAGCCGCTATTTCACTGCCTTTTTCATTTCCCTTATTATTCAGTGTTATAATTTCTATACGACGGCCGTTAATACCGCCCTTTTCATTAAGCAGGTCGGCAGCCAACTCGATACCCTGCTCAGTATGTAACTCGGCAGGGTCAGCCGTTTCGGAAAGATTTAGGCTGACACCGATGCGTACGCTTTCGGTCACATGTGTATAGTGAACCCAAAGTGTAAAAAAGACAATAATTACAGGTATGAGTAATAAGAGGCGTTTCTTTCCGCTTAATACCATGGGGACTCCTTTGAATGAGTAATGCAGAAATGATTAAATGGATACGGCGCCGTCAAGAGATTTATAGATTTTGGCTCCGCCGTTTGTTGTAGACACGGAAAGAGATTTGTTTATCGAACTTGAAGAATGAGGACGATCTCGAGGAATTCGTTTATACGGGAAGTCATCGAGCAGCCTTTTTACAGCCGGTCTCAGTATATCATCGGGATTGTTCAAGTCGACGGCTTCTTTACTTCCTTGTCCGTTTACGGTATAAGAACGGAAGGAAGCGGTCTCTTTGTCGTAAGCATAGAGACTGAAGCGATAAGAGTATTCTGTATACCAGTCGTCGTTATAAGGGAAGAATCCTTGAAACTGTCTGAAGTACCAATGGTTGACAAAGGGAACGATGACCAGGTCCGCATGATAGCGAGTAGCTAATTCTGCCAAATTCGCTTCCGTAATGTCGGATGAAGAAAGTATTTCATCGGCGTTTATAACATTCCACCAAGGAATCCTAAAGGGTTCCCTGACACCTTTATTTAAGTAATGAGACGCATAATTATCTTGTGTTGTACGGCAAATCAGCACGTTTCGACTACCGTCAAAAGTTGGCGTATCGGTTGCAAATGCGGTAAGACAGAGGGCTTGGATTAGAAGTAACAGAACGAATATTTTTTTCATAGTATATCCTTTCATGCGTATATCAATTAAAAACCGCCGGTATCATTGAGGAGCGGTACCGTATTATCCAGTTGCGGTTTATATAAACTTAACTCGGATAAAAGAGTCTCCTTATCTTGAGGCAACGTGCCGGCGAGGGCAAAAAGATTGGAAACGTGATTGCTACGGAAAATACAAGGGGAAGTCATTCTTGTTTGTTGCAAAATGGCTTCCAGCTCGTCAAGAAAACCGCGGGCTGTTAAAGGGGTAAATCGTCCGGCTCCGACATCGATTGACAAGGGGGCCGTGCGAGGAATCATAAGTGTCAAGGCGCTGAGCATTGTCGGATTCACATCCGAGATGAGAGCTGCTGTTTCAGTAGCATGTTCTTTAGTATACTCTTGGCCACCCAGTCCTAACAAAATCATGGCGGAAAGTTTCATGCCCGCCTCTAACACCTTGTGACAGGCCAGGCGCGTCTCATGAGCCGTGACCCCTTTGTTGATGAGTGATAAGACTTTATCGCTGCCGCTTTCGATACCTATGTAAATGATTTTTAAGCCGTGTTCTTTCAACGTTTTTAACTCTTCTACCGATTTTCTGTTAATATCCGCTGCCGTTGCATAGGCGCCGACACGTGTCAAAGACGGGAATGCGGCATGGCATTTGTCGAGAATTTGCAACAAAGATTCTGTCGGTAAGACGAGAGCATCGCCGTCGGCGAGAAAAATTCTGCGAGTATAGGGCATAGCTGTTGCAGCACGATTTATAATACCTTCTATTTCTTCAAGGGGGCGAATACGGAAGCGAGAATCTTTATACATAGTGCAAAACGTGCAGGCATTGTGGGAACAACCGATAGTAACCCGTAAAATGAAACTGCGAGCTTCGCTGGGAGGTCTGAAAACAAGACCGCCCGCATCATCTATAAGCATGAGGTCCTCCCTGTATAACTAAGAATGTATGTCTTTATTATATACATTGATCTTTGAAAATAATAGAGTTGAGTCATTTGAAAACAAAGGATACGACCGAAAGTCGTATCCTTTTTCACCCTTTTTATGTATTTGACACCTACGAAGAGAAATTGTTAAGGGCAAGTACTTACCCACTGGGTAAATTCACATTGAAAACGACTGCCGCCGCCGTTTGCCGGATGGCGCATAGCCGTCGCTTTTATTCCGGCGGATGCCAATGTTTCCGCTGATTTACGACCGATGGCTCCGATACAAACTGACGAAGGGCAAAGTGACAGGAGTTCTTTGGTATATGTCAGGCCGATCGTAAGTTCTTGCGTTGTCGGTGTCCGATTGGAGAACAAAATACCTTCTTTGTACGGATGAAAAGGGAAAATGTTCCAAAGCAGGACTTCGCACGGATTTAAGCTGTTGTCTGCGACAGCTCCCCATACATAAGTATCCGTCGGTTCGTTCATTCCGCTTGTTCGTTGTGCATCGGAGGTCATATAAGGGCTGTCGGGGCGACTGGTTCGAATACCTTTATGGCCGAGAATCAGATTCGGATTCGTTTTTTTATGCAGACCTAAAAGCATACGTTCACAGGTCAATGCGATTCCCGTAAAATGACCTCCTTGGTATCCGGCCGCCTCGGCAATAAGAATATATCGGGTTTGGGCCAAACGGAGATTTAAGAATTCAATTAACTGGTTACGGCGAATCATCGGTGCATCGGGGCCTATATCGCTCTTTGAGTCGTAGTCTCGCCAGGGATTGAATACGTTCTCACCGGTATAAGATTTTAAATTATCAATGAATGAGGATAGGGTCATAATATCTCCTCTCTCGGCGTATAGATAAAAAAGGTTCCGTAGACCCTTTGAAGGGTCATTAAGTCTTTAAATTCGCTTTTTTCGAAATCGGCGGTGCGGCTTTTCGGGACGATGAGAGTCAGATTTTCTCCGGCTTGTAAACGTGATGAGAAGGAGTGACTTTCTTCGGTTTTGAATAGGTGCTTGCGAGACCAGACGGAATCTCGTTTGAGGCGAGTACTTTCATCATATTCGGCAGGAGCGATCAATACGGCAGAACGACCCGTATAATATTCAAAGGATGTGCGGTATTCTTCAAAGAAATATATATGCCCCTTTAGATTTCGGGAAGCTGTGACAAGCGGTGTTGTTGAACGATATTCGTAAAAGGGAACCAGAACCTGCCAAGTCAACAGAACGTAAATAGCGGCTGTAGCCATGGCAATGAGCGGAGATACGGCGAGATATGCCCTTTTATACAGTGCAACCGAGATGATGAGTATGGCTGTAGGAATAAAGGTGATTAAGGGCCATAAAGAACCCAGCTGCAGATAGTCGACGCGAACAAACAAGGCACTCCCGAAAAAGAGGATCCAGAAAAAGAACGCAGGACCTACGGCTATGAATTGGATTATACGCCGATTGGCTTTGTAAATGTAAACAGCTCCGACAGCGGCAAACCACATGAGCGGAATGTGTGCAATATAAGCGTATGTCGGATATTTAGTAGCTAAAAGCGTGTAGAAAAGAACGGTTATACCGGCCCAGAGAGTAGCAAAGAGTGAAAAGCCGGTACGGCGAAAAGCCTTTTTTATACCATATAGGGCGACTCCTGTCCAAGGCAAGAGGCCGACAGGGACGACGAGTAAATAGTAGTACCAAACATTTTCTTCGGGATGTTCCGAAATGACGGCTCGCGTGACGTTGTTGAAGCCCAATAATCCGTCCCAAAAGGCTTGACCGTGAGTGATATGCATATAAATATACCACGGTAAGCAAAGAAATAAAAACAGGAGAGGCCCGTCAGGGCGAAAAAGCCGGTTGAGGTAAACAGTCTTGCGTTCACAGGCAATGTAAACGAGGATGATAAGTCCGGGTAAGACGATGCCGACAGGTCCCTTGGTTAAGACCGAACCGGCAGCGGCTGCATAGGCAATATAGATATGGCGACGATTATTTTCCGTAAGCCCTATATATAAGCTGAAAAGTGAGATTTCCGTGAATAAGAAAAGAAACTGGTCTGTCAATACGGAACGGGTAATAACCCAAAACAATAGGGAGGTAGCGGTCATGGTAGCGGCAAGGATGGCCGTAGATGTCTCATTACCTCGGCGTTTTACGTAATAGGCCAGCATGGTTACGGAGACGGCACCGCAGAGAGTGAAGGGAAGGCGTGAAGCGAAGTCGGAAAAGCCGAAGAGCGAGTAAGATACACACAGTGCCCAGTAAGTGAAGACGGGCTTATCAAACCAAAAGGTGTTGTAAATTCGAGGGGATAACCAGTCCCCGGAAAGCACCATCTCTTTTGCCGTTAAGGCGTAGTTGGATTCTACCGGATCTGTAACGGCAAGCAGACTGTTGCCGATGGAAAGAAAAAGAAATGAAATGATACAGACCGGGATGAGAAGACGAGCGTATTTCACGAGTTACCTCCTGCCGGCGAGAATTACTTGCCCCGGTGTAGTTGCAATAATGTCATAGCCGCTTAAATCAGTGTGAGTACGTAATAGCTTATTATAGGTTGATTGCTGCATGATTACATATATATCGGGGAGCTCCCGTCGCAGACTTGCGAAGTCGGGAGCGTTTTGAGACTCCCAGGATACACCTGTCGTATTGCCGTAAAAAGCCAGGGCGGGACAAAGAAATTTTTCAATATATACGGGGCCGGAATGTCTTAAGGCGATATACTCTTCGGCAATGGCTTTGCCGGAAATATATTCGGCTGATTGAGGCAAAATACCGGTAAAGGCAACCGTCATAAATACAAACATACAGCCCACTGCCGAAAGTAAGGCGGAACGCCATCTTTTCAAGTGCATAAGGACGGCAGGGATGATGAGGGCCAAGGTCAGTAAAACGGATGCCCAAAGGATGGGGGTCGCAAAGAACAGGGCACTTTCATTCAGCGGAATGGCGTTGCATGCTATCAGGATGATGCCGCCTACGTAGGAGACGGCCAACCAGATACGCGGGAGTTTGCCGTTTCGCTTCAAGGCATATGTATACCAACCCAAGATAACCGACAGGGGCGGAAAGAGGGGAGATATATACGTGACTAATTGTGTTTGAGAAAGAGAAAAGAAAATAAAGATAAAGGCAGCCCAAATGAAACAGAAGAGGAGTCCGTCACGATACGGACCGTTGCCGCGAAGGCAACGGATAAGTGCTTGAAAAAGGGCTCCTGTCCAAGGCATGAGACCGCCCAATACGATGGGAATAAAGAAGAAGATGCTGTTTTGCCCGGGATGTTCCGGAGCGGCAAAGCGTGTAATGTTATGATAACCGATAAAAACATTTGTAAAGTCTGTGCCGTGTACGATGTACATATATACGTACCAGGGCAGGCCGATAAGAAAGGCCAGAAGAATACCTTGAGGGATTTTCATCTCTTTCAGCAAAGACCAACGGCGAGTACCTGCAATATAAAGCAGCATAATCAATGCCGGGAAGGCGTATCCTACAGGCCCCTTGGCCAGCAAAGCCAGACCGCATCCGAAGTAAGCGAGGTAGTATTGTTTACGGTAGAAGGCAAACATGCTGAACGTTAGAGTGAAGACGAGGGTCATGTCCGTAACGGCCGCTTTGGCTATGTAAATAAAGCCGACGGACGTCAACAGTATAAGGGAAGCTCGGAAAGCGATATGTTTGTTGAAAACGGCCCGACTTTGAATATAAACGGTAGCAACGGTAGCGATTCCCGTAATAGCACTCGGCAAGCGAGACGTGTAGTCGCTGATGCCGAAGAGCGAGTAGGAAATCATTTCCAACCAGTAGAATAACGGCGGCTTGTCATACCAAAACTGTCCGTATATGCGAGGTGACAACCAGTCGCCGGCAGCCAGCATTTCACGAGCCGTCTGCCCGTATACGGGCTCGTCCGGGTCGATTAGGGGAAAGGCACCTAAAAAAGGCAGCAAAAAAATTGCTGCCAAAAGGATGATACCTAACCCGTAACGATTCTCGTGAATATAAGCGGTAAAACTTTTCATAGCGGTTATTTACCTCTGCGTTTAATGAAGAAAACAAGAGCGATAACGGCTGCCAAGACAATCAAGGCAATGAGGAAGATGTGATTATATTCAATGAGATCACGCCAGTGGCTGCCTAAAACGGAGCCGGCCCAAACGAGTAACCAAGTCCAAGGAATGGTCCCGATAGTTGTCAGAATGATGAATTTGAAGAAAGGATAGCGAGCTACTCCGGCGGGGAAAGAAATAAAGGTGCGAACACCGGGCAAGCAACGGCAGACGAGGACGGCAATGCCGCCGTAAGAGTCAAAAAGACGCTCGGTCAGCCGGAATTTCTTTTCGTTAAAGAAGATGTATTTGCCGTATTTCAACAACAAGGGACGGCCTCCGTAAAGGCCGAGAAAATAGCTTACAACGGAACCGAAGATTCCGGCCAGACAGGCAATAACAAACGTAGGCATAAATTCGAAGACGCCCTGAGAAATTAAAAAGCCCGCAAACCCCAAGATGACTTCACTGGGAATGGGAATATTGGCATTTTCGGCAGCCATGGCGAAAAACATGGCAATATAACCGTAAGACTCCATTAATTGCAATAATGTATCCAAAACAGTTCTCCTCTGCGTAAAATAGCTGGTGTTCAAAATATTGTCTTATCATAGCATAGACGGAAATCCTTGCCAAATGCCAAATTGTACTACGGCTCCTTAAACGAGGGGATGCGGCTTAATAGGTGTTCGTCGAGAAAGCGAAGGTAAGCAATCGTAGCAAAAAGAGAGAGACCCATGGATAGCCATAGGGGAAAGGCGAAAGGGGTGAGTAAGGAACGGACGGTAAGTGCGATGATATAGGCAGTATACGAGATGCCGTAAGCTCGTTGGGCCAATATACGCTTTGTACCGCAAGATACGGAAAACAGAGAACCTACGTATAAAAAGGTAGGGATACCCGTACCGGCCGCAAGGGTCAAGAAGACAGGGGTATACACGCCGGCAAAGTCTGTCAGAGAAAGGCTCAGAAAAATAATAAAAGGGATGATCCAAGTAAAGGCCGGTTTGCAGGTATTGTTTGCAAAAATACGGGCACGGTAAGCTTGTATACCTGCGCCGTAGTAGACAATCCAACCGATAAGGGGAGATAATGTCTCGACAGTTCCGGGGAGTGTGTTGATGCCGCATATGAGTATCAGGGTTATTACAACATGTGAAAGTGTAGCCGCCAGGAATACCTTTTGAAACGATATATCGTAGCGATGTCTGAAAAAGGCCGGTGAAAGTTTTTTTAACAAGGCGGAAAGTAGCAAAAGAAAAAGAAATATACCCAGAAAGGTATACGGTCCGGGAGTGTACATCCTATAAATAACCGCCGGTGAAAAAAGGAAGAGACTCTTATCCACATTAGACAGGTGTGCGAGGACGGTAAGAAGGGGCACTAAAAAGACAAAGGCCACGAGGGTCGGGAGAGCGATTCGTACTCCCTTTTTCTGAAAAAAATAGGTGAAATTATGAATGTGTAAGGTAGCGGCACAGCAATAGGCGCCGATAAAAAAGAGTGCGCTTAGAGAAACGGTAAAAAAGGCGGTACCTACGCGACTGAAAAGAGCTGTGCAAAAAGTGGTTTCTGAAGAAGCGGTCGGGAAAAAATAAATAGCCGGTACGGCGTACACGGCTAATAGACTTGCAACCGTAGCCGTGTATACGGCTACGGTTCTGGCCGAGTCCAGTATAGGGATATGTTTGCTCACGAGAAAGAGTCCTTTCACAGTAAAGAATTTCAGATATTAGACGAAAAGAAGATGTCCTAAATAGACAACAACCGGTATGGTAAAGGCGCTGAAAGCAGTCGTATTCATAACCGTTTGTAAGGCGTAGTCGCCGTGATTGTTAAATTCCATAGCGAAAAAAGCCGTATTGACCGCTGTCGGTATGGAACAATATACGAGAAATACCATAGAGCCGACAGCCGAAAAGGTGCCGGGCGCCACCCAGTTGGTTGCATAAACCGTACAAAGACCCAGCACAGGTAAAAGAATAAGCTTAATTCCGCCGGCAATGCAGACATCTGTATTGAAATGGCCTATGCCGCTTTGCGACAGTTGAATTCCTACAGTAATCATAGCTACGGGCAACAAAGCGTGTCCGGCCATATCCAGAACCGGCCAGAAAAAGAATTGAGTCGCATCTATTTCGGCCCAGCGGCAAATTAGGGCGGCACTGATCATATATACCATTGGCATGCGAAAGATGACACTTAATGTATCGTGGACTGTCAGATTACCGCGAGCTGCCTGGTACAATCCCAAGGTATTAAGAAAAATGCTTTGAATCACATAAATGACCAACTGTACTACCATGGCTTCGGCCAAATAAACCGGTTGCCCGTTTACCAAAAAAGGGGGATGTGAAAAAATCAGTAAGATTAAAGAGACACCCAAATTTCCCGTATTATTAAACATGAGTGCATTGCGACAGGCACGAATCATACCGGCATCGTAGCCGCGAGCTTTGCCGACTCCTTCGGCGATTAAGGCTGAGAGGATCAAGAAAAAGAGGACTGTTAAAATAATAGGAACGCTCGTAGCAGGAAAGTCCGTAGTGTAAATACTCGTGAAAATGAAAGACGGGATGACGATGTACATTAAAAACTTTGATAACGTCCGAACGTCCAGATGAAGTTTTTTATCCAACAGAAAGCCTAGTGCCGTAAGGCCGAAGATAGGCAACATTGTGTGTTCGATAATAAATAAGAAGACCATAGGTGCGCCTTTCAAAAGAGGAATACGTAACAATCGGATTAGCGATAAAGCGGTAAATAATACACGAGAGTTGCCAGTGCTTCACAGGTATATTTAAGCATAACCGTATCCCAAATGAAGTCGGGGGAACCGTCATAAACGGGGGTATCATGGTTGATTCCCGCAAAAATACTGAGGGTTGGGTATTTAGGCGTAAGCCTAGTGATGTCGTCAGAGTGAAATGCGGGATTCATGGGAAGACAAGTGAAACGATCGGTTCCGTATTCGGCAAAAATTTGATAAGCCTGCTCGCACAGTTGTGTATCGTTTTCTCCGGCATCCGAGCGGGAGATGATCGTCAAATGCCCGTTTGGATACAGAGAACGTAACTTCTGAAGGAGGGTGTCACGGATTTGTGAGTCATACGTTCGTAAGGTCCCGGAAATGCTTATACAAGCCGGAAGGGCGGTCAAATTACTGATATTTGAATCGAAGGAAAATGACAAAGATGCTTTGTCGTTCGGAAAAGCGTCTACTTGAGTGACGGCCTCGTGCATGAAGTTAAGGGCGGTTGCAAAGGCGTTTTTATCTGTGGGAACGGCATAAGGACGGCCGCTTTTTCCGTGTATAGTCAGCCGGAAATCGTCACGGGATGCAAAGAGAGGTCCCGTTGCAAGGCCTAGACAGCCTCCTTTTAAGGATCCGTCCAATTGCATGTCCAAGACGTAATCGACAGTCGGATTTGACAAAATACCGCTATCAATCATTTTGTCGAGACAACCGCCCTTTTCCGTATTCGGCTCAAAAACCAGGCGAACGGTACCGTGCAATTGGTCGTTATGGGATATCAGGATTTTAGCCAAGCCTAACAGGTTGGCTATCAGTCCGTCGTGCCCCGATGCATGCATGACGCCGGAAACCAGTGATGCATAGGGTAAATCGTTATTTTCATCCAAGGCGACGGCATCTGTTTTGGCACGTAATAATACGGTAGGGCCGGGAAGAGCTCCGCGAATAAGAGCGGCCACGCCTGTGCCGGCAATGATGCGGATGTCTTCGGCACCCAGAAGGCTTAGCTCGCGAAAAATAGTTTTACACGTATCGAATTCATTACCGCTCGTTTCAGGGCGAGCATGAAAATACTCTCTCATTTCCATCATATACGGCATAACTTTGCGAACTGCCGCACGAATGGAAAAGGTAACAGAAGTTGCGGTCATAGGAAACACCTCCGGCACCGGACGGGCCGATGCTTAATTATGATTATATATAAGATTCGTCGTCAGTCTGAAAAATCCTTTAAAAATACTAAAAAAAGGATTCTCCCGCAATGAGACCTACAAAACAACAGATAAAGGCAACTCCGACATTGAGCAATCCGTACAGACAGGCATAAGAGAGGTGGCCCGTACGAATAAGCATTAAAAGCTCGAGGTTATAAGTGGAAAAGGTCGTAAATCCCCCGAGGATTCCCGTAACGGCAAAGAGTTTTATTGTCGGCGGTAAATCGGCGTGTACGGAAAAATATGCGGCACACAGACCGATCATAAAGGAACCCGCAATGTTTACGATAGCCGTACCGTACGGGAAAAGCAAGCCGCCGTGTTCATTTGCATAAAAAGAAACTAAAAAACGCAGTGCGGCTCCAAGACCGCCGCCGCAAGCGATGACTAATATATTTTGCGCCATAGTAACCTCCGTTATTGTTCATTTATAGGTAACACGATAAAGCGAACCTTGTCAATTGCAGATAGACGAATCAGCCTGTGCTATAATACGAAGAGAATAATTTTTGGGAGGATATTATGCATATTTCGGGCCAATTGATTCCGACAATTCGTCAATTAAACACGTGGCCGCGGTTTCGTCTGCGGCTTTTTGCCGAAGGGGCTCTGGTGGGAGTATTCGCCGGCGTGACGGCCGGCTTTTTTCGCTTTGCTCTGGAAAAAGGGACTTCATTGCGAGAATATATATATACTATATTAATACAATCGGATTTATGGGTAAACCTTATGTGGTTTGCAGCACTTGCTGCGGCCGGGTATGTTTTGTGGCGCTGTGTTGCTTATGAACCGGATGCGGCAGGAAGCGGCATACCGCAAGTAAAAGGAGCCATTGCCTGTGCTCTGCACATGCGTTGGTGGAGAATTTTGTGGGTAAAGCTGTGCAGCGGGATTTTGGGGATCGGCTTGGGCTTGTCACTGGGACGTGAGGGTCCGTCCATTCAGCTGGGAGCGGTGGCGGCTCAAGGGATTAGTGAGACCATGGGTCGCACTCGTATGGAAGAACGGTATCTAATCACAGCAGGGGCCAGTGCCGGTCTGGCAATGGCTTTTAATGCACCTTTAGCAGGAGTGCTTTTTGCTTTGGAAGAACTGCACCGCAATTTTTCCGGCGTGGTTTTGGCTCCGGCTATGGCGGCAGCCTTGATTTCCGCCGTTTTATGTCGATTTATGTTCGGGGGACAGTCGGTATTTCAGTTCGGAACGTTACCGACCTTTCCCGTTGAATACACGTGGTTAGCTGTTATCTTGGGGCTTATCTTGGGATTGTGCGGATTGATCTTTAATAAGGGATTATTGGCATCACGAAAGTTTTATGAACTGCCCGCGTTCAGGAAACCTTGGATGCCTGTTGTATTTGCTTTGTTCACTGCCGGAATTTTGGGTTATGTTTTGCCGCCGGTTTTGGGTGGCGGTAATGATTTAATTAATTCACTGCACAGTTTGCCTTTATCATTGCAACTTTTCGGGATTCTGTTGGTCGGCAAGTTTTTGTTTACGTTAGTCAGCTACGGTAGCGGAGTTCCCGGGGGATTCTTCCTTCCTATCCTGGTTATCGGAGCCTTAACGGGGAGTGTAATCGGTATCGGGTTTATTCAAATCGGCCTGGTAGAAGAAGCTTACTTATCGAACATTGTTATTATTTCCATGGCTGCATTTTTTACGGCCTCTGTACACTCCCCCATAACGGGGACCGTTCTGATCATGGAAATGACCGGTTCATATGAGCATTTATTGGTATTATGTATGGCTTCTTTGATTGCTTTAGTAACCGCCAAGCTTTGTGGGGGCAAGCCCATTTATGACACCTTACTTGAACGACTCCTAAAAACGGGGAATAAAGCCGGAACTTATGAGAATCAGCGTAATATCATAGAGTTTGCCGTTATCGGAGGCAGTCGCTTGGACGGTAAAAAGGTAACATCCGTTGAATGGCCGGAGCGAGTGGCTTTGGTGGATATTAAGCGAGGCGACGGGGAAATTATTCCTGATAGTCGGGCTGTAATACAGGCGGGAGATTATATTTATATATTAACGGATTCTCCGCAATCGGCTGAGGCGGTACGCAGCTTGGCAGAAGAGGAAATTGTATAATAATTAAAAAGGCATACAAGATAAGGTAAGGAAATATTAGAAAATGGTGATAAAAACATAAGAAGGGGGGATTTTCAGCCACTACAAAAAAGTATAAAAATATCAATAATAATGCATAAAACTGTAGAATTTTGACTTAACCATCTTTTTTTGCTATACTCACCGTAAGCAGAGCTTACTGTTTAATCGAGGTGGTTTTTTGAAGAAATTTACAATACTTTTACTTACTCTTATTTTTACCCTATCTTTATCAGCCATTGTAATGGCAAATGTTTCTTTAGGAATGACAGGCACACGCGTTGCGAGTGTTCAGAATATGCTAATCGGCACGGGATATTTGACTGACGGGGCGGATGGTGTGTTTGGAAGCGGTACACAGGCTGCTGTACAACGGTTCCAAGCGGATCATGGGTTGACGGCTGACGGTATTGTCGGCACGCAGACGATGAATGCGTTATCAACTGCCAGCGGACAACCGATTCCTGTCGATAATACAATTGTAATGGAAGCTACTGCTTATACTGCCGATGATCCCGGTAACAGCGGATATACCGCAACGGGACAGCCTTTGGCATACGGAATGGTATCCGTAGATCCCAATGTAATTCCGTTGGGAAGTCAATTATATATTGAAGGATACGGATATGCCGTTGCTGCCGATACGGGCGGAGGTATTGTGGGAAATCGAATTGATTTGGCTATGGATTCCGTTTCCGACGCATTGAATTTCGGTCGCAGAGATGTGGTTGTACACGTATTGTAATAAAAAAACAGGGAGACTTATGTCTCCCTGTTTTTTTATTTGCCGTGTTTTATATGTCCGTTTACGTAAAAGTATGTATTTTCCGCGGATTTTGTGGTATCCTTATAAGGCATTAGACAGTTATTCGTAGCAGGAGGCTCGATGAAGATGGAAGAGGTAATTGCACTGGTTCTGGCGGCCGGGAAAGGGACTCGTATGAAGTCTAAATTGCCGAAGGTCTTACATAAGGCGGGCGGCGTTCCCATGGTCGGACAAGTGTTGCGGGCGGTAAAAGGAGCCGGAACAAAGCGGGAAATCGTGGTTGTCGGTTTCGGAGCAGAAGCGGTTACGGCCTATGTAGGCGAGATGGCGGAGACGGTAGTCCAGAAGGAGCAGCTCGGCACGGGTCATGCCGTGTTGCAAGCCGAATCCTTATTGCAAGGCGAAAAAGGGATTTTGCTTGTTACGTGCGGCGACACCCCGTTAGTACGCACAGAAACATTTCGGGCCCTCTTGGATTGTCATCAAAAGACGCAAGCATCGGCTACCGTTTTGACAGCCTGTATGCCTGACCCTACAGGATACGGCCGGGTTATTCGCAGTGCGGACGGGAAGGTTTCGAAGATTGTCGAACAAAAAGACGGTACTTCGCAGGAACTGGCTGTAAACGAAGTCAATGCGGGCATTTATTGCTTTGAGCTGCCCGAATTATGGGAGTTGTTGCACCGTATCGGTAATAATAATGCCCAAGGCGAGTATTATTTAACAGACATTGTCGGCATGCTTGTTGCTGACGGTAAAACGGTGAGTGCCGTAGCGGCGGAAGATTATAGAGAAACTCTGGGTGTCAATTCCAGATTACAATTGGCCCAGGCGGAAAAAATTTTACGAGAACGTAAACTGGAAGAGTTAATGACGGAAGGCGTTACGGTACAGGATCCGTCCAATACGTATGTTGAAACTACGGTAACGGTCGGGCGGGATACCGTTTTATATGCAGGAACGGTCTTGGAAGGGCAAACGGTAATCGGAGAGAATTGTGAAATCGGTCCCTTTGTGCGATTGACAGATGTTGTCATGGGAGACGGCAACAGTTTGCAATACACCTATGCTCATGATTGCACGATAGAAAATAATCTGACCGCCGGCCCTTTCGTTCACTTCAGACCGAAAACCCATATTGAGGACCATGTAAAAGTAGGGAACTTTATGGAAGTTAAGAATTCGCATATCGGTGAAGGAACGAAATTACCGCATCTCAGCTATATCGGTGACAGCGATGTGGGGGCCGGGGTCAATATCGGTTGCGGTACGATTACGGTTAACTATGACGGTAAGGTTAAACATCGCACGACTATCGGCAATCACGCTTTTATAGGCTGTAACAGCAACTTGGTTGCGCCTGTCGAAATCGGTGATTCGGCATACGTCGGGGCGGGTTCTACTATTACCAAGAACGTGCCGCCGAAGTCCTTGGCTGTCGGCCGTGCTAAACAGCGCAATATTGAAAACTGGGTTAATGACGATACCTATAAGAAGTAAAAATCCGAATTTTTGCACAACTACTATATGATAATCGCCAGGAGGATATGATGAGTTACGAGGACGGCAAGAAGCTTAAAATTTTTTCGGGTAATGCAAACCCGAAGTTGGCGAAAGAAATTGCCGACTATTTGGGTCTTGAATTGGGCAAGGCTTTTGTAGGTAAGTTTAATAACGGCGAAGTGCAGGTTATGATTGATGAAAGCGTTCGCGGCAAGGATGTCTTTTTGATTCAGCCGACCAGCCAACCTGCTAATGACAATTTGATGGAACTTTTGATTATGGCGGATGCTTTGAAAAGAGCTTCGGCAAATCATATTACGGCAGTGGTTCCTTATTACGGATATGCTCGTCAGGATCGGAAGACTCGAGGCAGAGAACCGATTACGTCGAAACTCGTCGCCGATTTGATGACTACGTCGGGTATTACACGGGTTGTGACCGTTGACTTGCATGCCGGACAGATTCAGGGTTTCTTCGATGTACCTGTAGATCACTTGGGATCGGCATCGATTATTGCTCGATATATTAACCAGAAAAAGGAAGAAACGGACTTAGGTGATATTGTCGTAGTATCTCCCGACTTAGGCGGTGTTACGCGTGCTCGTGACTTGGCAGATCGCGTAAATGCACCTATTGCAATTATTGAAAAAAGAAGACCTCGTCCGGGTGTTGCTGAAGTTATGAATATTATCGGCGACGTAGAAGGTAAGACCTGTATTATTGTTGATGATATTGTCGATACGGCCGGTTCTTTGTGCGGCGGTGCCAAAGCTTTGAAAGAACGTGGTGCGGCTAAGGTTATGGCGGCCTGTGCACATGCCGTGTTGACCGATCCGGCTGTAGAACGAATTCAAAACTCCGATATTTCCGAACTCGTAATTACCAATACCATTCCCTTGCCGGCAGAAAAGGCTATCGACAAGATTAAGGTGCTTTCCGTGGCACCTTTGCTGGGTGAAGCGATTATGCGTATTTTCCATCAAGTATCGGTAAGTAAACTGTTTGAAAAATAAAGAGGAGTTTTAAGCCGTGCATATGATTGCGGGACTCGGTAATCCGGGTCATGAGTACGAAGGCAGTAAACACAATGCGGGGTTTACGGTAGTCGATGAGTTGGCACGTCGGTGGGGTGTTAACACTTGGCAGACCAGAATGGATGCGGAAGTGGCAATTGCCAATGTTGACGGTGAACAGGTCTTACTTGTTAAGCCGCAAACGTATATGAATGACAGCGGCAAGTCTGTCGGTCCGCTTATGCGTTGGTATAAGATTGATGAAAAAGACGTGTATGTCGTGTATGATGATATGGATTTGCCTATAGGTAAATTACGTATTCGTGAAAACGGCAGTGACGGCGGTCATAACGGTATTAAGAGCTTATTTGCCAACGGGTGTCGCGATTTTGTTCGCTTTCGCTTGGGCATCGGACGCCCTTTGGGACATATGGACGTTATACATCATGTATTGACGCCCTTTCCGGAAGAATATCGTCAGACTTTTGCAGACGGTGCCGCTTATGCGGCCGAGGCTGTAGAAGGATGCTTAAAGCTTGGTGTGTCTAAAGGTATGAATCGCTATAATCCGAGGCGCAATAAATAGAGACTTGAATATAAGAGCCGCACTTTATCGGTATGTCCGGCAAGGTGCGGCTTTGTATCTGTACAGACGGTGTTTCGGCAGGGCTTAGCAGGGATTCTGCCCGCCGTCAGTTTCGAGTGAGTCAGAGGAGACATGCATGGAAGAAATATTAAGAAAAGGCCGCATGGCCTTATTTACCGTATTGTTGTGGGCTGTGACCGTAATCGTCGTCTCTGCCGCCGTACCGACGACGGAGGCTGAGTCGGCTTGCCTTATCGATGCCGATACAGGTCGGATTTTATATCAAGTGAATCCTAATAAATGGGTTCATCCGGCGAGTACGACAAAAATCGTTACGATGCTTACCGCTCTGGATAAAGGGGCCGATAAGTTGGATCAGCCGATTCATATTTCACAATATGCGGCTGATACGGAGCCGTCCGTTCTTGGGATTGCTCCCGGCGACAAACTGACTTTACGGGAAGCAATGCGGGGTATGATGGTCGTATCCGGTAATGACGTAGCCGTAGCCGTAGCTGAAACCTTGGGCGGATCTGTAGCGGCCTATGCGGACATGATGAATGCCGAAGCCGCTAAGTTGGGTGCAGCGCATACCCATTTTGTCAATCCTAACGGATTGACGGCGCCGAAGCATTATACGACGGCCGTGGATATGGCTAAAATGGCCGCTTACGGGTTAAAGCATTATCCTGAATTTAAGTATACCGTGTCATTACCGAATTATACGGTGAAGTATCTGGACGGACGGACCAAATACGTGGAAACGACGAATCGTTTTTTGACGAGCGGCTATAAGGGAGCCGACGGTGTTAAGACCGGGTATACGGATGCAGCCGGTGTTTGCCTTGTTGCCTCGGCTACGAGAAACGGACACACTCTGGTCGTGGCTCTTTTTAATGACGATAACCGCTGGACTGACGCTCCGGCCATTTTGGATTACGGTTTCAGACGCTTACAGTCGGGAAGATAGACATAAAAAAAGCAAGGCTGTTAAACAGCCTTGCTTTTTTGTATCTTTTAGTAATCTTGAACCAAAAGTTCGAAAAATGCTTGCGGATGCGAACAAACGGGACATACTTTCGGAGCTTCTTCAGCTTCCAGAATGAAACCGCAATTACGGCAGACCCATGTGCGCTTTTCCGGGCGTTTGAACGCAGCACCGCTTTCAACGTTAGCCAAGAGATCGCGATAGCGTTCTTCATGGTGCTTTTCAATTTTGCCTACATGATCGAAGAGGAATGCGATATGATCGAACCCTTCTTCACGAGCAACTTTAGCAAATTCAGGATACATTTCCGTATTTTCCCAATTTTCACCGGCAGCAGCATCTTTCAGAGCACCGTCTAAATCGGGCATACCGTCATGGAGAAGTTTGAACCAGATTTTAGCATGTTCTCTTTCGTTATGAGATGTTTCGTCAAAGTACGCGGAAATCTGTTCGTAGCCGGCTTTTTTTGAAACACTTGCATAGTAACCGTATTTTGTATGAGCTTGAGATTCGCCTGCAAAAGCTGCCTGCAGGTTCTTTTCGGTCTTGCTTCCTTTTAATTCCATAGTAAACCTCCTGTAATCGATAAACATAATCAATAACTAATATTTGTTATTGATTACATTATATCCTTTTTTATGAAGGCGTCAAGGATATAAGAAAACCGGAAGCGATATTATTTGCGCATAATTTAAAACGTCGTAAATGCATAATTACTTTCGACGACCCTTTGAACGTTTTAAGGCGTTGCGACAGATAGAAGCCAGATACTTGGTAACGATGGTGAGTCCCAGTAAAAAGATAGCTATGAAGAGGGTCGAAATTGAACCGACTTGAGGTAAAGGAACGGGTGAAAGAGACATAAAGTCGGGGAAATATGATATAAGAGCGGTTACGACGGCAGCGGCAAGGAATAAGAGTAAAAAAATACTGCCCAAGAAGGCGCAGAGACGGCCCAAAAGGGTGTATAGAAAACGTTCGAACATATTTAGCGGCGGCGCTTCCCGGTGAGTACCATGCGCCTCTGGCTCTTCTTGCTCGTAATCATCCGCATCATAGAAAGGGGGATTATAGTTGTCGCTAAATTCGGGGTGTCGCTCACTCGGGCCGTCATAATTGAAAATTTGACGACGCTTCCGACGTGTCTGTCGATGAGGTGCCGTGTCTATTTCTTCTCCCATGTAATATCGATAAATATCTCGCGGTGAACCGAGCTCTCTACTGATCTCGTCGTCGCTCATGCCAAGACGCCGGCCGCGTATAAAGCGTTCTTCGCAATCGTCCAGGATTTCACGCAGGTCTTTTTTGTTACTGTGGCGAAAGTAGTAACGTAGGAGATCCATAAATTCATTTTTTTTCACGGTATTACCTTCCTGAAGAGTTGTGATTAGCTCTTTCTTGTAATTGAGCCCCTTTATGCCAACAGAAAATTCCGATAGCGGCAATGGAAATCAAGCCAAGCGGTGCGAATATGCGGTAATCCGCAGGTAGAAAGTTCAAGGCTGCTAACGGTTCGGCGCCGGCCAAAATATACCAGGCAATACGAATCATAAAGCCGGCGCAAAACAAGAGTGATACGGTTCCCAGTGTATAGAGTAGGGTATATACGGATTTACCGGGGGTTGCTGAAGCGAACATAAAAAACCTCCGAGTGAGAATATGATTAAGCAGTTAAAGAATTTATTTTATATTAGCACACTTTATGACACCTAACCAGTAAGGTTGCTTGCGAAAGAAGATGTCATACGGTAAGATAAGACGAAACAGTTTCGAAAGGAATGGATTAACGTGAGTACTTATATACAGGCGATCTTACAAGAGTACGGAGAAACTCTTGCCACCAAGGGCCTTAGAATTATTTTAATATTAGTGTGTACTTATGCGGCCTATCGATTATGTGAATTTGTTGTCTCCCGTGTCGGCGGGGTTCCTATGGGGCATTTAGGCGGTAAGCGTCGGCGGCGCGGGGAAACTCTGCTGTCTATTATTCAACATGTTCTTTTTGCTACTTTTTGCTTTTTCGGGCTCATGTCGATCTTGCGGGAACTGGATATCGATACGACGTCGCTCTTGGCAGGTGTCAGTATTATCGGTTTGTCCGTAGGTGTCGGTGCACAAAGCTTGGTGAAGGATTTTGTAGCCGGATTTTTTATACTCGTTGAAAACCAATATGCAATCGGGGATATTATTCGCATCAAAGGCTTAACGGGAAAGGTTTTGGAACTGACCTTGCGAACCACGAAGTTGGAAGGGTCGGACCATGTGATACACATTATTCCGAACGGTTTAATTGATACGGTGACAAACTACTCGAAAGAAACGTATTTCGGAGCCGTTCGCATTTGTGTCTCTCAAGACTACGACCCGGAAAAGGTTATGAAAATTTTAAATGATTCTTTGGCTGCCGTGTCGGGGCTCAAGGAATTGAAACCCGGAGCCGCCGTGTCGGGCCTGTCTTCTATGGACAAAGACTCTTTTTTCTATGATGTGAATCTGCCGTCGGCGTGGGTCGACTCATATACCGTGTGTGCGGCTTATCAGTACGAGGCAGCCAAGCGTCTGTATACTGCCGGTATCGTCCTACGCAGTATTCGTATAGGTGGTCCCGAACTTGTTAAAGAAAACGGTATGTCCGCGTAAGGAGTGAAAATATGACCGATTTTGTCAAATACGCAATCGGAGATATTGTGCAATTGAAGAAAGCACATCCCTGTGGTTCATTTGAATGGGAAGTAGTACGGACGGGTGTCGATTTTATTATTGTTTGTTGCGGTTGCGGCCATCGCGTCATGGTACCGCGACCTAAATTCGAAAAATCCGTAAAGAAAATTATTTCGCATAAGGAAAAATCATAAAGCAGTGCGGTATAAGAAATTGCTTATGCCGCACTCTTCGCAGGCTGATGAGAGTCGAAAAATTGACAGGTAAATAGGCTTTACCTATAATGAGTAAAGAAAAAAGAAATGGGAGTCGAAGGTTATATTTCTCCACCCGTTTCGGACAAGGGAGATGAAGGCGGCTGTATACTTCGACAGCCGCCTTTTTTAGAGGAGGAAAGAATGCGATTACGTAGAAAACCGTGGATTGACGAGGCAATACGGGAGTACGACTCCTTCGTAGACTTGCAACCGAAGGAGGAGCTGAAAGGAAGATGGCGTGAGGTCTTTGATAATCCGACGGCGCCTTTGTGGGTCGAGCTCGGTACGGGAAAGGGAAACTTTATATCTCGCTTAGCCGACATTCACAGAGAGGTTAATTTTATAGGCATTGAAGTACAATTGGGGGTTTTATACTATGCCGCCAAGAAATGTGCGGCTGCCGAACTTACCAATGTACGCTTGTTACGGTTTGATGCCGCTTTTTTGGAAACTCTCTTTGCACCCGGCGAAGTAGATCGCTTTTTTATCAATTTCTGTGACCCTTGGCCGAAAAAACGACACGCCAAACGCCGCTTGACATACAGGGGCTTTTTGGATCGCTATGCACGTTTGTTGGCTACCGGCGGAGAAATTCACTTTAAGTCCGATAATGCGGGACTTTTTGACTTTACGTTGGAAGAGTTCAATGCTCGTCACTGGCCTTTGTCAGAGGTGACCTACAATTTACACGGCAGTGACATTTTAAATGAGGCTATGACCGAGTATGAAGCTAAGTTCAGCGGCCTCGGACAACCGATTTTTCATTGTGTAGCCGCCAAGCCGGCAAAGGATGCTGATGATGAACAACAAGAAGGCTAAACAGATGTATCGGGCCATGCTGTTGCTCTTAGGAGCCTTTTCACTCCTCTGGGTTATCGGTACGGTCAATGTTTTCAGTGCTACTTTTGCGGAGGACCGTCTTTCAGGCAGTGCTTACGGACACTTATTGCGACAATTGGTTTTTTCCGCAGTCGGTTTGATTCCTGCAGTTATGGTTTTTCGTAGTGACTATCACCGGTTGTCGAAATATTCTAAACTCATGTACGTTGTAACCCTTTTGCTTTTGTTGGCCGTACCCTTAATCGGCATAGAAGCAAATGGTGCCAGACGTTGGCTCGGCATCGGTAAACTTACCTTTCAGCCCTCGGAACTGGCAAAATTGACAGCCATCTTATGTACGGCTTCTTTGCTGACTCCTATGTTGAAGGCCGGTAAGGAGGTTACGTTTTTGGCGCCTCTTTCGCATCATAAGAAAGCACCTGTTTGGCAACGCTTTCCCTGGTGGCCGCAAAAAGCACTGCTTTTGACGCTGGTCTTGGCGGTTCCCGTTTTTAAGCAACCCGATGCGGGTACGGCTATTATTATCTTGACTTTGCCTGTTTTGATGGTTTGGATCAGCGGGGCTAAGCTTATGGAAGTAAAGTGGCCCGCTTTGCTTGCTGCCGCAGGAACCGTTTTTTTCGTTCTCTACGAACCGTATCGAAGGGCTCGCATTATAGCGTGGATCGATCCGTGGGAGTATGAGAAGACATTGGGGTATCAGACTGTCCAAGGATTGATTGCTATCGGATCCGGCGGTGTTTTGGGCCAAGGCTTGGCGGAGGGGATCAGTAAATTCAGTTACTTGCCGGAAGCTCATACAGACTTTGCCTTTGCCGTCTTAGCTCAAGAATTGGGGTTAAGAGCCTCTCTGGGCATGATCGTGCTTTTCGGCATTATTTTAGTATACGGATGTAAGTGTGCCGTTATGTGTCAAGACCCGTTCGGAAGATTGTTGGCCTTCGGGACGACCATGTATTTCGGCGTTCAGGGATTTATCAACATCGGCATGGTTAGCGGGTTGCTTCCCGTTGTCGGAGTGCCTTTGCCGTTTATCAGCTACGGTGGGACATCCTTGATAGTTAATATGATTGCAGCGGCTATTTTATTAAATATTTGTAAGTCAAACAGGCGGGAAGCGGAACGGCAAACGCGACTTGCCGAAGAACGCGGGCTCACCTCTATGAGAGATGAAACTCGCAGTGTATTCAGACCGGGCCGTCACTAATTGTTAGGAGAGTAGTCATGAGACAACACAGAATCATTCAAGTTGACGAACGTCTGCCTTTATTGCAGACTATTCCTTTAAGTTTACAGCATTTATTTGCCATGTTCGGGTCTACCGTTTTGGTGCCGTTTTTACTACATGTTGATCCGGCTACGGCTCTTTTTATGAACGGCATAGGTACGATTTTGTATCTTCTCATTTGCAAAGGGCGCTTGCCGGCTTACTTGGGGTCGAGTTTTGCCTTTATATCCCCGGTTTTGGCCGTGTGTGCGACATCGGGGATGGATTACGGCGATGCACAAGGAGGCTTCATTGTTTTCGGTTTATCCTTTATCGTCTTGGCCGGTATTGTAAATAAGGTGGGGACTCGCTGGATAGATGTCCTTTTCCCGCCGGCAGCTATGGGAGCGGTCGTTGCCATTATCGGTTTGGAACTGGCTCCTTTGGCTATGACTATGTCCGGTTATCTCGGCGAGGCGTCGGGCATGACAAATGAAACGGCCATGATTATATCCACGTTTACGCTCATTATAACCTTGTTGGCGACGGTACTCGGTCGCGGTTTTATCGGCATTATTCCGATTCTTATCGGTGTCATTTCCGGATATATCCTTTCCTGGTTTATGGGCGTTGTAGACTTTTCGGTAGTAGAAACTACACCGTGGATTTCCGTACCGACTTTTTATGAACCGAAGTTCAATCTCAGTGCCATTATGATGATTATGCCTGCTTTGTTCGTCGTTTTTGCCGAACACTTGGGGCATCTTTTTGTCACAAGTGATATTGTGGGGCGCAACCTTATTGAAGATCCGGGTCTTCATCGCTCTCTGTTTGCCGACGGCTTGTCCAATGTTCTTTCCGGCTTAGTCGGATCCACACCGAATACGACGTATGGCGAAAATATGGGGGTCTTGGCGATTACAGGTGTGTACAGCACCTGGGTTATCGGCGGGGCGGCTTTGCTGGCGGTTATTTTCTCCTTTGTCGGCAAGATTGCCGCTTTGATTCACGGCATTCCCGTCCCCGTTATGGGCGGCGTATGCATACTCTTGTTCGGTTTTATTGCCGCATCGGGGATTCGAATGCTTGTTGAAAAACACGTGGACTATACACGTTCGAAAAATCTTATTCTTACAGCTGTTACTATGATTTGCGGCCTGTCGGGGGCTACGGTTGTCGTCGGCCCCGTACAGTTAAAAGGGATGGGTTTGGCGACTGTTGTAGCCATGATTTTGAGCTTAGCCTTTTTACTGTTTGAAAGGCTTCATATTGATAACTACCATTAGGGATTCGGCAGAACGAGGGGATATGAATGGAGTCGTTGCATAATATAGTCCGCCGCGGAGAAGCTATGAATCGTGACGACTTAGTCAGCTTACTTTCCCTGACGGAAGCGGAGGATTTGGAAATCTTATACAGAGCCGCTTATGAAACGAAGGTGCGTCACGTAGGAAATATCGTGTATTATCGCGGCTTAATGGAGTTCTCCAATCAATGTATGAAAAACTGTCTATATTGCGGAATTCGTCGAGAAAATGCGGAAGTGAAGCGATTTCGGACGGATCTCAAAGATATAGAAAGCATGGCACAATGGGCTTATGAAAACGGTTACGGATCCGTTACGTTGCAATCGGGAGAACGACAAGACGAAGCGTTTATTCATGATGTAGAGGTCATGATTCGTACTGTAAAGGCCATCGGCGGCGGCGCCTTGGGTATCACTCTCTGTGTGGGGGAGCAATCGGAAGAAACCTATCGTCGTTGGTTCGAAGCAGGTGCCCATCGCTATTTATTGCGCATTGAGACATCAAACCGTAAGCTTTATGAGACCTTGCATCCTCATGACGAGCTGCACAGCTGGCAGAAGCGGTACGATTGTTTAAAGGCGGTGGATCGCGTAGGGTATCAAGTAGGAACCGGCGTTATGATCGGCTTGCCGGGACAAACGGTGGAAGATTTGGCTGATGACATCCTCTTTTATAAAAAAGAAAATATTGACATGATCGGCATGGGGCCGTATGTCATTCATGGCGAGACTCCTTTGGGACGATATGCTGTGAACGAAGATCTTGATATAAAGTCTGAACGAAATCGGAGATTGCGGCTGGGATTGATTATGATTGCCGTAACCCGGCTTTTCTTACCTGACTGCAATATTGCGGCGACAACAGCCTTACAAGCTTTGCATCCTTTGGGGAGAGAAATGGGGTTGAAGGCGGGGGCCAATGTGCTTATGCCCATTATTACTCTGCCGAAGTTTCGCAAAGACTATTTACTTTACGATAACAAGCCGTGTGTGGACGACACGCCGTCGCAGTGTCGCCAATGTATTGCCGCCCGTGTTGCCTCGGTGGGGGATAGGGTAGGTTTCGGGAAGTGGGGAGATGCTCCGCATTTTCAGAAAAAACATGAAAGAACATAAGACGGGACTGCATCCCGTCTTTTTGGGTGTATACTGTTATACGGATATGAGAAATGACGGGATTGGATTCGGAGGAAGAGACTGTGAACGACATAAAACTGTCTAAGTCCGAACGAACGGCCGCTTTTTATTGGGACCTGTTTCGTTCCACATTTATTATCAGTGCCGTAACTGTAGGCGGCGGATTTGTTATCATTCCCCTTTTACGAGGAAAGTATGTTGATGATTTCGGTTGGTTGACAGAGAAAGAGACTTTGGACCTTGTAGCTATCGCACAATCTATGCCGGGTGTTGTAGCCGTTAATTCCGCAATCATTCTCGGTTATCGTATGGCCGGTCTTATGGGATCTTTAGTAGCTGCAACGGCTACGGTATTACCGCCTTTATTGATTTTGTCGATTATTTCCGTTTTTTATGAATATTTTATTCAGAATTATTATATTAAATTGGTCTTACGGGGTATGCAGTGCGGGGCGACGGCACTTATCGTTAATGTGGGTATTGATTTATTTTTAAGACAGTGTAAGCGTAAGCTAATCTTGCCTATTCTTATTGTTCTGGCCACATTTATAGCCAATGTGGTCTTTGAAATTAATATAATGTACCTTATTTTAACGGACGGTCTCATAGGCCTCTTGTTTATGCGTTCGGCTAAGTATGACTAGGGAGCGGACAGATGATATATCTCTTATTATTCTGGGAATTTTGTAAGGTCAGTGTTTTTTGTGTCGGCGGCGGATATGCGTCTATGCCGCTCATCCAGGCCGGTGTCGTGGACGGGTATCATTGGCTTACTATGAGTGAATTCGTTGATATTTTTACGATTTCGCAAATGACGCCGGGCCCCATAGGCATCAACGCGGCAACCTTTGCAGGTATGAAGACGGCAGGTCTTTTCGGCGGTGTGGCGGCAACTGTCGGCTTTGTCGTACCCTCTCTTTGTCTCGGCATTACCTTGGCTAAAATTTTCTTGAAGTACGGTAACATCGGCCCTGTACGAGGGGCTCTAAACGGCTTGAGACCTGCTGTAGTGGGGCTTATTTGTGCCGCATCCATCGATTTTATTCTTCTGGCGCTATGGAATACGGAGGAATTACCCGTACACTGGAGCGATCTCAGTTCGGGGGGGCTGGTGCTGCTTATTGTGACGCTGGTAGCCGTGCGGCGCCATATAGGTGTCATTACAATTCTTGTCGCTTCGGGGGTCTTGGGACTTGTATTGGGGATGGCCGGGTTACTTACCGTGTAGGGATTCTTGACTGTCGTCTTTTGAATTTGCTATACTTATTCCGTTACGGAAGGGTGTCCGAGTGGTTTAAGGAGCTAGTCTTGAAAACTAGTGATACCGCAAGGTACCGTGGGTTCGAATCCCACCCCTTCCGCCAGTAAAGAAAAAAAGAGGAATCGTATGACTCGATTCCTCTTTTTTCAGATATATGAAGGAGGGCTGTGATATGTCTTTAGTATCATCAGAGACTGTCTTGGCAGCATCGACCGCCGTATTCATCATTATTTGTCTTGCTTTTTATGCAGTCGGTCGGAAAAATCATACGGATCAATCACCCTTTGCACTGGGGTTTGTAAAAGCGGAAGACGGATCGTTACGTATAGAAGTCAGCGGTTTTTCCGATAGCGAGCCGCACCGCAAAGCACGGTTTAAGCGAGAATACGGAGAAGGCCGCATCGTATCTTATGAAGGCATAGCCTATGCGGTCGACGCCTTGGAAGAGAAACGGATAGGAACGGATACGGTTATGGTATGTCGCTTGAAAAAATTGGGATAACAAACACGGTTGCTGACAGGTGACCGTGTTTTTCTTTGTCGTCAAGATAAACAGACGTACAGATATAAGATAAAGACAGAATTGCCATGATATTGTTTAGAAAGAGATACTATAAAAGTAAACCTCGACTTAGCCGGCTTTCGTTAAAAATAAAATGATTGACGGATAGCCTTGTCAAGCGGCTCATTCTTGATATTTCACGGTATTTATGTTATATATTTAACTGTACGTTTATATCTTAAAACAGGTTTTAGAGAAAAGGGGCAGTGATATGTATCACATAAGCGTTCTGACAGGACACCAAGACGAAGATGATTTTGGAGAGCGGTTGAGCGATATTGCCGAAGTGGAATATTGCTCAGCTGAAGATGAAGATGAATTGATAGATCAACTGGACGGCACGGACATACTCATTTGTGACGATGAGCCTGTATCGGGCCGGGTTCTGGAAGAAACAGATGATTTAAAACTTATTGTCGTAATGGGGGAAGAAACCTCTCATATCGACTTGCAGACGGCACAAGATCGCAATATCAAGGTCGTGTGTCTTCATGATTATTTTGATGAAGATGTGGCAGATCACGCATGTGCCATGATTTTAGCGTTGTTGCGCCAAATTCCCGAATATGCCTATGATGTACGCGATAACAACCGTTGGCAGTTCGGGTCCGTGCCCTGGCCGTTACATCGTGTGTCGGCAAACCTTATAGGGATTGTCGGCTTTGGGCGGATCGGACAGCTGGTGGCGGAACGTCTGCGCCCCTTCGGGTGCGGTATACAGGCATACGACCCCTTTGTGAGCGAGAAGACTATGCTTGACAACGGTGTAACGCCTGTGGATTTTGACAAATTATTAAAGACCAGTGACTTGATTACCTTGCACTTGCCGGTTGAAGAGGCAACGCAGAACATGTTTCAAGAAGAACAGCTGGAACGTATGAAAAAGGGCTCCATGCTGGTTAATTGCGGCAGTGGCGGGCTTGTTGACGAGGCGGCTCTGTATCATGCCGTTGATGACGGGCATATTCGCAGTGTCGCTTTGGATACCTTGACAACGGAGCACCCGAGCACCATGTTTTTGGAAATGCTGGAGCGTCCCGAGTTTTTACTGACGCCTGATGTTCGGGCTCATTCGGTAGAGGCGGAGAAAGCGAAATACGATGATGCGGAACGGTATATTCGCCTCTTTCTGGACGATAAGATGGAAGATATTCCCTTTGTGAGCGTATCCTCTGAAGAAGAATAGGCGCTTGAAACGTTATAAGACGGTAAAACCGGGAGGAGGCTGTCATGCGTAGTTGGAAAGTGATTCTTTGCTTACTGTTAGCAGTAGTCGTCTTAGCCGGGTGCGGTAAGACCAAAGAGGAGAACCCGATGGCCTCGGACGGAGCGGCAAAGGTTGAAACGAAGATGGTCGTTCCGGAAAAGGGGATTCCGGTCCTTATGTATCACATGATCGGCGATATAGAGGACAACGATGCAGTATTAAAAGAATCGCACCTGAGAGAGCAAATGAAGTTTCTCAAGGATAACGGATTCCACCCGTTGACACTGGATCAGCTTTATGAATATGTGATGTTTAATAAGCCTGTGCCGGAAAAGCCCGTGGTCATTACTTTTGATGACGGCTATGCCGATACATACTCTATCGTCATGCCGCTTATGAAAGAATACGGCTTTGCTTGTACCGTCTTTATACCCACCTATGATGCCGATCAGGGAACTCGTTTATCGTGGAAGCAGATTAAGGAGATGCAAGAGTCGGGCATGACCATTGCCGGGCACGGATATCATCACGAACGTCTGGCACAAATGAATGAAGCCGTGCTGAATAGAGAAGTGGCTATGTGTCAGAAAGAGCTGAAGGAACAATTGGGGATCACGAATGAATATTATTGCTATCCTTACGGCTCTAACGACGAAGCATCGCAGAAAGCCATGAAGAAGAACGGTATCAGATTGGCGTTTACCATGAATCCCGGTTGGGTGAAATACGGGGATAATCCGTATGCACTTAAGCGTATTTGGATCGGAAATGCTGTAGATATAGAAAACTTTAAGCAACGGGTTACTACCGAAGCATACGAAGACCGATAAAGGTGCAAGCTTTACGGGATTGAGGTATATATGAAGATAGCAAAAGAAATCGGTAAATTTTTGTTGGTGACATTGCTCTTTTTTGCAGTGTCGTCACCCTTTGTCGTCCTTTTCGGACCGTTTGACAACATTAAACGCACTGTTGTGGGGGCAATTTTGAAAAGTCGCCATCCGCAATATATTACTTGGTTGTTCTCGCAGGAAGAAATAGACCGTATCTTAGGCGGAATCAGTACGGCACCGAAACAGGAGCTGTTCAAATTTACAGCTCGTACCGATTCCTCCTTAAAATTGAAGAATATCGATTCCAGTCGCTTTAAGGGGTTCTTATTGGAAATCCCCGACCCGAAACGTGTGCAGATTGCGACGGCGGAAAATCTTGATGAAAAAGGTGAAACGACGAGCAGTATTGCTAAGCGCAACGGTGCCGTAGCGGCCATTAATGCAGGCGGCTTTTATGATGCGAACGGGACCGGTACGGGGCGTAGCCCGTACGGGTTTATTATTCACGACGGGAAATTTATTTTAGGACAAAATGTGGCAGATAGCGAAGTTAATGAATTTGTCGGATTGACAGACGACGGGAACCTCATAGCCGGTAACTACAGCAAAGGGGAGCTGATTTCCATGGACGTGAAAGAAGGTATCTCCTTCGGTCCGGCCTTAATCGTTAACGGTGAACGCATGATTACCAGCGGTGACGGCGGTTGGGGCGTCGGCCCGCGTACGGCTATCGGACAAAAGAAAGACGGTACTGTTTTATTCCTCGTCATTGACGGGCGCCAGCCGTCTTACTCCATCGGAGCCACATTGCGAGATGTACAAAATATTTTGTATGAAGAAGGCGCCTATATTGCGGCTAACTTGGACGGCGGTTCGAGTTCTACCTTATATATGAACGGTAATGTCGTCAACAAGCCGGCCGACCTTCTGGGTGAGCGCATGATTCCGACGGCGTTCATTGTGAAGTAGGAGGGGCGTATGAAATTAAAAAAAGTAGTACTTACCTTTGCAGCCGGTCTTGCTCTGCAAGCCGGTATATACTATTATTTGGATAACGTTCTTTTTGCGGCTACATCGGACTATCAGATTGACGGAACGAATAAGCAGGAAGCCATGGGGTTCGGTGTCGAGCCGGACGGGCAGGCATACTATTCCTTTGATAAACGGTTTATGGCCACCGTAGTAGGGGATACGGTAACGATTTACCAAGCCGGTAAAAAAGGAGAGTCGCAAAAAATCAGTTTGCACGGTCGCAAACTGTCCTTCTTCGAATGGCTGCCCGATCGGGATTTGGCGATTTTTGCCACATACGGACGAGATGAGCGTACAGGCGAGTACGGCGTATACTTGGCTCAGTACAATCCTTTAGCACCGGATCGTGAATTGGATACGGAAATTGAAAAGGCACCGGAAGACAGTAAGATTGTCGATGTAGCGTATTCGGTGGCGACCAATGTCGTATACATGAAACTTCAAGTCGGTGAAAATAAGTTCCGTATTTATCGGACCGATGCCAATTATGATACGCGTAGAATTCCTGTACAAGCTGAAAACATCGGTCGCATTGCCGTCTTTTATGATAGCGATGTGTTCTTCTACGATAACTTGCGCACAGGCGTTGTCTATATGCTCGAAGGTGATACGGGAACGTGGCGAGAAATTTCACCAAACGGTCGGTTCCGTCTTGTGGGTATAGACGGGCAGGAAATTTATATTGCCGAGGTGAATAAAGACGGTAAGGTAACGGCAGCATACCGCGGTCGATTGCGTCAAGGTTTCACGAAAATTGCAACCTATTCTACGCCTGAAGATTTTAATAAAATTACGTTGGACAGTATGCATGAAGCATCCGATAAGGCCGATAACGCTAAATAAAGGAGGCGTATAGGCAGTGGCAAAGCATAAAATCCCAAAAAACCGGTCTCTTAATGAAATGTTTGCGGGCGTAAAAGAAGAGCTTACCTTTGAAACGGGAGGCGTTGAGGACGAACCTCAAGCCGGTTTGACAAATCTTCCCCAAGGCCGTCGGCAGAATTCATTGCGAAAAGAGTTTTTTACGAAGGAGTTGCAAGAGCAGGTAGGAGCTCTTCTTCTGGATATAAAATTAGCCTACTATAAAGACGGCATCGGCGAAGTTTCGTTGAAAGTTGTCAGAGACGGTAATAATGTCGTTATTAAGACGACACCGAAAAAGGTATAAATCAGTTAGGGGTCTTAATCATGGAAGTGTATAAAAAAATTGTCGTTCCTTATGACGGATCGACGCACTCTCAGTTAGCGTTGGAACATGCAGCCTTTTTGGCAAAAATATCGGGCGGAACCATTTCCGTTCTATATGTAGCATCATTAACATCGGCAGCTACCCGTATCAGCGGTTTTTTCGGCAATTATGATGCCGGTGCCGTAGCTGATCGAGTTCGTGAAAAAGGCGAAGAAATTTTGCATAAAGCCAAGGCAACCGTTCCTGCGGAAATTGCGACGGAAGAACTTTTTGAAGTAGGCTCTCCGGGCGCCGTCATTACGGATGTTGCTGAAAGAGTAGGAGCGAATCTCATTGTCATGGGCTCGCGCGGTTTGGGAACCTTTGCCGGCGTAGCCTTGGGTTCGGTCAGCACGTATGTGCTGGAACATACGAAGATTCCGGTCATTGTTGTAAAATAAGTTTTTTGCGCTTCCGGTCGGCGGCATAACCCGTAAACCGGAAGTTTTTTTATTCAGGGGGGACTTTAGTATGAGAAGTGATATTGTAAAAAAAGGCAGTACCAGAGCTGCACATCGGGCTCTTTTCCATGCCATGGGATATACGGATGAGGATTTGCAAAAACCGTTAATCGGTGTTGTAAACGCATTTAATGAAATTATTCCCGGCCACATTCATTTGCGCCAAATTGCCGAAGCGGTAAAACTCGGCATTGCCGCAGCCGGCGGCACGCCTGTTGAATTCCCGGCTATCGGTATCTGTGACGGTATTGCAATGGGTCACGGGGGTATGCGATATCCGTTGGCCAGTCGTGAACTTATTTGTGACTCTATTGAGGCCGTTACGAACGGTCATGCTTTTGACGGGTTGGTCATGATCCCGAACTGTGATAAAATCGTACCCGGCATGTTGATGGCAGCCGGTCGCGTTAATATTCCGACCGTAGTGGTCAGTGGCGGTCCTATGCTGGCAGGTCGTTATGAAGGAGAGGATATCAGTGTCAGCACGGTGTTTGAAGCGGCTGGTAAATTCGAATTGGGACAGATTACGAAAGATGAGCTTCACCATATGGAAAATTCGGCCTGTCCCGGTTGCGGTTCTTGCTCGGGTCTTTTCACAGCCAATACGATGAATTGCATGACCGAAGTATTAGGTTTGGGATTACCCGGAAACGGTACTGTCCCGGCTGCTTATTTCGGGGCTCGGCGTATGTTGGCAAAACAAGCCGGCTCGGTTATTTTGGATATGGTTAAAAAAGATATTAAACCTCGCGATATTATGACCCGCGAAGCGTTTGAAAATGCTATTGCCGTTGATATGGCTATCGGCGGTTCGACCAATACGGTCTTACATTTACCGGCTATTGCACATGAAGCCGGTGTAGAGTTGCCCCTGTCTTTGTTTGATGAAATCAGCAAAAAAGCGGCCTATATTACAAAGCTCAGCCCCGGCGGTACATACCATATGCAGGATTTGGGGGAAGCCGGCGGTATTTCGGCGGTCATGAAGGAGTTGACCAAGTTAAACCTGATCCACACCGATGCCGTAACCGTAACGGGTACCGTAGGAGAACGCATTGCCGGTGCTAAGATTACAAGGCCGGAAGTCATTCATACCGTAGAAAATGCTTATATGAATAAGGGCGGTATTGCTATACTGACAGGGAATTTGGCTCCTGACGGATCGGTCGTTAAGGAAAGTGCCGTCGATCCGGAACTTTCCGTGTATGAAGGTACGGCTAAATGCTATGACTCGGAAGAAGCGGCTATTGAAGCTATTATCAGTGGAGAAATTAAAGAAGGTCATGTCGTTGTTATTCGTTATGAAGGTCCGAAGGGCGGACCCGGTATGCGTGAAATGCTCAACCCTACAGCGGTTATTACCGGTATGGGGCTGAAGGTAGCTCTTTTGACGGACGGACGTTTCAGCGGCGCCAGCCGTGGTGCCTGCATCGGTCATATTTCGCCGGAAGCTATGGAAGGCGGCCCTATTGCACTCATTAAAGACGGCGACAAAATCAGTATTGATATTCCTCAACGGAAAATCGAGTTATGCGTTACTGATGAAGAATTGGCAGCTCGTAAGGCGGTGTGGAAGCAACCTGAACCGAAGGTAAAGACCGGATACCTTTCTCGGTATGCACGCCTTGTAACATCGGCTAATACGGGTGCGGTTATGAAATAAGGCAGGCCGCTTTATATAATAATAAAACCTCTCACGACAAATTATTTTGTCATGGGAGGTTTTTTATTATAAATCCCGTTATTCCTCATTATGCTTGTTTTTTTACAACATAACGTAGCCCACTTGGGGATTGTCACGGGTCTGTGTCTGGCTGAGGCGGCGACGACACATTTGCCGCTTTTTTTGTCCAGATTTCTCCTTTTCACGGCTGTTGCTGCATCGATAGCAACGGCATTAGCTGAAATCTTGGGCGGTGCTTTAGCTATTTCGATATTGACTGGTATGCTTGTTGTTTTGGCGGCACTATTGTTTACCGTAGCTTTTTTTGCCGGAATTGTGTCTACTACGACGGCCGGCATGGCCGGCGGTACAATCTACGCGGGAATCTTAGGGGAAGCGTATAATATTAAGGATTATCATTCGTGGCACGGTGTAGCCCTTACGTATGTTTTGGCCGTGGGCGTTATTTGCTTCATAACCGATCCTTTTAAAGGATTGGTATATTCTCAAATTGTTCTCTCCGTCCAATTACCTCTGACCGTCTTTACACAGATTTATTTGACGTCGGCACCTAAGGTTATGGGAGCCTACGCCAACACGAAGTTACAGCGGACTATTTTGGGCCTAATTGCCCTTATTGTCACGATTTTAAATGGACTCTTACTTATAGATGTGCTTTTTTGAGAAATGTGCAAATCGCTTGCATTTGCAATGGGGTAACTATATAATTGTTCATATGTAAGAAGGGAGATACACATGCTTGAATTAAAACATATTTATTTTGCATATGACATCGGATCGCCGTACGTGTTGAAGGATATTAATCTTCAAGTTCACGACGGCGATTATATTTCTGTTGTCGGTGAAAACGGATCCGGTAAAAGTACACTTATGAAAATTTTACTTGCCTTAGTCGAACCGACGAGCGGCACGGTAGAGAATTCGTTTTCGCGCATTTCGTATGTGCCGCAACGGTTTGAGACATTAAATTCCCAGTTTCCCATTACAGTGGGTGAGGTTATGCATTATTACAGGAAAATTCTGAAGCTGAAAGATGCGAGCCTCGCTCAGAAATACTTGCATCAAGTAGGAATGGAGGAGTATACGAACCGATTAATAGGGAATTTATCAGGCGGTCAGTGCCAAAAAGTATTTATTGCCAGGGCTCTTATGGCACAACCGGATTTGTTGATTTTAGACGAACCGTCAGTAGGCATTGACGTGCGTAGTCAGACGGAAATGTACGACTTGCTGCATCGATTGAATCAGGAAGGTATGACCGTTATAACGGTGGAGCACAATTTGCGAGCAGCGGAACGAAATTCCAAATACATGTTTCATATTACTGACGGAATGGGGCATTTGTGTTCTCCTCGCGATTATGTAAAGGAATATGTTTCTGCCAATACGGGGAGTGAGGCTTATGTTTGAGTATGCATTTATGCAAAATGCCGCTGTCGTCGCCGTTCTTATTTCGTTGGTGTGTCCGCTTATCGGAATATTTCTTGTGTTACGTCGATATTCCATGATTGGCGACGCATTATCGCATGCCTCTTTGGCCGGCGTAGCCGTGGGATTGGCCTTGCATGCCAATCCGATTATGAGTGCTTTTGTCATTACTTCCTTTTTCGGACTCCTTATTGAAGGCTTGAGACGTCGCTTTAGTCGTTATTCCGAGTTGATTTTGGTCATTATACTGACCTTTTCCGTCGGGATAGCCATTACGATTATCAGCTCGGGCGTTGTACGAGCTAATGTTGAAGGCTTTTTATTCGGCAGTATTCTTACGGTTACGAATGAAGATGTCATATCCGTCGTCATCTTAAGTGTCGTAACGTTTCTGACAGTTTGGCTTCTCTTTCCGCAATTAGTCATGCTTACCTTTGATGAAGATGCGGCTAAGATTGCCGGCGTAAAGACACGACTGATTAATTATGTCTTTTCGGTACTCGTTGCAGCAACCGTGTCCGTATCCATTCGCATTGTAGGTATTTTGGTTATCAGCTCTTTAATTGCTTTGCCTGTAGCGACGGCATTACAGTTGCAGCAGGGGTTTAAGAGAACGCTTCTTTGGGCTGTTGTTTTCAGCTTGTTCGATGTTATTGTAGGTCTGGGACTTTCTTATGAGGTCGGCACGGCTCCGGGCGGTTTGACGGCTGTTATATCCGTATTGGTTTTATTGGCCGTAATGGCGTGGAGACAAGGTCGAATGATCGCAAAGAAACGAAATGAAGGAGGTCGAAGCTGATGATTGACGGCCAGGACTATAAGCGTTTGCTTCATAGCCACCGAATGAAGAGTACAAAGCCAAGAAACGCGGTGCTTTCCGTTTTGGGAGAGAAAGATTGTGCTCTTACGGCAGAAGAAATCTATCGTGCATTGGTTCAAAAGGGAGACGGGGTAAACTTCTCGACAGTATATCGGGTTCTCGAGTTGTTTGCTGAAAAGAGACTGGTGACTAAAACCTTTTTTTCCGACTCGAGAAGTTACGGCTTTTCTTTAAAAACTGCGGAGCATATGCATCACCTTATTTGTATGAAGTGCCATAAGAGGATCGATATCTCACATTGTCCTCTGGGTGATTTTGAATGTCGGGTTGCGGCTGAAACGGGGTTTGATATTCGGGGGCATAATCTTGAACTCTTCGGCTATTGTAGAGATTGTCGGCTTCAAGAGGAGGAAACGTAAACGGCATGAGTGCCTATACAGAAGAACAAAAGAAAGTTCTTGAAGAGTATATAAAAAATAATATAGAGGCGAGTTTGGAGTTGTCTTGGTATTTTGCACCTGTCGGTGAAGCAGGATGCGGTGAGAATGAAGACATTCTTATACCGTCAGCCAGTTTAATAAAAATTGCCGTCATGATAGAGGCTTTTCGCCGAAAGAAAGAAGGAACTCTTGATTTCTCGGAACGCTTGGCGATATATGATGCCGTAGAAGGCGGTTCCTTTTATATAAGGCGAAGAGACGACTCGGTGCCGATACATGAATTGATTTTCCACATGATTACGGAAAGTGATAATACATGCACGAATATGTTGATTCGTAGTTTGGGGGTTGAACGAATTAATGAAACCGTTCGGTCTTTCGGACTTGTGAAGACTCAATTACGTCGGCAAATGATGGATTTTGAAGCGGCTCGTCGAGGAGAAGAGAACACGATGACAATGAGGGAAATATCAGAACTCCTATCCTTGTTGGCACAAGGGCGGTGTGTCGGACCCGTAGAGGATCGGGCCATGATTGAAATCCTAGCTGCCCAGGAAGATAATTGTTTATTGCCGGCTCAACTGCCGCATGATTTAACGGTTGCCCATAAGACGGGTCAATTAGAGGGACTTTTTCATGATTGCGGCATTATTTACGGGAGGAAAAAGCCGCTGATTTGTGCGGTGGGAGCCCGAAATGTCACGGTGGAAAGCCGTACTGTCTGGGAATTGGCGTATTTTGTACGCTATGCGTATGAGGTATTGACTGCCGGAACTTGAGTCGAATGCATTATGATATAATAAAAGACAGTAAGTATTCGGAAAATCTTATAAAGAAGGAAGGCGTACGGGATGAACGATAATGACAAGGCAAGCTTGCCGGCAAAGGCATCTGACGTAACGCAAGGAGACGGCCCTGTTTTGGAAGAACGGTATATACAGCCGTTAGCGGATATCTATAAAGTGTTAGGCGATCCGACGCGGTTGCGCATTTTACATGTGCTTTTACATAACGAAGTTTGTGTATATGATATTTCGCGTAAAATCGATATGGGTCAATCAGCGGTGTCACATCAATTACGCATTTTAAGAAATGCTCGATTGGTACAATTCAGACGAGCCGGTAAGGAGGTATACTACTCCTTGGCTGACCGTCATGTCTACACGCTATTGGAAGTGGGGCTGGAACATGTTTCCGAATAGCCGAGAGAGGAGAAAGCGGTGTATATTTGGCTAATGAGGCACGGCAGAGCACCACTGACAGACGGAGAAGATGCTAAACGTCAATTATCTCCACGGGGATTAGCCGATGTAACCAAGACGGCCGGGACTATGGCGACATATGTTCGCACCGACCGAACAGTTGTCTATTGCAGCCCGACGGTAAGAACGACGGAGACGGCTGATATCGTCTGTTCTGCTTTTGATATAGATAGGGCCGTGCCGTCCGTATATCTGGAAAACGGCGACTTGGGGGGTCTGTATCGCTATATACTGACTAATAACAGAAAATCTACGGTAATCTTGGTGGGACATACGCCGTATTTGGAGGCGTGGTTAAGATTGTGGACAGGGGCATCTCTCGATTTTTCCCGAGCCGCAGCCGCGTTGATAGACTGCGACCTTGATGAGGGGGCTGTGGGACAGGGAAAAATACTGGCCTATTTAAATCCCGCTGCATTACCGGAATAATTAAAATAAGAGGGTGAAGTTTATGATGAAACATGTTTTGTCTATTGCCGGCACGGACCCGTCCGGCGGTGCGGGGGCTGCAGCGGACAGCAAGACATTCGGCGCACACGGTTGCTATGCCATGAATGTTATTACGGCCGTTGTTTCGCAGAATACTTGCGGTGTTCGCGATTATATGGACGTGACACCTGAGTTGATTGCTTCGCAAATAGATGCCGTATTTGAAGATATTTCCGTGGATGCCGTAAAAATCGGTATGGTCAGCGTACCTGAAACTATTCGCATTATTGCAAGCAAATTGAAACAATACGAACCGCCTGTAACGGTTATCGATCCGGTCATGGTTGCAACCAGCGGACATCGTCTGTTGGCCCCTGAAGCGGAAGAAACATTAAAAACAGTATTGTTACCTAAAGCTTCTATAGTGACGCCCAACATTCCCGAAGCGGAAGTATTGGCCGGCATGAAAATAGAATCTTTTGCCGATATGGAAGAAAGCGCAAAGCGTATTGCCGCGCTCGGGCCTCAAGCCGTATTGGTTAAGGGCGGTCATCGTGTCGGTGACGCAACGGATATTTTGTATGCCCGTCAGGAGTTTACTTACTTTAAGGGAGAACATCTTGACAGCACGAGTACGCATGGAACGGGGTGCTCACTGTCCAGTGCTATTGCAGCCGATTTGGCCAACGGCCTGTCTTTAATTGACGCGGTGAGAGAGGCTAAACGCTTTGTTTTTGAGGGCATTGCGCATGCGCAACCGATTGGTAAGGGGCACGGTCCCATTCATCATTTTTACAGCTTATATAAAAAAGCGGGTATGGAATAAAAGGAGACGATTATGAATATTGTACGATCTGTTAAACGAATTTGTGCAGGGGCTCTTGTTGTCTGTGCTGTAGCCGGTGTTGCTTCGGCCCAGACGCCGCAAGAGGAATATGTATCGGCCCTGACCAATATGGCAGCCCATCCTGAGGGCATGTATACACTGCACCTGGATACGACCATTCCGTTTTTGATGAATGTCAGGGCAAATCAGACTCTTAGTATACAGACCCGTCCTTTTGCCGTAAAAGGACATACGGATGTACAATCGCAAGGTGTGCAACCGGTAGCGGTGCGTGCTGATGTATATGCCCGACAGGAAGGCGATGCTATAGATGTTTATCATCGTGAAAATGAGGGCGAATGGATACGGGATTCGGTAAAATTAAATGATTCCGTACCTGTAGAAAATAAGATGTCTGCGATCCCGAAAATCGACACTGCCTATTTCCGCGGTGTGAGAAAGACAGGTGCCGACACGTATGTCCTGACTGTTGATCCCTCTAAACTGGATATAGACGCTATTTTAGTGAGATTGAACTCCGTGCCGACGGCTAAGGCGTATAATTCGCAAGAATTAAAAACGATTACAGGAGTATTACAGGCTTTAAAAGAAAGTGGTCCCGTCGATATTACGACATACATTGATAAGAGCTCGAATAAAATCAGACATGCTGAAGTGCCCTTGACGGGGCAGTTGCGTAGTTTGATGAAATACGGGGTCATGTCTGTCGATGCGCTGACCCCGGCAGAACGTCTCATTGTGGATCAGGTGACGGATTACAGCTCCGTAATCTTGACCGTAGATTATGCGCCCTTGCCGGATAATGTAGATTTACAGGTTCCCGACTATGTAAAGAAAAGTGCCGCTAATCGCTTTAAGGATGCAATAAAGATGGGGCAGTGCGAACCTTCTACAAGATAGAGGTATATAATAGGTTGCCGAAGGGAAAAATGATGAAAAGACGGATTCGGATTTATGCCGAATCTGTCTTTTTTATGGCAAAAGATTTAAATATATTGACAGAAAGCGGAAAAAAGCGGAAAATATTAAGAAATGTAAACGGACGTGACTTGATAAAGCCTACCAAAGGCATTCAAATAAAGAACGTTTAGTTTAAAACTGAATAGGAGGTAAGAATTTTGGCTAAGAAGGAAAAGCTTATGGTTATCCCCTTGGGTGGTCTCGGGGAAATCGGTAAGAACATGACGGCCATTTGTTATGGTGATGACATCATTGTTCTGGACGCCGGGTTAGCCTTTCCTGACGATGATATGTTCGGCATCGACTTGGTTATTCCCGATATGAGTTATCTTATTGAGAATAAAGACAAGGTACGTGCCGTCGTCATTACACACGGTCACGAAGATCATATAGGCGGGTTGGCATACTTGCTGAATGAAGTGAATGTACCTGTGTACGCAACCAAGCTGGTTTGCGGTCTTGTAGAAGGAAAACTGAAAGAAAATCATATAGGAAATTATACATTAAATGAAGTTCGCCACGGTGATGAGGTGCAGATCGGCTGTATGAAGGTCGGCTTTATTCATACCAATCATTCCATTCCCGATGCGAGTGCCCTGTATTTCAAGACGCCTGTAGGAACGATCGTACATACAGGTGACTTTAAAATCGACTTGACACCTGTCGACGGACTATTGATGGATATGCACAAGTTCGCCGAATTGGGTCGTCGAGGCGTATTACTGCTCATGTCGGACAGTACGAATGCCTTGCGACCGGGTTATACGGAGTCGGAAAGAACGGTAGGAGAAGCCTTCCGCAAAGAGTTTAAGGATGCTGAAGGACGTATTATATTGGCGACCTTTGCATCCAATATTTCCCGCATTCAGCAAGCTATCAATACGGCTGTTTTATATAAGCGCAAGGTCCTTGTCTTGGGACGTAGCATGGTAAATAATGTGGCGATCTCTCAGGAATTGGGCTACTTGGATGTACCGGAAGGAGTTCTCATCGAAGCCGATGAACTGAACCGGTATACGGCTGATCAGGTACTTATTTTGACAACGGGAAGCCAAGGAGAACCGATGGCCGGTTTGTCCAGAATGGCATCGAATAATCATCGCAGCGTCAGCATTATGCCCGGTGATACGGTTATTATTTCGGCAACGCCTATTCCCGGTAATGAAACGGGTGTAGGACGAACGATTGATAACCTGATGCGCTTAGGAGCCAGGGTTGTTTTTGGTAGCAATAAACGAATTCACGTATCGGGACACGGTAGCCAGGAAGAACTTAAAATTATGCTCGGTCTTATTAAGCCGAAGTATTTTCTGCCGGTTCACGGTGAGTACAGAATGCTTAAAAAACACGGCGAATTGGCAGTGGAAATGGGTGTTGAAAAGGATCATGTCCTGCTCGGCGACAACGGGCAGATATTTGAGTTTACCAGTCGTTCCGGACAAAAGGGCGGGCGTGTTAATGCGGGCCGTGTCTTTGTTGACGGCTTAGGTGTCGGAGATGTGGGCAATATTGTCATTCGCGATCGCCAACAGCTGGCCATGGAGGGTATGGTTATTGTCGTAATGACGCTAGCTAAAGGTTCCAGCCATGCCTTGGCCGGGCCCGATATCGTTTCGCGCGGCTTCGTCTATGTGCGCGACTCGGAAGAATTAATGAATGAAGCTCACGATAAGGTGGCGGCCGTTTTGGAACGGTGTGAAGATGAAAATATTCGTGAATGGTCTGTCATTAAGTCACAAGTACGGGATACGTTAAGTCGGTATTTATTTGAAAAAACAAGACGGCGTCCCATGATTTTACCGATTATTATGGAAGTTTAAATAAGATGATATAATGACAGCGGAGGTAGTATTTTGCCTCCGCTGTCGAATTATTATGAAAGCAAAGGAGGGACACCTATGGAGAAGTTACGCAACCTTTCCGTTCTTGCCAAACTTACAATTCTTTTGGTGCTTCTGGCAGATTTATCACTCGTGGCTCCCGCCACATTCCCTATTGCCTGCATGCTTTTCCCGCTGCCCCTTATTATCGCATATAATGCATATGGATTGAGGCAGTGTTTATCCGTCATTGTTGTTATAACAGTATTAGCCGGTGTTTTAGCGACGCCCGGTACAGCTTTGATGCTTTTGGCCTTCTGTGCCCCCTTCGGCCTGCTAACGGGACTCTTTTTTAAAAATGCCTGGTCATTAAAACGGCTGATTATCGTTAGCGGCGTTTTCAGTGCTGTCTTGTTTTCGGCCTTTTTTACGGGGCTCTATGCACTCTTTGATATTAATATTTTTGTAGTTGCCGGACAGGCTATGACGACGATTTTTGAACAGGCCTTACATAATGCGGCCTCGGCCGGGGTATCACAAGTTGATTTAATAAATGCACGGGCGAACGGCAAGGTCTTAACGGAAATTATGCCGTATATGATTCCTTCGGCCTTAATCACGTTATCTCTGATCTTTGTGTATGTACAAGCTCAATTGAGTCGACTGATTATGGCTAAGGGCGGGTTGGATACAAGACCGGTCCTGGCGTTGCGTTATTGGGAAATCGGCAGGCCTGTGTTATACTTATACGTGTTGGCTCAGGTTATGCAGTACTGGGGAACGACACGACATATATTCTGGCTGAATGCGGGCGGAATCAACTTGGATAACTTTACTTTTTTCCTTTTGTCCGTCAACGGGTTGGCTGTTATTTTTTTCTTTTTGGAACGACGTTTTCATGTTACTGTATGGACACGGACCCTGGTTATTCTTATTTATATTTTTATTCCCGTTCCCGTGCAGTACTTGACGTTTTTGCTCGGTTTGGCGGATGCCTTGTTTCATTTTCGCCGTAAATATCGCATTGACTGATTGTAGGAGATCCTATGCTTAAGAAATTATTTTCCGGTAAAGCCGAATTTGTTTATTTAACGGTTATACTGATTTTGTTGGCGTTGATTGCCGTATATAACTGGGTTATTGCCGCTTTGGCATGTATTTTGATTGCCGGTGTTTCGGTTTTGACGCATAAAAGTGATACAGAACGGAATCGCGAAATTACAAGATATTTTGATGCTATTTCGCAAAGTGTCGATCAGGCGACGACGTATGCCGTTCAAAATTTACCCATAGGCATTGCGATTGTCGACAAAGATTCCGCCTTGTGCTGGGCAAACAGCGTCCTTCTCGATTGGGTCGGAACTTCCGTTCAGGAAAATGAACGTATTGATAAGGCTATGGAAAATTTGAATGTGGATCGGATTTGGGGTAAGACCGGATATTTCTATGAAACCATCAATGACCGCCAATATCGGGTTGTCTATAAGAGCTTGTCTGATGAAATCAGTGATGGGAACGGGTATCTGATTTTGTATTTCGATGATGTGACGGAAACGGAGCACCAGAAGGCGCTTTTCATGAAGTCCATTCCCGTTTTTGCGAGTATTGAAATCGACAATATGGAAGAAGTGGCAAAGGGAATGTCGGCAGTACAACAGGCAACCTTGTGGACTGACGTCAACAACTGTATTGTCAGTGAGTTGACGGAGTTGGGGTGTTATATACATTCCTATACTAACGGCAAATACTTTGCCTGCCTTAGTCGGTCGGCTTTGAATGTATTGACAGAGAATAATTTCTCTTTTCTTGATAAGATTCGTCGGATTCATACGGTAAATCGTATTCCCGTTACGCTCAGTATGGGGGTTGCGGCTATTCAAGAAGAGTTGCTGAATGAAGGCGATACGAAATTTGATGTTTTGGCTGAAAAGGCCAAAGCCGGACTTGACTTGGCACTCGGTCGAGGCGGCGATCAGGTCGTCGTTTATGAAAAAGACGGGACACCTCATTTCTACGGCGGCAAGAGTCAGTCCGTAGAAAAAGCGACGCGCGTTCGTGCACGTGTGGTGGCACAGGCTATGAGGGAATTGGTATACGGTTGTGATTCCGTATTTATTACGGGGCATGTGCGAGAAGATTACGATTGTTTAGGTGCGGCCATCGGTGTAGCACATATGGCACGCTTATCCGGCCGACCCGTATACATTATTCTCAGTGAACAATTGGATGCGGTGCACCCGCTTTTGGATCAACTGAAGGAAGACGACCTGTATTCACTATTTATCACAGCGGATGAAGCGGTGCGTTTGTGTACGGATAAGTCTCTTCTTTTCATTGTCGATACACATCGCGGAGATATGGCGGCAGGCAGTAAATTACTTGATATTACGCCGAATCGGGTCGTCATTGACCACCATCGTCGGTGTGCAGACTTTATTAAACGTCCTTTATTGACGTATATGGAAACATCCAGCTCATCGACGAGTGAACTTGTCACGGAATTGATTCAGTATTATCAAGACGAAGTGGAGTTGACCAGTTTGGAGGCAACGGCTCTGTATGCGGGAATTGTTGTGGATACAAAAAATTTTGCCGTCCAGACCGGGGTTCGCACCTTTGATGCAGCTGCATACTTACGTCGATGCGGGGCAGAACCGGAAATTGTGCGCAGTATTTTCAGCTCCGATTTTGCTACTGTACGGCTCAAATCAAGCCTCTTGGCAAAGGCGACTATTGAGGACGGCGTGGCTATGCTTGATTGCGGTGATTTAAAAGAAAATGCGACTATGTTGGCGGCTCAATTAGCCGATATTTTGATCAATCTTAATAATGTAAGAGCCAGCTTTACTTTTTATGAACTGGCCGAAAAAACTGTCGGTGTTTGTGCCCGTTCAAAGGGCGAAGTTAACGTTCAACGCGTTATGGAAGTCTTGGGAGGCGGCGGTCACAGCAATGTAGCCGGTGCTCAGTTGAAGGGTCTTACGATTGAAGAGGCACAAGAAGTCGTTCGGAAGGCGCTGGAAGAAATTACGGAAGAAAAGGAGTCTGAATAATATGAAGGTTATTTTATTGCAAGATGTAAAAAAGCTCGGTAAAAAAGGTGAAATCGTCGAAGTTTCGGACGGGTACGGCCGGAACTATTTACTGGCTCGAAAATTGGCTGTTCCCGGTACATCGGAAAATCTGAATGATGCAAAACAGAAAAAGGCGGCGGCCGACCATAAGGCACAAGTGGCATCGGATGAAGCTCTGGTTTTGGCCAGCGAGTTGAAGAAAGTGGAACTGACTATTCCCGTGCGCATCGGTGAGGGAGGCAAAGTTTTCGGCGCCGTAACGGGGAAGGATATTAGTGATGCGGCAAAAAAACAATATGACCTTGATTTGGATAAACGAAAGGTGGAAATCAAGGAACCTATTAAAGCCTTGGGAACGTTTGAAGTGACAATTCGGGTACATCCGACCATTACTTCGGTCATTAAGGTACATATTGTCGAAGGATAATTATATGAAAGAATTATTGGATAAACTGTTGCAGCGCCACAAATATTTGGAACCGACGGCGGAAGACGAACTTCGACGTCAGGTTAATGTACTGTATGGTGCTTTTACGGGACTTATGGGGCCGGAAAAAATGGTGCTTCGTGCCGGGAAATATTCGGCATTGGCCTATATCCACTCTGAAGATCCGCGCGAACGGCTGACAGGGTTGCAACGTCTTGTGTATGAGGATTCGTCTTATGATAAGGTACCCACAGATGATGAGGTCGTAGACGTCCTGAACGATTTGGAAAATGTATTGGCTGAGATGTTGGCTCGTCAGGCTGTAGAAGAGCGTCTTGAAAAGAAGATTTCCAGACGGATGGATGAAAAGCAGCAGGAATATGTTCAGGAAATTAAAATGCAGCTTATACAAGAAGAGTTGCATGATGTGGAAACCCCGCAGACGAAGGAAAAGTTGGAGCGATTGGAATCCTTGGATAAGGTGAAACTAACCGCATCGGTTATGGAAAAGGTACGTCCTCGGAAAATGGATCGTATTGTCGGCCAGGACCGGGCTGTTGAAGCCATGTGCAGTAAGTTGGCTTCCGTGTACCCTCAACATATTCTCTTATACGGGCCGCCCGGAGTCGGAAAAACAACGGCTGCCCGCATTATTTTGGAAGAGGCGAAGAAACTTCCGTATACACCGTTTTCGGCTGATGCTCCTTTCGTTGAAACGGACGGGACAACTTTAAGATGGGATGCACGTGATATGACGAATCCCCTTATCGGCTCCGTTCATGATCCTATTTACCAGGGAGCACGTCGAGATTTGGCTGATACGGGCATACCTGAACCTAAACCAGGCTTGGTAACGGATGCCCATGGCGGTATTTTATTTATTGATGAAATAGGTGAAATGGATCCGCTTTTATTGAATAAGTTGTTGAAGGTGTTGGAAGATAAGCGCGTAAAATTCGATTCGGCTTATTATGATGCATCGGACCCGGCAGTACCGGCTTATATTCGCAAACTTTTTGCCGAAGGAGCCCCGGCAGACTTTATTTTAATCGGAGCGACGACTCGCAGCCCGCAGGAAATCAATCCGGCCATTCGCTCTCGCTGTGCGGAAGTATACTTTGAGCCCTTGGACGGAACGGATATTCAGGCCATTGTTCGCAATGCGGCTCATGATTTATCAGTCTCTTTGGAAGACGGCGTAGCTGAATACATTTCTGAATTTACCGTCGAAGGGCGTAAGGCGATTAATCTTTTGGCCGATATGTACGGGTATGCCGTTTATAAGCAGGGATCGGGAGAAAATACGATTATTACTCTTGAAGATGCCAAGCATGTTGTAAGAATCGGTCACTTTGTCCCGTATGCAGCGGAAAAAGCGTCATCCGTACCGGTAGCGGGAAAGGTTTTCGGCCTCGGTGTTTCCGGGTATCTGGGTTCGGTCATAGAAATCGAGGCGGTGGCGTTTCCGGCCCGTGAAGCGGGGAAGGGATATTTTCGTTTTAACGATACGGCCGGCTCTATGGCGAAGGACTCGCTATTTAATGCAGCGGCTGTTGTTAGGGCTGTAACGGGGAAGGAAATCTCCGACTTCGACATAAATGTCAATTTTGTCGGCGGCGGCCAAATTGACGGTCCGTCGGCGGGAACGGCCGTTACGGTTGCTCTTATTTCCGCACTTACCGAAAAAAAGGTGCGTCAAGATGCAGCTGTTACGGGTGAAATATCCGTAAGCGGGCAAGTTCGTGCCGTAGGCGGTATTTTTGAGAAAGCTTACGGGGCCTCTCGGGCCGGCATGAAGGATATGATTATTCCTGCCGAAAACAAGGATGAAATTACGAAACATCACTTAAATCTGAATATTCATGCCGTTACGACAATTCAGGAGGTCATGAGTCTCCTCTTTGTCGAATAGGAGAATTATATGGAACAGCGTATACCTCCGCAAAATGTGGAAGCGGAACAAGCCGTTTTAGGGGCTATGTTGATTGACCGCAGTGCCGTCATTGCGGCAACGGAAAAATTGGATGCTGAAGATTTTTACAGGGATACGCATCGGCTTATTTTTGAAGCTATGGTAAACCTTAATCGAGCCAATAAAGAAGTTGACGTTATTACCCTCGATGAAGAGTTGAGGCGCATGAAAAAGCTTGAAGAAGCAGGCGGCATACAGTATATTTTATCGTTGCCGAATCTGGTGGCGACAGCGGCCAACATTGAATACCATGTCAGCATTGTGGCTGAAAAGTCGTTGGGGAGAAAGCTCATTCGTACCTGTACAGATGTGGCTGCCGATGCTTATAACGGTGAAAAATCGACAGAAGATATTTTGGATATGGCGGAACAGCAGATCTTGCGTCTGGGCGATAGCCGTAAACACGGTAATTTCGCCTCTGTGGGCGATGTCGTAGGTACGGCCTTGGACAATATCACGAAAATGTATGAAAACAAGGAAGGGATTACGGGTCTGCCGACAGGGTTTAAAGATATAGATATGCTGACTTCAGGCTTGCAACCGTCGGACCTGGTGTTGGTGGCAGCTCGCCCCAGTATGGGCAAAACGGCATTTACTCTGAATATTGCACAAAATGTAGGCGTTCGTCAAAAGAAGACCGTTGCTTTTTTTTCGTTGGAAATGTCTCAAGAACAGCTGGTCCATAGACTTTTGTGTCAGATTTCCCATGTAGACTCACAAAAGCTGAGGACCGGACAGTTGAATACGGATGAAGAGTGGACGAAACTGACCGAAGCTTGCAGTAAGCTGTACGATGCCCCTATTTATATAGACGATACACCGGGGATATCCGTCGGCGAAATGAGATCTAAAGCCAGACGCCTTAAGGCGGAACATGGCTTGGACCTGATTATTGTTGACTATTTACAACTTATGCAGGGAAAGAATGCCGAAAGTCGTCAACAGGAAATTTCCGACATATCCCGAAATCTGAAAGCGTTGGCAAGAGAATTGAAGGTGCCGCTCATTGCTTTGTCACAGCTCAGTCGTAGTGTTGAAAGCAGAGGCGGGGACAAGCGGCCTATGCTCAGTGATTTACGAGACTCGGGAGCTTTGGAACAGGATGCGGATATCGTTTCATTCCTGTATAGAGAAGATTACTATAATAAAGAAACGGAAAATCAACATATTACGGAAGTTATTGTGGCTAAGCATCGAAACGGCCCTATCGGTACGGTCAGACTGTACTTTAAAGGGGAGTATACATTGTTTATGAACTTGGATACTCGACATAGCGAACTGCCGCAATAAAAAAACACGCCCGAATTATTTTTTTGATTCGGGCGTGTTTTTTTGTTCTATATAAGTAAAATTTCGAATGAGTACGGCTTTCCCGCGCCAAGAAAAGGCTCGTTTTCCGTAGGCTTCTTTAAATTGGCGGTTTGTGAGATTCTTAAAGGAACAGGCATCTACATAAGATAAGAGATCTGTACGAAAGTCTGCAAGGGGCGTTACGGGAATATCCTTATTGTGAGGACAGACTCGCTGACACTCGTCACAACCGAAAATGTACGGTGTTTTGGCGACAATTTTTTGTTCTTGAGATGTAAGGTTGCCTTTTTTTTGAGTTAAGTAAGATTTGCAGGTGACAAAATTATAAGCTGTTCCCGAAAAACAGTTGCCCGGGCAGATTTTTTCGCAATTGCCGCAGTGGAGACACTCTTTTTTTGTCGGCTCATCTACTTCTAAATCGGCTGTTGTTAAAACGGCACCGATAAAGCAGTAAGATCCGTAGGTCTCATGTATAAGACAACCGTTATCTCCTATAAAACCGAGGCCGGCGGTAACGGCCAAATGACGGTCGGACAGCGGTGATGTATCTACTACCGAATAATAAGACGAGCCGGGAAAGGCCTTTTCCGTAAACTGTCCTATGCGGTTTAAGTATGAGTGTATAATTGTATGATAATCATAGCTATGAGTGTACAAGGATAAATTACTGTTTTTCGGATAGCCGTAAAAATACGGGAAGAGGACAACAATGATAGACCGACATAGAGGTAATAACCGGCGGGGAGCATAGCGCTCGATACCGCGTCCGGAGGCTAAAGGACAGATGTCTTCTTGCGTGGGAGGTATCGGTAATGAAGCACTTGCAATGCCTACGGCAGTGAGTCCTAAAGTCCTGCAAAAGGTTTTTACATCCTGAGCGGTCATAGGGCATCATCTCCCGCTTCCGTCGCAATGTAAGACGATGCGGACGTGTAGCAAATACGCAGATGCTCTTCCATCATGCGTACGGCTTCTTGAGTATTGCCGTCACTTAAAGCATCTAAAATTGCCGCATGTTCATCGGCAGCCTCTTGCACCCGGTTAGCGTGGCTGTATAGAGAATTAATACCCGTACGACGAATTTTATCTCGAATTTCTTCTACGAGGACACGAAGTAATGTGTTTCCCGTAGAAGCAATAATGATATTATGAAATTCCGTGTCACTGAAAATAAACTCCTTATACGCCGGATCTTTATGATGGATTAACTTTTTCTGTTGTTCTACGAGAAGCCGTAATAGTTCCAGCTGATCCTTGGTAATTGACGTACTGGCTAATTGGACAGCCAAGACTTCCAAAGCTGTGCGAATTTGAAAGATGTGGGTCAAATTCTTTTCGTCAAGACGACGGACGACAATTCCTTTGCGAGGGATATAACGAAGCCAACCCTCTTTTTGAAGCTGCCTCATAGCTTCGCGCACAGGTGTGCGACTAACGCATAACTCTTCAGCCAAAGCCCTTTCCGTTAACACTTGACCATCTTTGTAAGTTTGGTCGAGAAGCCGATTTTTAACAGTTTTATATACTTGTTCTTTTAACGCAGGTGCGGCATTCTTCTTCATTCTAGCTCCTATAGAAAGTAATCATGGTTCAGAGGTGTTTGTTCTTCGCTTGCAGTATTTGTATAACGAAGCCAACCCCGTTACGTTAAGGCCGGTATAGTAAATATAAAGCAAATCGTATCTTTGTATATATACTTATCATATACTATTGGCGAGAATCTTGCCAAGTATGAGCATCAGGTATACATGATGCCTCGGTTGAGAGTCGGTCAGTGTGTAGTGTACAATAAGAGCCATAAGGAGGGGTGAAGATGAAGGCAAAAGAATTACAACAGCGCTTTGCTTGCGGCAAGGTTGAAAAAATGTATGAAAATAGCCGAAAAATATCTTTTCTCTTACGGGGTGTGTTCGCCCTGGCGGGTATGTATTGTTTTCACTCCTTTATGGTAGAAACTCAAGCCGCCTTTCGCATTTATCCGTTGCTCGGCTTGGTGTTTTGTCTTGTGCGGATGTATCGGCAGGGTGATACGGTGTGTTATGTAACGGAGAAGGGACTGGTTGTACGCAGTCATTATCGAACTTTTTATGAGTTTATGAGCGAGATTCTCTTTGGAACTGAGCATCTCGTATTTATACCGTATAAAATTATTTTCGACATACCGTCTAATTGGGTAACTTTTGAATTAGGTAGTGCCGAGATCGGCGGTCTTGTTGTGCAGCCTGTGCGGCTCAGGTATTTGTCCGAGAAGAATAAAAAAGAGATACTGGCGAGGATTCGTATGGCTCAAGAAGAGGCGGAAGGCCTCTGACGTAAAGGGCAATAAAAAAATCGAAAAACTTTGGAAAAAATACTTTACTAATTTAACACGCTAAAGTATAATAAGGACATCAAAAGACGGCGGGTATCCGGAAACGCGGTCTGAGGAGACAATAAATGATAATCAGGGAGGAATAACAATGAATATGAAAAAATGGATATTGGCCGCAACAATTATGACAGTGACAGCTATGCTTGCAACCGGGTGCGGTTCCGACTCGGCCAAGTCGGAACAAAAGTTACCTGATAAGGTTGTTATCGGCTTGGATGATAATTTCCCGCCTATGGGCTTCAGAGATGAAAGCGGTAATCTTGTCGGGTCCGATATTGATTTGGCTAAGGAAGCCGCAAAACGTCTCGGTATTGAAGTAGAATTTAAACCTATCGATTGGGACAGTAAGGAAGCGGCCTTGAAGAGCAAGCAAGTAGATATGCTCTGGAACGGTTTGAGTATTACGGAAGATAGAAAAAAGGAAATCGCTTTTTCCGATGCGTATATGAAAAACGGTCAGATTATCGTGGTTCGTAGTGACTCACCCGTTACGGACCGTGCCGGGTTAGCCGGGAAGACTCTGGCGACACAAGACGGCAGCAGTTCGATTGATTGCCTTAACAAAGCGGCCGACTTTAAAGCGTCCTTAGGCAATGTTAAACTGTACGGAGATAATGTAGCAGCTTTGATGGATCTTGAGCTGGGGCGTGTCGATGCGGTATTGGTTGACAGCTCCGTAGGCAGATACTACATGCAGAAGAAACAGGGCGTATTCAAGGTCATCGATAAAAATATGGGTGAAGAAGAATTCGGCGTCGGCATGCGCCAAGAAGATACTCTGCTCAGAGATAAACTTAACAGCGTGCTCAAACAAATGAGTGAAGACGGCACGACGGCTAAAATTTCACAAAAGTGGTTCGGTGAAGACATTTCGATGAAGTTATAAAAATGGAAAGTAAATGAGGAATCACATGATTCCTCATTTACTTTGTTTCAGAGGGAGTTCTTATGGATTACTTATCAACAATAGTTCCGTCTATTGCCGACGGGCTTCAAGTTACATTAAAAATATTCGTTATCACCATTGTCCTCAGTTTGCCTTTGGGGATTATTATGGCCATGGCGCGGCTGAGTCCTTTAGCCGTTTTGCGTAAGATTTTGGAAGGTTATATTTACTTAATGCGCGGTACGCCGCTCATGTTACAGATCTTATTTATTTATTACGGCCTTCCGTTTCTGATTCCCGGGTTACGATTGGCCGATTATCCTGCGGCTATTATCGCCTTTGTTTTAAACTATGCCGCATATTTTGCCGAAATTTTTCGAGGCGGCATACAGTCCATTGATCGAGGTCAATATGAAGGGGCTAAAGTCCTGGGCATGACATATGCGCAAACCATGCGTCGTATTGTATTACCGCAAGTGTTAAAGCGCGTCTTGCCGCCGGTAGCCAATGAAACAATTAACTTGCTGAAGGATACTTCCTTAGTTTACATCTTGGCTATGAATGACGTATTGCGCATTACCCGCTCTATTGTACAGCGAGACTTTGATACGACGGCCTTTATTGTAGCGGCTGTATTCTATCTGGTATTTACCTTTATTTTGACCCGTTTCTTCATGTATCTTGAAAAACGCTTCAATGTATATGAAGGATAGGAGGCGATAATATGAGTTTTATTGAGATGAATCATATCGGTAAAAGCTTCGGTAACCTGGAAGTTTTGAAAGATGTATCCTTACATATGGAGTCAGGTGAAGTGGTTTCTATTATCGGGCCGTCGGGAAGCGGTAAGAGTACTTTTTTGCGATGCTTGTGCGAATTGGAAAAAATAGATAAAGGCGATATTTGCGTGGGTGGAGAAGTGATGGCAGAACAACCTGAGGGGGCAAGTAAGACCGTATACTCATCTCCGGATAAGGTACGTCAAATTTGCCGGCGCATGGGTATGGTTTTTCAGTCATTTAATCTTTTTCCGCACATGACGGTTCTTGATAATATTCTGGAAGCGCCACGAGTTGTAAAAGGGATGAAGGATGCGGATATTTTACCGCTGGCAGAAGAACTTTTACGAAAAGTCGGCTTATGGGATAAACGGGATGTCTATCCGTCCAGCTTATCGGGCGGTCAGAAACAGCGGGTGGCTATTGCCCGAGCTTTGGCCATGAAACCGGATATTATGCTGTTTGATGAACCTACATCGGCCTTGGATCCGGAACTGACCGGTGAGGTGTTGCGAACGATAAAGCAATTAGCCGATGAAGACATGACCATGGTCATTGTGACGCATGAAATGGCCTTTGCCAGAGAAGTGGCGGATCGCATTATTTTCATGGCCGACGGAGTTATTCAGGAAGAAGGTCGTCCTGAGGATATATTTGAACATCCTCAAAATGAACGAACGAAGAATTTTCTCAGCTCAATGCTGCAATTTTAATAAAAACGGCGAATCCGAAAGGATTCGCCGTTTTTGGGTATTGCGTGTACGAAGTGGTGGTTAGGGACGATTTTCGTCGATGAGTTCCGCCAGGCAGGGTTCAACCTGGACACCTTCTCGCGGATCCGCGCCGGAGGCGGCAGTGAACTCAATGGCCTTCGTAAGAAAGCGTGTGGCAGTTGCCGTAGCGGCGTGCAGGTCGTCTTTTTTCAATAACAGCCCCGTAAGCGTGGATGTGAAGATATCACCGGTACCGCACGTGTTGAAATCGACCTTATAGGTCACCGCTTCATCGAAGGTAGCGGTGGTAGCGTCGTAGCTGATATTTTTAATACCGTCTCGTGACGGTACGCTGGTGATGACGATGCGTTGCGGTCCGTCAGCCGATAGTATTTTGCACATTTCAAGGACTGATTTGGTCGTAGGTATGGCGGAGAAATCAACTTCCGTATCGGAGAGAAGGGCGGCCTCCGTATAGTTGGGAGTGATTAAGTCGGCTACGGTAATAAGCGACTTCATAGCCTTTATCATGGATGCGTCAAAGACAGGGTATAATTTGCCGTTGTCCGCCATGGCCGGGTCAATAATGACCAAACCGTCTTTACCGAATTGTAACACGGCCTCTTTAACCGTTTCTGCCTGATCCGGTCCGGCCAGGAAACCGCTGTAGACCGCATCATATGTAAGATTTAACTTCGACCAGGCCGCCATCATATCCGGCATGGTAGCGGATAAATCGGTGCTTTTAAAGGTGCCGTATGTAAGATTATTGCTGAACAAGGCTGTCGGGAAGGGACAAACCTGACTTCCCAAGGCCGATATGACGGGGATTGCCGCCGTTAAAGAACAACGGCCGAAGGAACATAAATCATGAATTGCCAAGACTCTTTTTGTAGACATGAAACTGCCTCCTTTATTATCTGTCTATGTATATTATGAAGAATATACGGGATATGTAAATAGACAGTTTTACGTAAAGTCCGCTTCTATCTGGCGTGCTCGACCTATCTATGGTTAAAGACATATGATACAATATGTAATTAAAACTAACGATTGTCTCGGGGGAGGTAATTATGGGACAAGACAGAGATGTTGCCATGGGGCTCAGTGTAAAGGCCATGGTTTTTTTCGGAGCCAAGCTTTTGTTGCTGCGGAAAAATGACGGGAAGGCCGTATCCCATTGGGAATTTCCCGGTGGAGGATTACGGCGCGGTGAGAACTTTCTGGATGGCCTGTATAGAGAGGTAAAAGAAGAAACGGGGCTGTCCGTTCATGTTGACGGACTTGCCGGAACCTGGCAGTATCGCAAGCGGAACGGTCAGTTTTTAAACGGTGTGATTTATACTGCTACAGCGACACGGCAAGAGGTTATGATTTCATCGGAACACACGGGCTATGCGTGGGTCCTACCCGATGAATTGAAGCAATACCCCATTCATGCATCTTTGCATACCGCTTTGCACCAAATGGAAAAGATACCTGCATTTTCGTCAGCGCTTCTTAAAGAATTTTTGACAGCTCCCCGGGAGGCGGCCCGTGAATAGAAAAAAACAGGAACGAGCTCCTTTTACAGAGGCATTGGAAGCTTATTGCAGAGAAGGTTTTTATCCTTACCATACGCCGGGCCATAAGGGCGGGAAGGGAAGCTCTGAAGAAGAACGAAAACTCTTCGGGGCAGCCTTGCAACGGGATTTGGGGCTTATGTATGCCTTGGATGATCTATTCGACCCGGTCGGCCCCTTAGGCGAAGCTATGGATTTGGCGGCTGAACTGTACGGGGCAGGTCGGACTTTTTTTTCCGTTAACGGAACGACAGCTTGCATTGAGGCCATGATTTTAGCAGTATGCGGAGACGGGGATGAAGTGATTATTCCGCGTGAAGCTCATAAAAGTGTTATGAACGCACTCATTCTGAGCGGTGCCGTTCCTGTGTATATGAAGAGTCGATTTGCCTTGCAGGAAGAAGTTTCTCTCGGCCCCGATACGAGAGACATTGAAGATTTGATAGAGACTCATCCGAAAGCAAAGGGGATAGTTGTTACTTATCCGACTTATGACGGTCTTTGTATCGACTTGAAAGCGGTGTGTGAGGCAGCCCATAAACACAAGCTCTTTGTTCTTGTCGATGAAGCTCACGGAGCCCATTTCGGATTACATGAAGATTTGCCGGCAACGGCTCTATCGTGCGGCGCCGATATGGCGGCACAGAGCACCCATAAGTTGGGAGGATCTTTGACCCAAACCTCCATGCTTCATTGTCGGAAGGGGTTTTTGCATGCAGATAAAGTAGCAGCGGCTATGCATTTGCTTCAGTCTACGAGCCCCCACTATTGGTTTTTGTCATCACTAGACAGTGCCAGACGGCGGGCAGCCCTATACGGACATGGCGATGAAGAAAAAGCTTTAAAAACAGCGCGACGTATTCGTCGAGAGTTGAATGCTCTTGCGGGAATTCACGTTTTCGGAAAAGAAATTTTAGACTATGACGGTGTGCAGGATTTTGATGAGACGAAAATTACCATAGACTTCTCCGGATTGGGTCTTACAGGAGCTGAAGCGGAACGGTTATTGCGTCGTGAAAAGATAGAAGTCGAGTTGACGGCGGGGCATCATGTCTTATGCCTAATTACTCCCAGTGATGATAATGAAAGTGCGGAGGCCTTAATCAAAACTTGTCGGCACATTTCCGAAAGGGGAGAAAAGGCTGAAAAAGCAGTAATTAAGGAAGCCCCTTTGCCGGATCCGGTAGTGCGGTTGGCACCGCGGGCGGCATGGCATTTGCCGTCTGTTGCCAAACGATTGGATGAAGCAATCGGTTCGATTGCAGCGGAATCCGTGATCTTTTATCCTCCGGGGATTCCCGTTTTGGCACCGGGGGAAGAGATAACAGCTCAATGTGTACGCTATATTCAGAGCAAGATTGCAGAAGGATACGGACCACACGGGTGTGAAGATAAAACAGCGACCTTTATTAAAACAGTGAAAAGTGAAGAGGAGAAGTCATGAAGGGAAAATTGATTATTATAGAAGGCGGCGACGGGAGCGGTAAGGCGACACAGACCGAATTGTTGTGCCGACACCTGGCGGACGACGGACAATCTGTTAAAGCGGTATCGTATCCCGATTATGACAGTGAATCGAGTGCACTCGTAAAAATGTATTTGCGAGGCGACTTCGGAACCGATGCGGATGCGATTAATCCCTATGCGGCATCGGCCTTTTATGCCGTTGATCGTATTGCCTCGTATGAGTTGAAATGGAAACGGTTTTTTAAGGCCGGCGGAATCGTTTTGGCAGATCGGTATACGACGAGTAATATGCTATACCAAATGATTAAAATACCCGGGAAAGCTGAACAGGATGCTTACTTGGACTGGCTATGGGATTTTGAGTTTAAAAAACTGGGCCTGCCCGAACCCGATGCCGTCATACTTTTAGATGTGCCTTTAGAAGTGACGGAAAGATTGATGTCTGAACGTACAGGTAAGACGGGCGGTACGACGGGAGATATCCATGAAAAAGACCGGGACTTTTTGCGTAAATGTCACGCCGCCTATGCAGGCTTGGCTGCCAAGTATGGTTGGCATAAGATTGACTGTGTAAGAGCGGGCGTGCTTCGTTCGCCCCGGACTATTCACGAAGATGTATACGCCTTGGTCAAAAATTTGATTTAAGGCTGTCATCTTGACACTTATCCGAAGTTTCACGTATAATAAAAAAGCATCCTGATTACGCTATTGGAAAAAAGATGCAGGCAGTATGGGTAAAAACTGTTGACAGACGTTAAGAGTCTATGGTAAGATACTTGTTGTCATGCGGAAGTAGCTCAGTGGTAGAGCACCACCTTGCCAAGGTGGGGGTCGCGAGTTCGAGCCTCGTTTTCCGCTCCATTTTTCTCTTAGGAGGAAAGAATATTCCTCAATAGCTCAGTTGGTAGAGCAATCGGCTGTTAACCGATTTGTCGTAGGTTCGAGTCCTACTTGAGGAGCCATG
>OAUK01000062.1_pt1 | contig 78343 bp, 81 predicted proteins | sample 1495131 | NCBI WGS metagenome assembly OAUK01 (sample SAMEA2580009, study PRJEB22360) | human gut metagenome | biome: human gut; feature: human-associated habitat; material: faeces | place: Denmark | collected 2008/2010 | reverse complement strand
CCACCATGAAGCGCAGCGCGCGGCTGGTCTTGCCCGTCCCCGGCGGGCCCACGAGCAGAAAGTAGTCGCTTGCCTGTTTGGCACGCAGCAAAATGTCGTCGAGTGTGGCGTCGTAAGGGCGTGTGAGTTGCCGGCTCGGGTCGCTCTCCGGCGCGCGCCGGCCCAGTAGCAGGTCTTTGAATGCCTCACCTGCGACTGCAAACCGGTGTAGGGCTTTGATTTGTGAAGCCGCTCCGATGTCGCTGGTACCATGCTCTATAGCGAAGAGCGGAGCCCCCGTGTGCTCAGCCGGCAGTCCCGGCAGTGCGTCGATGGCTTCCTCGCGTTGCTGTCCGTCGTTCAGGTGTACTACGATCCGGTCGGTGCGTATCTCCTCCAACACACCTTTATATAATATGGCGTGCCTCACGTCCGGTTCCCGTTCTGGCTGCCGGGGGTGGTCCGCTGACTCCCCAGGAGCGTAGGCATAGAGGTAGACCATGTCTCCCACGCGGAAGTTGGGCAGGAAGTCTTCCTCCTGTTCGGGCACGCTCAGGGTTACGGTGTCATACCCGTTGTAGTCGCTGCTGCGCTCTTTGCGCATGATGCGCAGGCCGGTGTAGATGTTTCCCGTGTCCCTCTTTTCGGCCAAGGGCATTCCCCACAAGTCGCTGCTGCCCGTGTTGGTGCCCTCTTGGCTGCCCACCTTGCCTATTAGTTGTTCGCGCACCACAAAGGTCATCATGCGGTTGAAGTAGTCGCGTTGTAGTGGCGTGAGTCGGTGGAGTGGTGCCGTCAGCTCTTCGAGCGGCGGGCGCAGGTAGGTGTTGTAGAAGAAGTCGGTCGCCCCATTCACGTTGAGCGTCTCGGGAGTCAGTTCTCCGACATATCTTCCGAAGCCCTTGCGGGCTATGTCGAAGTGCATGGCCACCAGCCGGTTGCGGTAGGCGATGGCTTCAAGGAAGAGCCGGTGGTAGTAGGCCACCACCATCAGCCCGTCTTTAGGCGGATATTTGGAGTAGAGCAAGCGTATGTCCACCGTGTTTGTGCCGAGTCGGAAGTTGTAGCGCAGCACCCCGTAGTAGAGTAGCAACTGCACGTAGTGCGGTTCGAGTTGGTAGCTGTGATAGGCGATGTTGGGCCGCCCCCGCTCGATGTTCATGTTGCGGCCCGACTTCTGTTCCACCAGCAGGCGCATGTCAGTCGTCATCAAGTCCACCCGTCCCTGTATGCCCAAGGCCTCACACACGAACGAAGGTTCGAGCAGGGCCATGCCCCGTTTCTCCCCGGTGGGGGATGGGGCGGGGGCAAGATTGTCCGTGCTCCCGTTGCCGTGGCCGAAGAGTATGTCCACCACCCGTTGCAGATTGCCCGCTTGCACAAGGGCATCGGCGTAGAACTTTTGGGCGTTGAAGTCGCGGCAGGTGGTAAATTCGAGGGCCTTCTCGCGGAAGTTGCTCCGCACGGTGTCGTTCATGTTGTAGTCTCCACGGCTGTTCACGATGTCGTCGAGGGCCGCTCCGGCAAAGTTTCCAAGCAGTGTAGCCTGCGTGTTGACCCGCGGTTTCATCTGGTTGAGCAGGTAGAGCATCGGGTGGTGACCATATTCGGCGAAACAGGCCGCTATGCTGCTGATGTCGATGAGGAAGTCGGGTTCCACCACGATGATGCGTGCCGTGAGCATTCGTTGCCCCCGGCCTTCCCCGGAAGCCCGCTCCCCGCTGTCGGCCTTTGTCTCTGTCTCGATGTGGCAGTCGAGCAGATTGAGCTGTGTGCCCTTGCGGATGATGCCGGTGAGGTAGCTGTGGTCAGTGCCGTCGGTCTCGTTGCGCAGTCTTACGGCATATTGTTCACCGCCCGTCTCCCCATCCGGGGTGGCGTAGAGGCAGTTGTCGTCCCAACCGTCCACCACGCAGCGCACCTGCCGGCTGTTGATTTCCTGCCCCGTTTGGCGCGGGCGATGAGTGTGAGGGATGATTTCGGTAAGCCCCGAGGGAATGTCCTTGCCCATCACGGCACTCACGAAGATGCTCAGTGCGCGCCCGTCGTAGAGCAGTTCTTCGCGCGCCAAGGGCTCGCTGCCGTTGCTATGGCGGCGCATGGTTTGTATGTCGGCCTTGTCACTTACCCCCACACGGTGTCGTTTGCAAAGAAAGTCCACCTGCGAAAAGAGGTTTCCGAACGACTGTTCTGTGTCTCTCACGCCCTCGTGACAGCACAGCACCAGCACCTCGTGCATCATGCTGTTGCGCGTGGCCGGCTGTAGGTCTGTGGCGGTCAGCAGTTCCCTGATGCGCCCGAATAGTTCGTCTGCTGTGATATTCTGTGCCATAACGTTGCAAAGTTACGAAAAAAATCCATGCCGCAAAACTAACGACCGTTGCGAAAAGAAAGAAGCTTATCGTTCAGTGGCAAACTGCGTTTATCTCTGAATGAGTTGTTGGACAGATAAATTCGCCTAATCCTCATCATTCGCCGACAAAGATAAAAATGTGTCGGCGAATTTAACTAATTGAGCGAATGAAGGATATGGGCGGATAAATTCGTCTGAACCGCATCATTTGCCGACTAAAAAACATATAACCCGAAGACAGCTAAGATGGAGGAAAGGCCTTATATTCCTCATTCTTTGCTTTGAAGTGGTGTGAGGAGACAGGGGCATATAAACCATGAGCGGTGTCCTAAATTCCTGTACTTCTTATCCTCACTCCTCACTTTCAACGCCTTTTTGCATAGAATCTCGATATTTTTTCTTACCTTTGTGCGCTTTCACCTTCCGGGAGGGAGGTCTTTCGGGCGTTATATGGTCTGCGCTTTCAGTCGCGGAGTATGTGGCGTGTCCATCGGTTGCGATGGAAAAAGAGTGACTAATAATTATAATAAGGTATCATGGACAAAAAAGAACTCATGCGCAGGGCCATCGTCCTGAGCGAAGAAAGTGTGAAACACGGGGGCGGCCCGTTTGGTGCCGTCATTGCAAGAAACGGCGAAATCGTCGCCGAGGCATCCAACAGCGTGACCATCGACCACGACCCCACGGCCCATGCCGAGGTCAACGCCATACGCAAGGCTACTTCCAAATTGCAGAACTTCGACCTTGAAGGGTGCGAAATCTACACCTCCTGCGAACCGTGCCCGATGTGTCTCGGAGCCATTTATTGGGCACATCTCGACAAAATCTATTATGCCAACGACCGTAAGGATGCTGCCAAAATCGGTTTCGACGACGACTTTATCTATCAGGAGATAGGTCTCAAGCCCGCCGACAGGCACAAGCCGATGGAGATTCTTTTGCACGACGAGGCACTCAAGGCCTTCCGGATGTGGGACGAGAGCACCGAGAAGACGGAGTATTAAGCATTTTATGTACGAGAAAAACAGTTGTGATAGCAGGGCCCCGAAAGCCCTGCTATTTATGTTTGCGGAAGGGGGGATTCCGGGGCATGGTGATGCCGGATAGCAAAAAAGCAGGAATGATGATAAATTATTCGGAAGAAATTCGTAATTTTGTAGCCGACTTTATAGGTAGAACAAAAAGATGGATAGACTGCCCAAAGACCCGATGATTCTTTTCAGCACGGTGAATATGCTGCTCCGTGACGACTATCGCTCGCTCGACGATCTCTGCGACGATATGAATGTAGATCGCAATGCACTGGAAACGAAGCTGGCGGCCGTCGGTTTCGAATACAGCGAAAAGAACAATAAATTCTGGTAAGACCAACCCGAAAGAGCGTCCCGCCATGCCATCGGCGAGACGCTCTTTCTCTATTTTCGGCCCCCGGCCTCGGGAAATGGCGGGGGAGACCATCTTTAAGTATCGGAAACGTTATAACAAGTAAAAGTGTAGACAATGGCGAATTTAAGATTTGAGGTTGTGGCCGAAGCGTTCAGAAAACGCCCGTTGGAGGTGGAAGTCCCCAAGGAGCGTCCTTCAGAGTTTTTCGGGAAATATGTGTTCAACCGCTCCAAGATGTACAAGTATCTGCCTGCCGACGTGTATGAGAAGCTGGTAGACGTGATGGACAATGGCACCCGCCTCGACCGTTCGATAGCCGATGCCGTGGCGGCCGGCATGAAGCAATGGGCCGAGGAAAACGGCGTGACCCACTACACCCACTGGTTTCAGCCATTGACCGAGGGCACGGCCGAGAAGCACGATGCCTTTGTGGAGCACGACGGCAAGGGAGGAATGATCGAAGACTTCTCCGGCAAACTGCTTGTGCAACAGGAGCCCGATGCCAGTTCGTTTCCCAACGGCGGTATCCGCAACACTTTCGAGGCGCGGGGCTACTCGGCCTGGGATCCGACATCGCCCGTGTTCATCATCGACGACACACTCTGCATCCCCACCATCTTCATCTCCTATACCGGTGAGGCACTCGACTACAAGGCTCCGCTGCTGCGCTCGCTCCACGCCGTGAACGTGGCCGCCACCGAAGTGTGCCACTATTTCGACAAGAATGTGAAGAAGGTGCAGACCAACTTGGGGTGGGAACAGGAATATTTCCTCGTTGACGAGAGCCTCTATTCGGCTCGCCCCGACCTCATGCTCACCGGCCGCACGCTCATGGGGCACGACTCAGCCAAGAACCAACAGATGGACGACCACTACTTTGGCACCATTCCCGAGCGCGTGCAGGCGTTCATGAAAGATCTCGAAATACAAGCCCTCGAACTGGGCATCCCTTGTAAGACGCGCCACAACGAGGTGGCCCCCAACCAGTTTGAATTGGCCCCGATCTACGAGGAGTGCAATCTGGCCGTCGACCACAACATGTTGCTCATGAGTCTGATGAAGAAAGTGGCCCACCGGCACAGCTTCCGCGTGTTGCTGCACGAGAAGCCGTTTGATGGTGTCAACGGGTCGGGCAAGCACAACAACTGGTCGCTGACCACTGACACGGGCGTGCTGCTCCATGCCGCAGGAAAGACTCCCGAGGCCAATTTGCGCTTCGTGGTGTTCATCGTGGAGACACTGATGGCCGTCTATCGCCACAACGGACTGCTCAAGGCCTCGGTGATGAGTGCCACCAACGACCATCGGCTCGGGGCCAATGAGGCTCCGCCGGCCATCATCTCCAGCTTTTTGGGCAAGCAGCTCACCGACCTGCTCAACCACATCGAGAAGGCTGACAAGGACGAACTCTTCACCGTGGCCGGAAAGAAAGGTATGGAACTCGACATCCCTGAGATTCCCGAACTGATGATTGACAACACCGACCGCAACCGCACGTCGCCTTTCGCCTTCACGGGCAACCGCTTCGAGTTCCGCGCCGTAGGCTCTGAGGCCAACTGTGCCAGTGCGCTCATCGTGCTCAACTCGGCTATGGCCGAAGCTCTCACCGACTTCAAGCGGCGCGTGGATGCGCTCATCGCCGGCGGTGAAGACCGGACGAGTGCCATCATCGACATCATCCGGGAAGACATCAAAACCTGCCGTCCCATCCGCTTCGACGGCAACGGCTACAGCGACGAGTGGAAGGCCGAAGCCCGTGAGCGGGGACTCGACTGCGAGGCCAGCTGTCCCGTGTGCTTCGATCGCTATCTCGATGCTGAGAGCATCCGCATGTTCGAGTCTACGGGCGTGATGAAAGAGAACGAACTCCGCGCCCGCAACGAGGTGAAATGGGAAACCTACACCAAGAAGATACAGATAGAGGCGCGCGTGATGGGCGACCTCACGATGAATCATGTCATTCCCGTGGCCACTCACTACCAGAGCAGATTGGCCAAGAATGTAGAGGGCATGTTCAACATCTTCGGCCGTGAGGAAGGCGCCCAGCTCACGGCACGCAACGTGAAAATCATTCGCGAGATAGCCGAGCGCACCGAGAAGATAGAGACGGGCGTGGAAGAACTCGTCAATGCCCGCAAAAAGGCCAACCGCATAGAGAGCGAGCGCGAAAAGGCAGTGGCCTACCACGACATCGTGGCCCCGAAGATGGAGGAGATTCGCTACCAGATAGACAAGCTCGAACTCATGGTGGCCGACGAACTCTGGACGCTCCCGAAATACCGCGAACTGCTGTTCATCAGGTGATAACAGTATATAACTTTTCCATTCTGTGCGGCTACATCGTTTACATTTATACACTTTTGTGAAAGCTGTTTGGCTCTTTGCCGGGCTGCTCTGTCTCTTTGTAGGGGGGCGGGATGAATCTCACACACAGGCGGTCTTGGCTCGTGCCGATAATCTCATAAAAAACTTATTCTGATTTTAGAGATTTAGTGGAAGATGTTGATGTCACGGATGATAAAACAGGCGAGATTAATGCTGATTTTAGAATGAGGGATAGCCGTGATTTAGCCGTTCAGAAGGCTATGTGTGAAGATGATTATATGATAGATGTTAGGGATTGCAGTTTCTACCCAATAGCAGGCACGGTCGTTGGCTTTTTTACAGGTGGGGGGACTATAGCTATGGGATATGCAGCTTATGGCTATTGTCTATATTCTGCAAGAAAATCATATAGCAGATGTATGAGAAGGATAAGATAATTTTTGTATAAAATAAACATTTAAGGCAAGAGTTCCATTAAAAAGTGATGGAACTCTTGCAATATGAAATAAAGTTATGATTTGATTTTATGCTTAATAAAATGATTTCTTTAAAAAAAAACTTACTGTTCCTCTCTTTGTTACAAGACAAGGTGTTGTTCACGATTATAAGTTTATTGACTTTTTTGGGGATAGGGCTTTGTGTCGGTCAGGCTATAAGATATAGCCAACATGGTGGACAATGGTGGTTTGAGACAATCACGTCCAACACCCAACTCTTTCTCGTTTTTTCTTTAATTACGGTGTGTCTTGCCGGACGCAGGATCTGCATACGAAAGGGTCGTGGATATGAATGTCAAGATGAAGGGAAGATACCTGCAAGGCATCTTATTCTTGACAAATTTTACTTCATCTTTGCTTATTGTACTCTCATTGCCATATTACTATTTCCTATCATGATGTACTATGGTTTTTCCCTGATTCAGCTGTTGGCAACCTATCTGTATTGTATAGGGGTTGTTAACGTCTGTACGTTTCCCATTGTGGTATGTCGGGAAAAAGAGCGTCTTAGTGACTTCGAAATGGTCAATTTTTCACTTTTCAAGCAAGTGATTTCTTATATTGTGCTGCTATTAGCCATCGGAGTATATTGGGTTGTTGATGAATGGTCTGGCAAATGGAATATTCATATTGCTGTAATAGTCCTTTCATGTTTGGGGGTAACCGCCCTCCTCCTGCACCGTTTTTTTGTTCAATTGGTAGTGAGGATGTATGCAAAAGATTAAGATTGTATTTATTCTTATTGGTATATTGAGTCTACTTTTATTTCTATTATATTATGGTAAGGGTAAAGATACAGGTAATACTCCTCTTTATAGCATGATAAAAGATGAAAATAGGGAATGGAAATTTATATTTAAAGAAAAGAAGAAGCTTCTTCTTCACCAATATAAAGATACCATAACTACATTTTTTGATTATTATAATTATACGGACAAAGTACAGCTAATAGATACAATAAAGACTAGTTGTGGGTGTACAAAAGTTAGATATCCACACAAGCCAATACGGGTAGGTGAAAAGGGAAAAATATTTATTTCTATTGATGTTACAAATGATAGCGGTTATTTTGGCAAAACAATAGCTGTATATTTCCATGAACAAAAACCGATTATGTTGAGAGTGTTAGGAAAAAAGGAATACAGAGAGACTCGCATTGACAATTAAGTACATATATTCTTACATGTGCAAATGCTTCCTACGTAATATCCACCTGCTTCACTTTCTTGCCTATCGGACGTTTCTTCGCAGGTGGTGACTAATATGTGTTTCTGTCCTTTCTTAAAAATTCTTTGAAATTTATAGGAAGAAGGAGCCTTGATAAAAAGACATTTTAAGTCAATCTGTAGTTTATCTTTATGAAGTGAGCCCCGATAAGCGGACAAGCGCCTATCGAGGCTCACTCTATGTTACTGCCTCCTTTTTGCGAGTTGGATAATGCCCTTTCGGGGAAGGCTACTTTAACTCGAATGCTTTTTTCAACCGCAAGTTGTCGGAAGAGTTGCCTATCAGGGCCTCGAACATTCCGGGCTCCGATTTCCATGCCCCCGTTGCCTCGTCGTAGAAACTCAGTGCGTCGTTGCCGATGGTGATGCTCACCTCCTTGCTTTCGCCCGGCCGGCAGAACACTTTCTTGAATCCTTTCAGTTCTTTGTAAGGACGGTCTACCGAAGCCTTTACGTCGTGAATGTAGAGTTGGATGGTTTCGGCCCCGGCGCGCTTGCCCGTATTTTTCACATTGACGGTGAAGGTGATGCTGTCAGTTGCGGTCAAAGCGGCTTTGTCGGCACGCAGGTTGGACAGTTCAAACGAGGTGTAACTCAACCCGTGACCGAAGGCAAAGAGCGGACGGGTGTGTTCCTTGTCGGCCCAGCGATAGCCCACGTAGATGCCCTCTTTGTACTCCTCATCGATGATGTTGTGAGGGTCGGACGGCCCTTTGGCCGCATTCCGCCATGTGCCCGGATAGGTGCCAAGTGCGTGGGCACCCACTTCCTTGAGCGAGGAGGGCCAAGTGAACGGCATTTTCCCGCTCGGATTGGCGTCTCCCGTGAGGATGGCCGCAAGTGCTTCACCGGCTTCCGAACCGATGAACCAGCCTTGGACGATGGCCGGCACCTGCTCTTTCCACGGCATGGCCACGGCATTGCCCGAGATATTGACATAGACGAAGTTCTTGTTGGCCTTGGCCAACGCCTCGATGAGGCGGTCTTGTGCGTAGGGCAGTTCGTAAGCCTTGCGGTCGTGCCCCTCACAATCCTGATAGTCGCTTTTGTTCAATCCCCCGAACATCACCACATAGTCGGCTCCCCGGGCCTTCCTTACGGCCTCGGCTATAAGCTCGTCGGCCGACCGGTTGTCTTCGAGCTGTTGTCCGGTGCTCACACCATTGTAATCGCCGGTGACATCGCCCACATACCCACGGGCATAGTCTACCGCGATGCCGTCTCCCAACCGTGCCTTCAGACCCTCAAAGGGAGAAATCTCCCGCTGCACTTTCAGCGACGAACTGCCGCCCCCGACAGTCATCATCTTGATGGCATTCTCGCCCACCACAAGCACACGTTTGGCCTTTGCCGTGTTGATGGGCAACACCCCGCGCTTGTTTTGGAGCAGCACGATGCCTTCTTCCGCAATCTGCCGGGCAGCCTGATAATGGTCGTCGGAACAGAGGAAACCATGCGGACGGTTGGGATTCATCGTCGTGCGATAGTAGAGTCGGAGCACGCGCCGCACCTTGTCGTCAAGTTCTTTCGTGGTGTATTTGCCCTCTTTGATGCCTTTCAGATAGGGGTTGGCAAGGTAGTAGTTGTCGTAGGCATTGCTGGCCCCCATCGTCAGCCCATTGGTCCAAGACCCGAACTCCATGTCGAGTCCGTTCCTTACGGCCTGCTCCGTGTCGTGGGCTCCTCCCCAGTCGCTCACCACCACGCCGTCAAACTTCCAGTCGCCTTTCAGTATCTTGTTGAGTGTCCATTGGTTATGGCAGTTGTGCTCGTCCTTGTAGAGGTTGTAGGCCCCCATGATGGCCCATGCCTTGCCTTGTTCCACAGCCGCCTTGAAGGCCGGAAGATAGATTTCATGCAGGGCACGGTCGCTGATGATGACATTCGCCTGATGGCGGTATTCCTCGTCGTTGTTGAGACAGTAGTGCTTCACACAGGCCGCCACGCCCTTCGATTGCAGCCCTTGGATGTAGGGCACCACCATCGTGGAAGCCAAGTAAGGGTCTTCTCCCATATACTCGAAGTTGCGTCCGTTGAGTGGTGTGCGATAGATGTTGACACCGGGGCCGAGAATCATGTTCTTGTTTCGGTAGCGTGCCTCCTCGCCCAGACTCTCGCCATAGAGGCGACTCGTCCGGGGATTCCACGATGCAGCAAGACAGGTGAGTGCCGGAAAAGCCACGCAGGAGTCGTTGGTCTGTCCTGCCTGTTCCCATTCGTCCCACAACACGTCGGGGCGCACACCGTGGGGGCCGTCGTCAGTCCAGAAGTCGGGGAAACCCAAGCGGGGAACGCCTGCCGCCGAAAACTTGCTCTGGGCATGGATGATGCGAATCTTCTCCTGAAGCGTCATTCTGCCGATGGCATCGTCAATGCGCTGCTCCACCGGTTTTGTCTCGTCCAGATAGAGCGGCAGCGACTGCTGCGTCTGTGCCGCCATCGTCGTGGATAGTGACAGCACACATGATAGTATCAAATGTTTCATCCTTGTAGGTTTTATATCATTGAGTCATATAGATTGTCCTTTCAGGTTTAGGCAGGAATATTTCGTCTCTGCAAAATTACTAAAATATAGATACAAAAATGACTCTTTAGAGTGAAAATGTGGATAAAACAGGAAGAAGCATGTTTGTAAATGATTGATATATAAAATCATGGATAGAAAATATAGGGAAGAAAAAGTGGACGTGTTCATGTTCATGGCATTAAACTTATTACCCTTCTCATGCTTTTCCAATACTTTTTGTTTTCTATCGTCTTCCATTTTGAGATGAATGCCAAGGTGTTTACCTTTGCCATTTAATATATTATCTCACTAGTGTCCCATTAAAATTGAGATGAGTTAAATTATTAATCGAATAGCCCCGGGATGGAGGGAACTATCGAGTTCTTTGACATTGTTGAATTTAGTCTTATCAAACAGGTCAGTTAGGTGAGTTTTGTCCGTAAGTGATATGTTTAGGATTTGTAAGACTTCATAGGTCGCACGTTTTTCACAAGCCTCCTTCATCATGTAGAAAGCAAAATCCTCGAAGAGCCTATAGTTACGATTCTGATTGGCAGATGCAAATGTGTTTTTGGCAATAGGCTTACTTTCTATGCCAAGAAACTTACACTTTGAATGGTGAGCTTCCAATGCTACCACAATGTCTCTCAGACTTTCACGATTGGAGAGTTGTCCAAACATCATTGCAAGCTGTTGGTTCCAACCAAAAACACATCAAGACCATTGCTGCAGATAATGGCCCTGAATTTGCGGCGCATAATCTGATTACTAAGTGTTTAGGAATTGTCTCGTGTACTTTGCCGGCCCTTATGTCTCATGGCAGAAAGGAGCGATTGAAAACACAAACAAGCTCATTAGGCGGTATATCCCAAAGCAAGCAAACTTCGATGAATTCACAGACAAAAAGACAGCGATGATACAGAAGAAAATAAACAGAAAGCCAAGACAAAAACTCAATTTTCAAACACCAAAATGCGAGTTCTACAAAAGAATTTAATAATTTTGCATTTGCTGGTTGACTCTATGTCATATACAAGTAAGTTTATATTGCAAATTTTAGGACTTGTCTAAATGTTTTTACTAAAGAACGCCATGTGTGTATTTTGTCTGTTCTTGGCCATATTAGAAATCCGAGGGCAGGCAAGTCTCAATGTACGCCGATTTGGCGAATTTGATGGTCTGTCCCATCACCATTGTACGAGTATAGCACAAGACGGGGATGGGATGATTTGGATAGGTACATGGAATGGGTTAGATCGATTTGATGGATATGATTTTGTAACCTTCAAGTCTCATGCCGGCGATGGGAGCAGTTTAGGGTATGATAGAATAACCGATATTCATATCATAGGCAGTAGTATTCTTTGTAAAGTAGAGGATGAATGTTTTCTTTTCAATATCAAGACTGGCAAGTTCAGTGATACTAAGATGACATGGAATCAAACCTTGAGGAAATACCGCTTTTCTGAAGTTCCTGTCAAAAGTATTGTGGACAGGTATGGCATTAGGTGGACAGTGGATTCTAAGGGTGTAAAGCAAGAATATCAGAAATTGAGCTACTTTACTCGAATTCCCCAGAAAACAAATAGTCAGGTGAGATGTATATATAAGGATAAAAAGCGGCGAATATGGATTACCAATAGGGAAGACTCCACCATACGTATCTTTGATGAGCATTTGAATTTAAAAGGTTATTTGGGGAGAGATGGGAGTCTTCATCATAGATATACATGTTTTGGTGCTGCCATCTATTGTATCTATCAGGATGCCAAAGGAATCTTTTGGTTAGGAAGTAAACCCAGAGGTCTTTTTAGACTTCAAGAGAATCAGGGTGGTGGCTTTGTAGTCGAACATATCGCTCAAGATGTCTATGGGCATAAAATGGCAGATGAAATCTACAGTATTTGTCAAGATCGATGGGGACGGCTTTGGCTATCAACAATGGATAAAACACTTTGTTGTATTCTGAATCCTGACAATGAGAGACGAATTATCCTCAATCAATTCAGAGAATTTACCAATCTTCCCCAAATATGTAGATCGGTTCGATACACCTATATCACAGCTAAGGATATCATGTTTGTATGTACCACGAGAGGGCTTCTCGTGAGTAAACTGACAAAAACTTCTCCCTATCGTTTGAGGTTTAAGATCCATCAATGTGAGTCGGGACGATTTAGTAGTCTCAACAACTCTGCTACTATGTATATTACGGAAACCCCTTGTCATCACATGTTTATATGTACAGAAGGTGGGGGTATTAACCGAATACTTACTAAGAATCTGTTAGCTAATCGGTTTGAGTTCTTGCATTATGATGAAAGCTACGTTTCTTCTGCCATTGATGCCCATGGGGTATTATGGTTAATCGGAACGAAAGGATTGACGGCCCTTGATATACATAAAAACACCTTCGTCACTTATAATAACGATGTGTGGGATGACAGGTTGTTATTCTCCGATGCCCCTCCTCTTTCACTTGGGAATGGCAGATATATAGTCGGGCTTATGGACGGAGCTGCTATTTTCAATACTAATTTGCTTCGCCAAAAGGGACATATTCCCCAAATAGTATTGACCAGCACCCTTATAGAAAACAAGGTTTTAAATTATGCAGTCAGCAAGAGTGACACCATTGTCTTGGATCAGTATCAAAGAAATATCAAACCCGATGTTCAAGTTAGAAGTACAATTTGTTAAAAGTGTTAATTGCACGTTTAAATAATAGACTTTAAAACATTGATAATCAGTAGGTATTGAAGTTCTAAAACTTCAAGAAAAACACAACTGTTGATGCACAAAAAATAAAGGGAAAGAAGAGATTCTGACCCGTTTAACACTTTTGCATCAACAATATGGGAAAGCAATTAGATTCCAAACAGCGGCAAGAAATTGCCAAGCTCCTTCAAGAGGGGAAGAATTTCAGGGAAATTGCTGAAGTTCTAAAGGTTGACCGTACCACGATATTGCGAGAGATTAACCGCAATGTCGGAGACAACGGCGTGTATGATCCTGAATTAGCCGAAAACAAGAGACGAAGGCGTAAAAAACTCCAATCCGTATCTCCAGGTGCTGTTGCGCAACTTCCTCCCAATGTCAGGGAAGAAGTTGAGAAGGTATTGGTTTTTGAGACTCCGACTGTCAAGCGAAGGCAATTAATCGTGGATAAGTACATAAACGAATATGGCCCGGTAATAGAGAAAAAACTTATTTCTCCAATGGCAGCCATGCGTGCGCTTGCAAACGAGTTTTACATGAGTGTAAGTACAGTGTACTATCTTTTGAAAAGAGAGGGTATCTACCGAGATAGAACCAACCCTGTCTGTATGCCTTCTCCTGAAGGATAACCTTTAAAAGCGGATTTTCATGTATTACATCGTAAAAGAAGTCCATGTGCGCAAGAAACCACTATGGTTGGTTGACTTGCTCTTTCAGATAACCCCATCCTTGTATCGGGAGAAGGGGTCAAAGGAAACGGTTGTTGGTAAGTTCAACACCATTCTCTCTCTCATCTTAGATGCCCGGGTAAGGTGGCATCATGGTAAATCCTTGTTATCATCTATTCAAACCATCAGCCACGATGAGACATGTATTTGGATCAAAGGAAATCGAGGCTCAAAGTTTCTTTCCTTTCGAATAGAATCAGACAATTGACTTTTAAAAGAACAGCAGTATGGAAATAGATAACAGTAGAAAGACAATTACAACATTTGTCCTCGTAGATCCAACCGGTAAGATCTTTGACGATTTCGAGAACATCAATGAGAATACAGAAGTAAGGGCGATAGCCATTGAACCCAAAAATAGCTGACCTATGGGAGATTACAAGTGGATTGGTCTTATCAGAAAGTTCTATAATTGTTCTTTCTATAATGACAGCAACGCCGTGCAAATGTTTCTGCACATTTTTTTGAATGCTCAAAGGGAGGATAAGCCTTACTTTGACAAAATTACGATGAGGGGGCAGTTTCGCACCTCAATTAAAGACATCATGAGTTTTTTGGAGATAAGCCGTAAATCCGCCCGGCGTTCTTTAGATAAGCTGAAGGCGGCAGGCATTATCCACGTTGCCTCTCTAAGACGTAACGGTGTCCTCATCACCGTTCGTGAATTTTCAAAGTTCCTGGCTTTAGAAAATGTGAGAGGTGGCTGGGTGAAGCTGTATTACGACCTTGACTTCCAAGATTTCTTTGTGAACGCACAGGTTCTTCATATTTATCTCCATTTGCTTCTTCATACTTACTCGGAGAGTGAAAACTATGAGGATCCGCTATGGTTTGACATGAAGAAGATCAGTGCTTCGACCGGCATTCCTGTAGAAGGCATTAAAGAGGCCCTCCAGAAGCTACGCAAGTTGGGCATCCTCAATATTGGGTATAACGGTCAGAAGAAACTTTCTTCCGTTCGTTTGATAGAGTTCTCCGATTATGTCAAGGACACCTGTCCGGTAACATCAATAGGCCCCTCTGCCAGTCATGTCACATCAGGCGAAAGTTTCTCTGATTTGGAAAACTCCTCATCTAATGGAGCAGCCATTATAAGTTTCGAAGACGGGGGGACAAAAACTGAACAAAAGGAGCCAAAAGAAGGGCCAAAAGATGCCCAACAAAATTTTGTACGAAACAGTTACGAAATGTCTTCCAAGTCTTTTGTAAATGACGGAAATACAGTTACTTACAAACCCGAAGGTAAAAAAGAGGGCCAAAAGATGGAACAAAACCGTCCAAAAGTTGAATCCACCAAAATGCCACCAAACAGTCATGGGGGCAGCTACGCACGCGATCCTATTATAAAAGAGAATAGAGATAAGAGAATAGAGAATCTTCATTATTATAATTATTCGTCCGCGCGAAAATTTTCGTCAATTGAAGAATTGGTCTGTGATGACGAATGGGTGCGCTCAATGCAGCTACTTTATGGCTTCCCGGATAAGGAAACGCTCTATAATGCCCTGACATTGTTCTTGGCGAACTTGAAGTGTCGCAAAGAAGAAGTTCCAAAAGGATTGGAGGAGTTCCTTGATTATTTCTGCAACTGGTATAAACGAAATGAAAAGAAGCTGCTGCATAAACTGAAGGCGCAAACACCGTCTAAAGACTATGCAAAAGTTCTTTGGGACAAATGTATGTCTGCCTTTGCCAAGATTGTAAGCGAACGTGCTTTTGCATCGGTTTTCCAACAAGTCTCTTTTGAGTCCTTCGACAATGTGGCCAAGACGCTGACACTTGTTCTTCCGAATAAGCGAATATTTGAGATATTGGAAGCTGATTACCTTGATACTGTTAGAACGGTGTTACACAAGTTTTTCGGTGTAGGGTTACGGCTTCAATACCGCATTGCATAGGGTTAGGACTACAAACCATTTAAGATAGAATTACGCTTATGAATGAAGCTCAAAGAATATTGCAGATGACCGATGGGGGCTTGGCGGTGTTCATTCACTACCTTGGTGAAAAGTGCCTTGCCCGGACTTTCCGTAACCCTTTCAGGGAGGACAGCCGCCCGTCATGCCACCTGTATGCCAACAGAGGCGGATATGGCAACGGCCAATACTATCTCCAAGACTTTGGCGACAGCAGCTTCTGTGGCAACTGCTTTGCCATTGTAGGCAGACTGTGTAATATCAACCCCAAAACCAACTTTCGCGAAGTGCTTCAAGTGATAGACAGAGACCTTGGACTTGGCATTTTTGATGAACAACGAAGTGAGCACCATGTGTTGATGAAAAGAAAAGCCACACCCTCGCAGAAGTACAAATGTTCTTCCATAGAGAGTTTTGAGGTCGTGACACAGCCTTTCATGCCATGGGAGGAAGAGTATTGGGGGCAATATGGCATTGGACTTTCAACGCTGGAACGTTACAACGTAAAGAGCATCAGCAGTTGTACATTCAAGAAATCGTCCGGTGGAAACTTTGCCGTTTACGGTTCAAAGGCTATTCCGACCTACGGATATTTCTTCGATGACGGACATAGGCTGAAGATTTACAGGCCTAAGGCAAAGACACGTTTTATGTATGCCGGTCACTTCCCAAAGCCCTATATCTTCGGGCATGAACAACTGCCTGAAGAAGGAGCACTCGTTTTCGTCACAGGTGGCGAAAAGGATGTTATGTCACTGTCGGCGCATGGATTTCCGGCCTTGACATTTAACAGCGAGACGGCCAACATTCCCGAAGATGTAATGGATGAACTTTCCCAACGATTCCGTCGAATCATTTTTCTCTATGATACGGATGAAACCGGCCAAAGGGAATCTGCTTTGCGGATACAACAGTACGGCGAGAAATACAACGTTCAGAAACTTGACCTACCGCTGTCCGGAGAGAAATCGGAAAAGGACATCAGTGATTTCTTCCGTTTGGGGCACACCACGGAAGAACTGCAAGCAATGATAGAAAAGCTATAATTATCGAAAAATGAAATTAGAAAAAATAAGTAAACCTATATTCAGGCACGCAGGAGGAAGCTCCGATAATATTCGGATCAGAACCTTGACAGATGCTGCCACGCCAAGTATAATGGGCATTGATGTTAAGGAGTTTCCGGAGGTTCATTCGGTCACCTACCGTTTTCTCTCCAAGACCTATCACGGGGTGGGTGTCATAAACCAGAACAACGGGATAGAATTTGTTGACCAAGACCTGACGGACTCTCCCATGACGTTGAATAGTTCTGGCGTGACCTTTCTTCCCATGGAGAAAGAGCACAGGAGCGACAAGTTGTGTATGTTCGCAGACATGATGGATTATTTGGCCTACCAGACCTTGCAGAAGAATGGCTTTGTCAGGCTGCCTTCAGACTGTGATTTCATGATTATGTCGGATGTAAGGAACTTCATCCATATCTCGGTCGAAGGAGATGACTATGATATGGTTTATCTCTACTTTCCCAATGATGTCATAGGCTGCACCATAACCAAGACGTTAAAGGATCGGTATGGCAAGCATGCCATTGAGTGTAATCCCCTGTACAAAGGTTATAACAACCTATTGCAGTTCGTAAAAGCTATTGAGATCACCACAAACAGCAAATAGAGCCGTATGGTATATGTCATAATCATCCTTGTCCTGCTGGTAGCTTTGGGAGCAGCTTTCTATTATGAAATCACCCATAGCTACGACGACGACAAGTTCAGGAAATGAAAGATAAAGGGATTGATGTAAGTGCATCCTTTCCAAGTATAAAACGCTAACAAGTAAAAGTATGATTAATTATGTTTTAAGTATTGAAACCGGAGTTACGGATCTCGTCCGTACCCCCGAGTACTATCAGACAGCCACTTTTGTGCAAAAGAAAGAAGAGCTATTGGCTCTGATTTATCAAAAGAAGAAACTCAAGCCTTTTGCCAGCATGAAGCTCATAAGGAGTATTAGTTTCTTTATCAAGCGCTCCATCAGCCTTTGGCAGTTACAAGGTCTTGCAAACAAGATAGAAACGATGTTCGGCCCATCTTGTTTCCAAATCTCCATCGACAGAGAGAACAACACCGTACACATGCTCTGTGGCTGGATAGACAAAGAGACTGGTGAGTGCATCGTGCTGAACCGTACAGAACAGAAGAGACTTTCCGTCCTGATCCTGGATTATTTGGACTTGCCACGTCCCCGGTGTGCCGACATGTGGTTGAGATACTTTCTGCTGAACAAATTTGACAATGACAATTCTGTCTTCAGCAGACAGATAGAGTTTCTTGAAAGGTCTGAATATGAGAGTCTAAGCTATCCGGTATTGAGAGACAGTCTCAAATACGTGGAGATGGTATGTAAAGGATTACTGAAATAAAAAATACACTTATGAGATTTTTAAAGATTTATTTGGCCAGCAGCTGGCGGAACAAGCATTTCGAGAATTTATTGAACGCCCTACGGATTCAGGGTTACTATACCTATGACTTCAAGCATCCCGAGGACAATGAACTAAGCGGATTCAGTTGGGAGAAAATCGATAAGGACTTCGAGAAGTGGACTTGTAGAGATTTCAAGGAAGGGCTTCACCATCCCGAGGCTGTCAAAGCATTTGAAAAAGATTTTCACGCCATGCAGGAAGCGGACTATTGTGTCCTCCTCTTACCGTGTGGCCGCTCTGCCCATTCTGAAGCCGGTTGGATGAAAGGGCAAGGCAAGAAAGTGTTTGTCCTTGATATGTCCGAGAAACCAACGCCCGAGCTGATGTACCAGATGTTTGATGCGTATGTGACGAAACCGATTGATTTGGTAGAACACATTGAAGCAGCATTCCATAAGGACAATATGCTACTTAAAGAAAATTTCAGCACACATGGATAGAGTGACAAAGAGACGGACTAACCTCTTGTGCAATTTGCGCAAGAAAGGTGTAAGGTGTTTGACCAAGGAGCGTATGATTTTCTTTCCCTATGGAGAGGATCCCAATGCAGTCAGACAAATTGTCTGCTTATGCAATGAGTATCACTTCCATGTACAAATGGAACTTCCATAGCACATTTAATATTAAAAGTATACACAGAATGAAAAAGATAAAGGATTTAACCGTAACGGTAACCTATACTGTTGGTTTGCATGACGTAGAAGTCAGCGAAAAGGTTTATGATGATCTAAACGCCTTGGCGGATAAAGGGCGTGTAAACTGTGATCTTATGAATTTGGACGAGCAAGTATGTACTGGTTTCGAGTGGCTTTCTGATCATATTCACGAAAGTGACGCTTGTGATTGGAATTATGAAGTTGATATGGAATAATCTTAAATGTGGCCAATAGAAAATGAAACATATATATCTTTTTATAGGTGCTGCCATTATTACCTACCTCTTAATATCGCTGGCAACATTGGATTTGATGTGGTGTGTGCACAACACTCCTTGGATATGGATAGCGGTAATACCACTCTTTCTATTCTTATATTTCCTCGTATTCATGTGCTTTCATGAAGAAATGGGATTTAGGGAAGATCGCGCAATGCAGCAGACTCTCGCGGTAGCCGAAGCCAACAAGCTGATAGAAAAGTTGCAAGAGCAACTTCCAAATATGTTCCAAGGATTGGTTGATATATCGATGGCAGAGATTAGAGACAGTCTTAGAGCGGTGAATGAAGAGCAAGCTCGCAAAGTTGCTACCCTTTCAACTGATATTTACAACGTGCTGGAACGACGTCAAAAACTTCTCGACCTGGAACGTAAGGTCAAGCAACATAAAGGACAGCCTATGCTCTTGACAAAAAGAGAAACAGCGTCCTTGTTACTTGTTGATTATTCTACCCTTAGAAAATGGGCAAGGAAAGGATTTCTTGTCTCCACAAGGATTACTCCCCACCGTGAGTTATATCGTTATAGTGATGTTCTAAAAATATTGGAGGGCAAGGTATGAAACATTTGCTTTATTTCATACTCGCTGTACTCATTGTATATTTGATAGGTTCACTGCTAATGGCAGATTTCTTGTGGATATTACATACTGGTTTCTTAGGATGGATAGGTGCCATTTTTATTATTCTGTGGTTTTTCCTGCAAATTGAGAAAGAGTATGGTGGATGGAATATAGAAGAGGAAGAAGTAGATTCATGGAATGAAGAAGATGAAAGCGATGACCAATACATTTCCAAGAAAGAAGCCCGGAAAATAGCAGAGGATGTCTGTAAAGAAATGTTTAACATAAAAGAAAACAAATATGATAAATAGCCCAATCCTTGATACCTGTTGCGGAGGTAAGATGTTTTACTTCGATAAGCATGATGACAGGGTTCTGTTTCAGGACATAAGGAAGATGGAGACAACATTATGTGACGGAAGGCACTTCGAGGTCAACCCCGATGTTCAGGCCGACTTCACAAACATGCCATACCCAGACAATAGCTTCCGCATGGTTGTTTTTGACCCTCCACACTTACTAAGAAGTATTGAGAACTGTAAGACATGCGATATATATAATGAATCAAGTCCAAAGAACAAGGTAACAGGCTACCAAATGATAAAGTATGGTGCTCTTGGCAATGCAGACTGGAAAGAAGTCTTGCGAAAAGGCTTTGCAGAATGCTTTCGAGTATTAATGCCTGGAGGATTCTTAATATTCAAATGGAATGAAACAGACATCAAGGTATCCGAAATATTGAAACTTACCTCGGAGACGCCTATTTTTGGGCATCCATCGGGCAAACGTTCCAATACTCATTGGATTTGTTTCATGAAAGAAGATTGCAATAAATAAAAATAGTAAATTATGAACAGAGAAATAATATTTAGAGGAAAGTCCATTGCCAAAGGTAAATGGCTGTATGGAAATATACAAATACCCAAAGCTCCATTTGATAAATATTTCATGTGGGACAATGGGTGGCAAACACAGGTAGATGCAAATACCATCGAACAATATACTGGCTTGAAAGATAAAGTCGGTAAGAAAATCTTTGAAGGGGATATTGTAACCATCAGCAATAATCTAAAAGCTGTAGTTATATGGTTCAATGGCTCATTTAGGTTTAAAGATGAATTGAGTTGTAAGGCAACATATTTCGATGATATAGGAGTTATAATGAGGGATTACGATGTACTGGTAGTCGGCAATATCCACGACAACCCAGAACTAATCAAATAGCATTTAAATTATGAAAGCAAAACTTAGAAAGACAGGTGAGGTGGTAGAGCTAAGGCAATACTACTGTGATGGTACAGTAATGGATATTAACGGGAAGATATATCATCAAGGTGATATCTCTGAATTGTTTGAATTTAGTAATAAGGAACTAAAATACATCAAAGAGACAATGATAGAAAAAATAAGCAGCGTTTCTAATAAGGAAGCTGCTGAAAAGGCTTTTGATATAGTCAATGTATGCCAGGAACTCTTAGGGGAGCCACTTTTTGACTCTGTAGATGAAATTGTAAATTCTACTCTGTAAAATTAGTAATAATAAAAAACAATAATATGCCTATTAAACCAGAAAACAAATCACGCTATCCAAAGAATTGGAAACAAATTAGAAATTCAATTCTTGAACGAGCGAATAACTGTTGTGAGTTCTGTGGAGTTGAGAACCATACATATCGGATGAATGAACTTACTGGGAGATTAGCATATGTTGTTCTGACAATAGCACATCTTGATCATATTCCAGAACATTGCGATCCCGATAATCTGCGTGCCTTGTGTCAACGATGTCACAATCGTTATGATGCAGAACATCGGAAAGAAACGAGATTAAGTAACAGTATTAAGAAAACAAATGAATAATATTAAACTTTTATACATAGACTTGTTCTGCGGGGCCGGTGGAACTTCCACCGGTGTTGAACATGCAAAGTTAGATGGAACAAAGTGTGCGAGGGTGGTCGCCTGTGTCAACCATGATGCGAATGCAATCGCATCGCATCAGGCAAACCACCCTGACACATTACACTTCACCGAGGATATTCGCACACTTGACCTTACTGGTCTTACAGCCCATTTGAATCGAATGAGAATGAAATATCCGTCGGCTTTAGTTGTCCTATGGGCTTCACTTGAATGCACCAACTTCAGCAAGGCCAAAGGTGGTCAACCACGCGATGCAGACAGCCGGACACTTGCAGAGCACCTTTTCCGTTATATTGAGCAGCTGGCTCCTGACTATATACAGATTGAGAATGTGGAAGAGTTCATGAGCTGGGGAGACATGGATGATAAAGGACACCCTATCTCAAAGTTAAAAGGATGCAGCTATGTTCGTTGGATAAATAAGGTCATCTCCTTCGGCTATCATTATGATTGGCGTTTGCTGAATGCCGCCGATTTCGGCGCATATACCTCACGCAAGAGGTTTTTCGGTCAATTTGCGAAGAAAGGCCTTCCCATAGCTTTTCCTGTTCCAACATTCTCGAAGAATGGTGACAGTGGCATGTTTCATGCCTACAAGAAATGGAAGCCTGTCAGGGAAGTGCTTGACATGGATGATGCAGGCCAAAGCATCTTTGCCAGGAAGAAGCCACTATGTGAGAAGACCTTGAAGCGGATTTACGCCGGATTAATCAAATTCGTCGCTGGTGGCAAAGAAACGTTTCTCATTAAGTACAATTCCATGAATAAGGGAGGAAAACACAATGCTCCTGGAATTGACGATCCTTGTCCAACTGTTGCCTGCCAAAATCGTTTGGGTATTGCCAATATCAGTTTTATGTCCAAGGCGTTTAGTGGAGACCCGTATTCAAAGAACCAGTCAGTAGAGGTTCCTGCTGGAACAGTTACCACTAAGGATCACCATTTCTTTGTTACTGCTTACTATGGCAATGGAGGGAACCATTCTGTTGAATCGTCATGTCCTACGCTTACCACAAAAGACAGGCTGGGATTGGTTTCAACTCGTTTTTTGGCAAATGAATACTCCGCTGGTGGTCAACTTTCCAGCATTGACGCACCTTGCCCTGCAGTATTGACAACACCGAAGCAAAAAGTAGTTGACTGCTTCTTGATGAACCCACAGTTCAACTCTGCAGGTGGAGATATCAATAAGCCGTGCTTCACTTTGATTGCTCGGATGGATAAGATGCCCCCTTACCTTATCTCCACAGAAAAAGGTATCGGTATAAGGATTTTTGAAACGGACAGTGAAATGACTTGCAAGATAAAGGAGTTCATGGCCATGTACGGAATCATAGACATCAAGATGCGCATGTTGAATATAAATGAGCTGAAACGCATCATGGGTTTCCCTGACAATTATATCCTTGTAGGGACACAGGCCGAACAGAAGAAGTATATCGGCAATGCCGTTGAAGTTAACATGAGCAGGGTACTCTGCGAGTCGCTTTGCGCAGCTCTTATTTCCAAGGCAATAGCAATATAGAACTAACATTCGAAAGATAAGACAACCAAATATTAAAACTCAAAAATAGATCGTTTATGAATCCAGAATGTAAACTTTCCTCTTCAGGAGTCAACCAATCGCAATCAGGTAAAACTTTTTATTATGTTGTTGCCACATGCCTATTGCTCTTGCTGATGATCGATAAGCCATACAAAACCTCTGCAAAGGGTTTCCGTCTATATCTACGAAAGTGCAGGAGAGTCAGCAAGCTGCTCCTTGCTCAAATACTTTGTGGAATCTTCAAGTTAATAGATAAATATATAAAATCCCGTGATAATAAACAATTAGACGTAAAAATTTTGCGAAATAAAATATATTATGTATCTTTGCAGGCGTATAGCCGTATATACAGCTATACGTATATAAGTCAATAAAGGAATACGATAATACGTATATACATAAAAAATATAAATCAAACGGTATGGAAAAGAAAATACATGTAGAATTTGTCTATGTCCCAAAAGACAAAGAAGGCAAGTGGGGAGATACCAGCATGTTCTTCAAATTAAAGAAGGAAATGTCCTTTCGTCCTTGTGTCGGTGATATGATATTTCTAAAGGAACAAGGTGACGATCTTTTTATTGTTGATAGTATTGTGTTGGATTTTCCCGAAGACAACGATGAACACAGAGAAGGTATTACCGCATGGTTATCCTTACCAAAATTAAAATAAAGAAATATGAAAAAGCAAGCGAAAATCATCTCATTTGCCAACCACAAAGGAGGGGTTGGTAAGACTACCACTACTGCCAGTGTAGGTTCTATCCTTGCCTCTATGGGAAACAAGGTGTTGTTGGTGGACATGGATGCCCAAAGCAATCTTACTACCTCCCTGTTAAAAGATAATCAAGTTGATCAGACCATCTATGATGCTCTTTCCGCTTCTTGCAGGGGAGCAGCTTACAATTTGGCAATCTATCCGATAGCAGAAAATCTTGACATCGTTCCATCTTCATTACGTCTTGCATCTGCTGATCTTGAACTCTCTTCCGTCATGGCAAGAGAACACATCCTCGCAGACATATTAAGAGGTAAGAAGGCGGACTATGACTATATTCTGATAGATTGTCCACCATCTTTGGGTCTTCTTACTCTTAACGCAGTTACGGCATCAGATTTGGTTGTAATACCTCTGCTTGCAGAAGTACTGCCTTTCCAGGGTCTTACTATGATCAGCGATTTTGTCAAAATGGTAAAGCAGAAGCTAAATCCAAAGATTGAGATTACCGGTATTCTCCTCACTCGCTGGGAAAAATCCAATTTGAGCAGACAGATCGAGGATGGTCTTAGGGCCAAGCTTGGAGATAAAGTGTTCCGAACCAAGATCCGAAAGAACATCAAGGTTGCCGAAGCTCCCCTGGAAGCCGTCAATATTGTTGACTATGATCCGAAGAGCAACGGAGCTGCTGATTACAAGGCTTTCGTAGGAGAACTTTTAGACAGGACAAAGAACCTATAAATTTACATTTATGAGCAAAGGCATTAACAAAGACTCCATGAGCAGTCTTTTGGAAGGACTTACTTCTGTCAGGAGTACAACTCCGGAAGATCATCATCAGCCAAATCCAGGCTCCAATTCAAAGGATGAAGTAACATCCATCCCAGTGGATAAACCGATATCTAAAGGTGGTTCAAAGGAAAGAATATGTACCTCCGTCGATAAGAACGTCATGAATAAGATACGTACCATATCAGAAACAGAGGGTATTCAAATCAATGAACTTATTACCTTAGGTCTTGACATGGTTATATCTAAATATGAAGAGACGCATGGGGCGGTGCGACCTAAAAAGATTAACAAAGGCAATATAGACAATATCTTTCGTTAAGGCAGGAAGTCTATACTACCATTTTTAGTACACATAAGAAGGACGAGCAATCAGTAATGGTCACTCGTCCTTGTATGTTTATGCAAGCAGAAATACCGGAATACATAATATGAAATTTATAGTCTTTCACTATTCAGGATAGTAGCTAATTGTTCTGCGGTGTGCCCCAAACGGAAGAAATCACTGATGTCCTTTTCCGATTTTTCACCTGAAAGAGGAAGCAGAACTCTTCTTACATTATATTTTCCAGTATATTCCTGTACTCGCTTTTTCGACTCACTTTGTCCTGTTGCATCCATATCATAAAGGATAACAATTGTCCGGAACCTTCCGGCAAGTTGTTGCATAAGATTGTCAGGGAGCTTGGCAGTCTCGCTATTCAGGCATATCGCATGGAACCCATGTGCTGCCAGCGACATGACATCTTTCTCGCCACCTGTGATAAAGACATATTCTCCTTGTGGCGGCAGCTGTTTCCAGCCGAAAATATATGGTTTAGGAAGGACACCAGCATAGAGAAATCTGTTTTTGGAGCAGGGAGAATAAATTTTGATGCCATCATTGTTATTAAAGAGGTATCCAAAAGCCGGATACTTTGGTGTGCCATAAACCGTAAATTCCTTTCCATTCTCTTTTGACATTCTGCACGATGAAAGGCTTGCAACATGATAGCGTCCCAGCGTATCCTGATCAATTCCATAACGCTGCCAAAAACACAGTTCCTCCATGGTAAAAGGCTTTTCCTTGTATTGGAATGAAAGTACGGAGGAAGTCTCCGGTTCCCGTCTCTTTACAATCCTCTTACAGATGGTTTCTGTTTGCGGGGATGAGTTATTGAACAATCCCAGGCAAAGCTCTTTGTCTATCACCTTCAGGATATCCTTAAATGCAGTCTTTACATTCATATTGCACAGTCTGGCCACAATGGCAAAGCAGTTGCCACAGAAGCTGCTGTCGCCAAAATCCTGTAAATAATACTCCACTTGTCCGTATGTGTTTTTATTCGCATACAGATGGCATGAAGGTCGGCTGTCTTCCCTGAAGGGATTTTTAAAGATTCTCTTCAGGCACACATCGCCTAAGTAATGTGTAAACACATCCAGTCCACCACCAGTCAGATAAAGTATTTGTTGTCTTTCGTTCATTTTTTCTTATTGGAATGTTAGTTGATCATATTGCCCGTCAAGCCGATAGCACAGCTAAAAATGAAATACTGTGAATGAGATTGTAGTCTACGGTGAGCTGTTAATCCTCATTGTTCCGGTCAATCAGTCCGATAGCATAATGATGAGTATCAAAGTTGTAGCTCATGGAATGCAGTTTTATTTCCTCATACAAGCTACCCCGATATGTCACCACGGCTTCGTCTTCTCCAAGAGCGCAAATAGTGTCATACACCTCTCGACGTTCTTTCAGAAAATTCTCTACATCATCGAAGTTGTCGAAATCTGATATGATTTCCTGCACTTCTTTCTCGTAATAATTATTGGCATCATCGGCTGTAAACAACAGATAGTCGTCACCATAGTCCTCGGCTGTGCGAATAAAAGGATCGTATGCCCGATTACCAGTTCTATACCAAAGACTCCAACCGTCGCGTTTGTGGAAGATCTCAATACTGAGATTATGCTGTTCTGCATATTCACGTGCTTCTTCCATAGAGTCAAAGCCGATGATGGCCTTTTTCAGGCAGCGTGGATAACCATTACGCTCCGATGTCGTTTCAATCAACTCAAGGCCGCCCTGTGCTGCCAAATCAATAAAATCAAACTGTGTCATTTTATTTCCCCGTCATGCCGATAGGTCAGCTTTATAATTTATGAAGTTATTATTTATTCTGGGCATCCCGATTCTCAACCTTTTTATAGTTTTTTCGTTTCTTCGACCCGAACTTTTTTTTTATCATTCCGGTGTAACCGTCATCTCGAACCTTTTATGTGCAAGGTAAAATCGCAGGCGTTAAGGGGACATAAGGCAAAGAATTGGCCGGCAAAGTTTTCAGGAAACCGCAATCTATGATTTCGGAGGGTCATAAAAAGTTTTCCGCCAATAGGGAGCATTCCGGTGTTTGCCGTGTTCCCTGCCTGCGATACCTTTGCAAAATAAAAGTCGATGGATGACTACAAGCGGATGAAAAGTGAGGTCGAAATCAGAAACGGAAATGGAAAGATAGATATAAGTGAATGTAAAATAAGCACCGCAGGTAAGTCAGACAGATATATTGCTCTCCATGCATATATATGTATTGTTGTATATACGTCAATATGTATATACGGTAAAAGTATATAAGAATGATATAGGAATAATAAGATAAGATGAGCAGCACCCATAGATTCATCTAATTTACTTGTTTTAGGCAAAAATCGGGATAGTTTATAATTTTAAAGTCCCGAATTTTAACACAAAAAGGCCGTAAAACAGCCTAAAACATTTTGAAAATGTTAATATAAGACTTTCTTTTTTTTAAGGCTACCATTTTGATATTAAGTCATTTATTTTGTAGCCAATAAATAAAAGAATATGGGATCATTCGGTATATACGCAATCGTAGTGACATTCGTCTTTGTTATCTATTATGTAGTTATGATCTGCATGGATTTGTTCGGTCCGAAAGGTGAGAAGAAAGAAAGTGTAGAAGTCATTCACGCTGGCGCACCTGTCGACAACGCGGATGGCACACCTGCCGTTTCACCTGTCAGAATCAGTGAGACCGGTGAAGGAAAGTATCAAATAGAACGTCCCGGTGAAGAAGAACCGGAAAAATACGGGCATGAGATAGAAGAAGCGTCTTCCAATAAGAAAGGGGACGGCATGGAGACTTCTCAACTTGATCAGAAGCCTCTTACAGCTGAAGATATTGCAGCGTCCGATGCCGAGGAATTAGCCATGCAGGCAAAAGCCAAGGCCGACTCGATAAGACAAAATTTCAATAATGTTTCTCCGGACATTCAGGGTGCTGTGTATGTAGACGAGTTCGTTGAAGATTATGCTGCCGCCTATTTGAAAGGCAAGAGTGAAGATGAGCAAGCAGAACAATTAAGTTTCTAAGTTATGAAGACATTCAAGTATAAAACATATTTGCTGTTATCGGCATTACTGTTGCTCACACAGCCAGTCATGGCCACCTGTGGTACGACGGATTACAGTGGCAATTCAGGCCGGTTATATAATATGGTGGTATTCATCTTGACATGCTGTACAGCCGTATTGTATCTGCTTTATGCCATAGCAGCCATTTTATCCATATACAGCGCGACGAGCATCTATATCAAGATGCAGGCAGGAGAAGAAGGATTTACAAAGAGCATCATCATTTTAGTCGGCAGCTGCCTTTTCCTGCTTGGGGCCACCATCGTCCTTCCGGCTTTCTTCGGTTTCCAGTTCGGCGTGACCGACAGGCTTTGGTAATTATTTTATTACATATTATTTATTTATTAATTATTTAAAAATTCAAAGACAATGAATCAGACTTTGTCAGTAATGGTAAGCGGAGCCAAGAGCTTTTGTGTCTCCGCAGGTAAGAAAATCAAGGGAGTAGTGATGGACCCCCGCTTTGTAGCGGTTATGCTGTTGCTGGTTGTTTGCACGGTAGCAGTGGATGCACAGAGCATGGATTCCGGAGTACAGGCAATCACCAAATCAACCGACGCCCTGAAAAAGTACATCCCTGTCGTAACGAAGCTATGTTATGTTTTGGCAGGTATCGTCGCTGTTATCGGTTCCATCTCCGTTTACATCAAGATGAACAACGAGGAGCAGGATGTCAAGAAGAGCATCATGATGATTGTCGGTGCCTGCATCTTCCTCGTGGCGGCAGCCCAGGCATTGCCACTGTTCTTCGGACTCTAAGACGAAGAATATGGCAACAGTCAAAAGCGACTATCCAGATTACCCGGTATTCAAGGGGCTTCAAAAGCCTCTTGAATTTCTGGGCCTTCGAGGAAGATACATTGTGTGGGCCGCTGTCACCGTTGGCGGAGGTCTGTTGTCATTCTTGATTGGCTATGTGATTTTCAGCTTTCTTATAGCACTGGCGTTGCTGACAATTTTCCTGTCAATAGGAGGAGTCTCCATTTTCGTCAAGCAACATAAAGGTCTCCATTCCAAGAAATCCCCGAAAGGTATCTACATTTTTAGTCATTCAAGGCATTATTAGAATATTCATATTGATTGTAAGCAAAACAAATTCATGATTACCCTAATCGTCATATTGGTCTTTGCCTCCATCTTGTTGGGAATGTACATTTCCATCAAAGCCTTCGGTACGGGCAGCAAACGCGCCAAGGTATTTGAGGACATCTACTTCAGCTTTGAGGATGTCAATGAGATCGGCGTGGTATACACAAAGAAAGGCGATTATTCTGCCATCCTTAAGATGGACAATCCCGTCAGGAAGTACTCTGCCGATACGGACGGTTATTACGAGTTCACTTCCCTTTTGGCCTCCGTCCTACAAGTGTTAGGTGAAGGATATGCCATCCACAAACAAGACATCTTCGTCCGTAAGAACTTCAATATGTCGAGCATTGCAGGAAAGTGCGCCGATGTAAGAAAGCATTTTCTTTCCGATGCCTATTTCAAGTTCTTCAACGGCCGTCCCTATATAGATTCTGAAACCTATCTCACCATCACTCAACGTGGCCGAAATGGCGGTTTGAAGGCATACGATGCCGACAAGTGGCGCGATTTTCAAGTCAAGATACAGAAGGTCCATGACCGTCTGAAGAGTGAGGACATCAACTGTCGCTTCCTTACGGGAGACGAATGTAAAGAATATACCGAGCGTTTCTTTGCAGTTGATTTCAATAATGAGGTCGTTTCCATGAATGACTTCAAGGTGGAGTCCGAGAAAATTGGTATGGGCGATGACCAGTTGAAAATCTACAGCCTCTTGGATGTAGATGATCCCGGTCTTCCTGGCACCCTTCGCCCTTATGCCGACATCAATGTCAACAACTCCGTCATGCCGCAGGATCTGCTTTCCGACCTTAGCACACTCCCTGATGTAGACACGCTTATTTACAATCAGGTTATCTTTCTTCCCAATCAGAAGCGGGAGATTTTAAAGTTGGAGAAAAAGAAGAACCGTCACGCTTCCATTCCCAATCCGAACAATCAGATTGCCGTTGAAGACATCAATAATGTCCTTAACGAAGTAGCCCGTGACGGCAAGCAGTTTGTTTATGCACATTATAATCTTCTCGTAAAGACCTCTGCAGACAAAAACCTACAAAAGATCACCAACTGTTTGGAGAACCTTTTGGCAAGATACAGCATGCACCTGTCAAAGCGTGCCTATAACCAATTGGAGTTGTTCGTTGCCAGCTTCCCCGGCAACTGTTATGAACTCAATGCCGACTACGACCGTTTCCTGACACTTTCCGACCCTGCACTCTGCCTCATGTATAAGGAGCGTCAACAGAAAGGGGATGACACGAACCTGAAATGTTACTACACAGACAGGCAGGGCGTACCGATGGCAGTTGATGTGTCAGGCAAGGAAGGAAAGATTAGGTATACCGACAACTCCAATTTCTTTGTCCTGGGCCCTTCCGGTAGTGGTAAGAGCTTTTTCATGAATACTGTCATGCGGCAGTACTACGAGCAGGATACCGATATTGTCATTGTAGATACCGGTGACAGCTACGAAGGTCTTTGCAGCTATTTCGAGGGCATATACATCACATATTCAAAGGAACATCCCATCTCGATGAACCCTTTCAAGATAGAGAAAGATGAGTATGAACAGAATTTCCAGGCAAAAAAAGACTTCCTTAGGAATATCATCTTCCTGATCTTCAAGGGAAATGGTGAGCCGACGAAACTTGAAGAGACCATTGTCAATCAGACTCTGATAGAATACTTCGAAGAGTATTTCAACCCATTTGAAGGCTTTACCGAAGAACAGCGTGAAAATATGCGCCATGTCATGGAACTTGAAGATAAACGTACCGGCAAGTATGAGGAATACGAAGAGGAGCTGGAAAAACGTTATGGATTATCTGATGATATTGACAATATAGAAGAAGATGATGATGACGGTGAGAGGAAGAAACAGCGCGACCTCCGTCTCCGTGACAAGCTGCAAGCCGTCATCGACGATTCCGCCGCTACTGAAGGAGAAAAAGACAATGCGAAGAGCCAGCTGCTCCGTCGCCTTACTCCCGAACTCATAGAGAGTAAGTATCTTCAGCGGATCAACAGGAAAATCGACAAGATAGAACGCCAGCGTAAGAAGATGAGGGTTACGGAACTCAACTTCAACACCTATTATGAGTTCGCCATTGAGCGTATTCCTCAAATCATGAAGCAGGATCAGGTTAAATTTGCCATCAACGAGTTTGCCACGATACTAAAGCCGTTCTATAAGGGAGGGGAGATGGAGTACACACTCAACAACGAAATGGATTCCTCTTTGTTCAATGAAAAGTTCATCGTATTCGAGATTGACAAAATAAAAGAGAATCCTGTCCTTTTCCCTATTGTCGTGTTAATCATCATGGATGTCTTCACACAGAAGATGCTCTTAAAGGAAGGCCGGAAATGCCTGGTCATAGAAGAAGCGTGGAAAGCCATTGCCACCCCTGTCATGGCCACCTATATACAGTATCTATACAAGACAGCCCGTAAACACTGGGCCATGGTCGGCGTGGTAACGCAAGAGATACAGGACGTTACCGAGTCCAAGATTGTTAAGGAAGCCATCATCAACAACTCCGGCGTGTTCATGCTACTTGACCAGAGCAAATTCAAGGACAAGTTCGACAACATCAAGAAGACCTTGGCTCTGACAGACATCGACTGCAAAAAAATTTTCACCATCAATCGGCTGGAGAACAAGGAAGGCCGTTCCCCATTCAAGGAAGTGTTCATCAAACGTGGTCAGGAAGGCGATGTGTACGGCATTGAAGAACCGCCGGAGTGTTACATGAGCTACACGACGGAGAAGGTAGAGAAACTTGCCCTGAAGCTCTACAAGAAGATTCTCCAATGTGACCACCAACATGCCATTGAAGCCTTTGTGCGTGATTGGAAACGCTCCGGAATCAAGAGTTCCTTGGAATTTGCACGGAAAGTACTGAAAGAAAGAAAAGTGTTAGACAATTAAACTCATCAATAATATGCGTCGTTTCATCGCTATCATCCTTTTGATCCTCTCGGTGACATCCATGTCAGCGCAGTCGTATCATGCCATCAACATTGATGCGAAGACTGTGGCAGCCATGACCGCCGCATATGCGATAGAGGAAGAGACAGAACGGAAGACAGCCTCTGATGTAGACTCCATCCTTGGACATTACACCAAGGCCAGCCTTTCCACAGCCGGCATCTACCTGTCAAAGTTGAAAGACAGGAACGCCATGCGTGAAGTCGGCCTTTTCGGCAGCGATGAGAACTACTATTACCAACGCATCCTCTATTTGGTGAAGGACGGCATCATGCCCAAGCTCATTGTCGTTGCAGCCAAGATGGTCAAACAACCCGACAATGCCCTCTATTGGGGGCCATACCTGTTCAAGACCACCAAGAATGTCGAGCAACTCTGCAAGCAGTTTGAACTTGTCGTTACTAATGGAAAATTGTCGTTCAAGGATGTAACTTTCTTGGTTATCAACGAGAAGCTGCAAAAAGTCTTTGACTTGGCCCAGCTTGGCAATGTCAACTGGAAAGAACTCTTGGAGAAAGTCGGAGATTTCAACATAAAAGCCGCCAAGGAGGATATCAAGAACGACATCGGCAAACTCGGAGGTGTACTTGCCACCGCAGGAAAAGGTGCTGTGGACAGCAATATGAGGGACTTTTCCGCCATTGGCAGGATCTTCAAATCCAAGCCAAGTGAGATTTACCAATTATATCAGACTTTTCGGAGCAAATATGAAAGCATCCGCAATGCCGGAAATGTCAAGGCCATTTTGATGAGTGTCATCGGTTCGAATAGTGCAGATGCCGTTTCACGTCTGTTCCAAGTAGACAATTACAGTATCACGGGTTATGTGAGCAACTATATCAAGGAGTTGCAAGGGCAGCATTACAAGCAACGCTGGTATATCTATTCAGAGGATAAAGGTCAGAAAGTGGTTGCTACCTACCATCCCTCCCATCCTTCGAATACGAACAACAACGATCATTGGGACAACTGGCTCTATAAGGAGAATTATATGAAGACCGGTACGCCAGACTATCCCACGCTCACCACTTCTGAATACAATCAGTTGAAGGCTGCCGCAGAAAGTGCCACTGGCTGGAATCCTACACGAAAAGGTGAATATGAAAGGAACAATCCCGGCCATACAATAACCCTAAAATACGAAACAGCCTCCTACACTTATTCATATGATAAAAAGGGAGGTACTTTCAGCCATTCAAGACATTGGCGAGGCAAACACTGGACAGTGTATATGACGGTGACAGACTCATGGAATATCAGGCACGAGGTGCATGAGGAAAGTTTCGATTCAGAGTCCATGGACGAGGAGACTTTCAAGAAGCGCATGGAGAGCCAGCTGAAATACTGGAACAGCTTGGAAAGCGACAAGCCCGCCTCACAACGTGTCACATATAAGTTGGGTAACGACGCTCGTAAGTATTACACCATCGCGGATGAGAACAAAATGAAAGGCTGCAATTCTGTCGTTTTCCTGGCCAAGTGTGATGATGGCGCCACCCTTGCGGAGGGATCGTTCAATTGGAAAGAGAATGGAAATCAGGGAAAGCACCTTGAAGACCCCAAATCGAAGAATTTCGCTTTGGACAAGACACAGGTGAGCACGAATGGAGCCAACGAGCTGCAGCAGAAAAAGAAAGGCTATCAGGACGAGATTAAGAGCCTTGAAAATCAGATTCGCTCCATGGACAAACAGATGAGTTCGCTGATCTCCCAAATGAACCAAGCCAAGATGGCCCACGATAACAACAAGGTTGCCGCGCTCCGTGCACAATATGACACCGTCAGCAACAACCAAGCTGCATTGAAACGTCAGCTTTCGCAGGTTCAATCCAACTTGGCACAGATAGACAACGCCATTGCGGAATACTACAAAGATCTTAATGAGGACAATGGCAGTCCTTACCGAATCAATTCCAATATGAGAGAGTTGGAGAGTCTGTTCCAACTTTCCTGGCGAGATGCCGGAGAATGGGTTAACGGCGATGGGCAATACACTTTTGTCCGTCATGCCTATTGCGCACAGGTAAAGAGCCAGGTGACTTACACGGCAGTCTTGAAGCTCCAATCGAAGCCCAAGCATTTTCTCGGTATCCGCATCCATCGTGCTATATTGAGCGTCGATTACAAGCTCTCTGCCGCCTATTCAGCAGAGAATGTCATAGAGACGATGAATCTCGATATGAGCCTGTCTGAAAAAGAGCGTGCTGCGAAAGTCAACGAGCGTCAGAGACAGTTGATGGAAGACATGCCGGACTGTTCCATCACGGTGAGATACAACTATGCCAAGAATATGCCTAATGAGGAAGGTTCAGATGCCATCCATCTGCTTTGGGCAAGCGACCGGTTAGATGTGGCAAGGGATGTGGAATATCAGCTTAGCGTCATCTATTCACAGTTGGTTCTTTTGGAGAAGGTCATGAATGACCGGCAGACGATCAAAGATTTCCTGACTAACCAACTATTGAATCCCATTACGAGAAAGTCCCGTGGTACAATAGCCGAATATGCCTTAGGGCGATGGACAGATGCAAGCGACAAAGCCAAAAAGGTCTCTTCAAGCCCCACTTCACAAAAGGCAAAGCCATAGGCAGCAATTAAGGCATTAACATAGAAAACAGCAGACATGAACAAATGGATATACATATCGTTGATGAGCCTATGCCTTCTCTTCGTCCCAAGAGAAACCAAGGCAATAGACATTCCTACTGACCCTGTCTCTTTGGAGGCCATGATCAGTAATCACAAGACTGTTAAGGCCATGTTAGAGCTACGTGCTCTCGCAGAGGAAGGTGTGCGTGCCTATCATAAGAAGAGTATGAAGACAATGGAAGACTATACTTCGGTTAACAAGAAGTTGGACAGATACAGGAAGTGTTTCGACATCATCGACCTCATTCTGAACGGTACTGCAACAGGCTTTCATTCTTACAACAGCTTTGGCAACTGCAAAAGAAATCTTTCCGCCTATTACAAACTCTTGGATACATATAGGAAAGAAATACTCCTGCATGGGGCTGTCTGGTCAAGCGACACCATCATTATTAATGCCAGCCAGCGAGCCGTCGAAGGAGTCTACAAAGGCGTCTCGCAGTTAAGGAAATCTTACATCGAACTGTCCGAGCTTGTATCGGGTGTGAGGAACTGTACCACGTCGGACTTGATGATCATTTTAGGTGACATCAACAGTTCCATTGACGAGATAGACGGCAGCATCAGGCATTCCTACATGGAATTGTGGGCATATATGACCGTGAGGATGGGATTTTGGAAGAAAGAGTTCTTCATGGCAAGGACTGTCAAGGAAATTGCCACTGATGCTTTGGGACGATGGCTTGGCAACTCCGTCCAGGCATTTCAATGTTTGGAGCAACACAGGTCATTCCGGCACGTCCCATTGGGTGGTGGCGGTATCATAGGAGGAAGACGCTATGACTAAATTCAAAAGAATACATATCCTGCTTAGGAATAGGATTACGCTCTTTATAGGACTGCTGGCAACAGTCCTTCCGGCTTTCAGCCAAGGTTATGTGCAAGTCACGAAAAACCATGAGGAGTACATCATGCAGCAGTTCACCACAATGGAAACCGGTGCTGGAGCCTTGACCCCACGCTATTATTACAACGCATTCCACAAGAAATACCAAAGGACGGCCAATGCAGAGAACAAGCAGATTTTCCGTCTTCACATGAAAGCCCGTGTGGCAGACGAAAAGGTCTATTCAGACAGCATCAAGGCCTTGACCTCCCGTCGTGCCAAGGTGGAAGCACAGAATATCGTTGACCGCAGCCCCATGACCGATATGGCATGGACGGTCGAGAAAGGCAAGATAGAGGGCAAGTTGGACATCTTTCAGAAGAACATCAACAAAATCATGCCCTACGGCGGAACGGCAGAAGACTATCGCCAGTGGAAGAACATCTATAACTGCCTTCAGACCGCCATCAAGATTACCCGTGAGTCCTATCAGGACTTAGGACGTAGGAAAAAGGAGTACATGGCCATCTATAGGGATGTTGTCAGGCGCAATTACCAACTAACTCGTCAGTTGCTCGCTTGGAACAGCGTGAAATCTGCAAAGGGGATACAGAAGAACAGCAAGTCTCCCCAGCGACTTTCATCTATCAACACGGTAGCTTTCGATGCGCTGAACCGTTGGAAAGTGGCAATGGCCGTCGATGGTTTTTCCAGTAAGAACTATAAAAAGTAGAAGATAATAAAGCAAGAAACAAAATATAAGCTAACAAGTAAGAAAATCAATTATGGCATTCAGTTCATTATTTTTAGCCGCACAGGGAGGACTTCAAGGGCTGTCGAGTACAATCTCCGACTTATCCCAAACCATAGGAGTAGACCTGTTCGAAGAAGACATCGACAATGTTGTCTTTCAGACCAATGAGTTTTTATGTAATCCCGACTTCATCGGCACACAGGGGCCGTTTTGGTGGATACTCCAAATGAGCATGGCATTGGGTGCCTTGTTCTCCATCATTGTAGGAGCCAGTATGGCTTACAAGATGATGGTCAAAGGAGAGCCGGTCGATGTATTCAAGATACTCAAAGTAATGGGTATCGCGCTCATCATGATTTTTTGGTATCCCCCCAGCATGACCGGTATGGGCAGTGGCAATGGCAGCATCTTGGATGCCTTGGCCTATATTCCTAACTGTATAGGAAGCTACACCCATGACCTCTATGAAGCAGAAGCCGTGCAGGTCAGTGAAAAATACAACGAATTGATGCCGTTGCTGCAGAAACGCGATACGATGTATCAAAAAGCGGCAGAAGTGGAAGCTGCAGAAAGTTTTGTCAATCAAGCAGCCAGTATGGATGTAATATCAGAAACTGCAGGAGGAAATTCTTCCGTTGAAGGTTCAAAAGCAGCCATGAGGGCAAAAAAGTCGTCCGTCTTTGCAGGGCTCATCATTGGCTTTGATAAGATAGTAATGTTTCTTGCCCTGGTACTGTACCGGGTCGGCTGGTGGGCCACCATCTTCTGTCAGCAGATACTGTTAGGCATGCTGACTATCTTCGGCCCTATCCAATGGGCATTCTCCGTCCTTCCAAAATGGGAGGGAGCATGGGCCAAATGGCTCATCCGTTACCTGACAGTCCATTTCTATGGAGCCATGCTCTATTTCGTAGGCTTCTATGTGCTGCTGCTGTTTGATATTGTCATCAGTGTTCAGGTAGAAAATCTTACCGCCATTACCTCATCTACCGGTACAATTAACGGCTATATACAAAATGCTTTCCTGACTTGTGGCTATCTCCTTGCAGCTTCCGTGGTTGCTTTGAGATGCCTGAACCTGGTTCCGGACCTTGCCGCATGGATGATACCTGAAGGCGACACCGCCTTCTCTACCCGCAACTTTGGTGAAGGGGTGGCATCCTCCGTCAAGTCAAGTGCCATGTCCGTTATGCCCCGAATACATTAAAATGACAATGCTATGGCTGTATTAAAGAAATTAGAAAACAAGATAAAGTTGGTGTTGATTATTACCAGCCTGTTTTTGATAGGTTGTGTCGTTATCAGCCTTGGGAGCCTTTTTGTTGCCAGAGGCATGGTCGCTGATGCCCATAAGAAGATTTATGTGCTTGATGGCACTGTACCTATTCTCGTCAAGCAGACTACGATGGACGAGACTTTTGAAGTGGAAGCAAAGAGCCATGTGGAAATGTTCCATAATCTCTTCTTTACATTGGCTCCCGATGACAAGTATATTGATTATACCATCAAGAAAGCCATGTACCTTATAGACGAGTCCGGTCTTGCGCAGTACAATGCCTTGAAGGAAAAAGGCTTTTATAACAATATCATCGGAACGAGTACGATATGTAGCATTTTCTGTGACTCCATCAAGTTAGACAAACAGAAGATGGCCTTTACCTACTATGGGCGCCAGCGCATTGAGCGTCGTACAAGTATTTTGATGCGTCAACTCATCACTGCCGGAAGCCTAAGGAGGGTGCCGCGCACCGAGAACAATCCTCACGGCTTTATCATCTTTGGCTGGAGAACTCTTGTCAATAAGGATCTCTCCGAAAGTCAGAAAACCGATTTCTAACATTAAAAATTGAACATTTATGGGACTGAAGAAAATCATTATGGGCGAACCTATGCCCGACAAGAACGATCCTAAATATAAAGAGCGTTACGAAAGAGAAGTGGAAGCCGGCAAGCAGTTTGCCGACAAGAGCGGTTTGAGTTGGCTGGCCATGAAGATACAGACGGTGGCCAACCACCATCGTGTAGGTTTCCTCGTTACCGTCTTCGGCATCGTGATAGGCTGTTTTGCTATTAACATCATTAATATGGTACGTAGCTACAATGCTTCTAAAACACACCATTCTACCGCCGTAGAACAAGTGGATTCAGCATTACACCAAAGACGCATAATAAACAGGCACTAAAATGGATGTAAAGAAAATCAATTTTAAAGACCGAAAGTATGTTTTTCCGGCTATCCTATACCCATTGGTTTTGTTCGTGGGATACTTCATCATCGATGCCGTACATACTGACGTGTCCGACAACGATCCGCGTTTGGCTACAACAGATTATTTGAACTCTGATCTTCCTGCTGCCAATACTGACAGTGTGTTGGGTGGCAAGTTGGACAATGCCGAGCGTGAGTACGGGCAAATCAATGACCTTTCCGGTGTCGAGAATGTTGAGAATGACCGGGACTCGGTTAACAAGAAGAAGGATTACAGTTCACAGTACAGTGACAGGGAGGCCGAAATGGTGCGACGGCAGCAAGAACAGCAGCAGGCACAGCGGGAAGAACAGCGCAAAATCCAAGAGATGCAAGACCGCGTCCGCCGAGGGAGGAGTCATTCTCGCGGCTCTTCTTCCGGTGACAACTTTGTGGCTCCGGTCAGCGATTCCGAGATAGCCCGGCTTGACCGCAGGAGACGGCAAAGTGAAATGGAGAATATGAACGATGATCTTAATGGTGTCGCTTTCGGTTCTCCGTCACGTCGTGGCAGATATGGCAATGAAGATGGTTATGGCGGTGATGACGAATATGGTCTACCCATAGCCGGTTCGCATAACGGTGGCAACAACCTGTCTTATGGAAACAACGGCTCTTCGGTGTCTTCCGGAACGGACAACAATGCCCGTGAGGCAGGAGAACGGCCGGAGGGAGTACCGGAAAAGGTTGTCAAGAAAGTAAAGACCCCTTCCGACTATTTCAATACCATTTCCTCTTCTTCAACAGAAGAGTCCAAGCTCATCAAAGCCATCATCGACGAGGATGTGAAAGCACAGGAGGGAAGCCGTGTGCGCCTTCGCCTGTTGGATGATGTGGAAATTGGCGATATGACCGTCAAGAAAGGGACTTATCTCTATGCCCAGATGTCAGGTTTCGGACATCAGCGAGTAAAAGGAACCGTACAAAGCATCTTCAGCAAGGAAGAGATTATCCGCGTCAGCCTTTCCATCTATGACACGGACGGTCAGGAAGGTCTTTATGTTCCATTGTCCTCCTTTAAAGAGACCGGCAAGGAAATTCTTGGTTCTGCTACGCAGGGCGGAACGAATATCGTAGACAACACCGCCTCTTCAACAGGAGTCAAGGGCTGGGCCAGCCAAGCTGTACAGAATGCCTCGCAGCAGGTGATGAATGCCGTAGGCAAAGTCATCCGCAGGAACAGGGTGAAGCTGAAGTATGGCACGCTCGTTTATCTGATAGACGGAAGCCAGCAAGAGAAGCGACAAAGAAAGTAAAACGCTAACAAGAAAGATAAAAAACATGAAAATTTTTAAGAAGAAAATTACTGCCATCTTGGTCATGTGTACCACCATTTTAATGGGAGCACATGCCCAGAAGACCTATTCGGACATGGAGGTGCTGACTGTAAACGAGAACGTATCTACCATTGTCACAGCTTCCGAGCCTATCCGTTTGGTGGACATTTCCACCGATTCCGTGGCAGGTGACAAGCCGTTAGACAATGTAATCCGTATAAAGCCCAAGAGCGGCAATCACAATGACGGCGATGTGCTGGGTATCGTCACGATCATCACCGAGCGTTATAGGGTGCAATATGCGCTCATCTATACGCACCGTCTTCAGGAAGCCGTTTCTGATAAGGAAGTGGAACTTGTGGAACGTAATGCCTTTCATAATCCTGAAATCAGCATGTCAACAACGGACATGGCTTCCTATTGTATGAAAGTGTGGAACTCTCCTGCCAAATACCGCAGCACGTTCACAAAAAAGGATAAAATGACCATGCGTTTGAACAACATCTATGTGGTCGGCGAGTACTTCTTCATCGATTTTTCCGTGGAGAACAAGACTAACCTGCCGTTCGACATTGATGAATTACGTGTAAAGCTCCAAGACAAAAAGCAGGAGAAGTCCACCAATGTCCAGGTTATCGAGTTGAAACCGGCATTTATTCTTGACCGTTCTGTAAAATTCAGGAATGGTTACCGTAATGTGATCGTCCTGAAGAAGATGACATTCCCAAATGACAAGGTGCTTACCTTGGAGTTGTCAGAGAAGCAGATCAGTGGTCGTACCATCTCGCTGAACTTGGACTATGAGGATGTACTTAGTGCCGATTCATTCGATACGCTACTTTTGAAAGAACAATAAGAAAGGAGACATCATGAGAATCTACAAAGGTAATCATTCTTATCCCTTTGCGAGGGTTATGACACTATGCCTGACCTGCCTGTTTGCAATGTCAGTCATGGGGCAAGGGCACGGCAACCATCTGATGGTAGGCATGGGTGCTTCTTACCCGAAAGGTTTTGAAGCGACACTGGCCTATGAGCATGAGATGAATTATCACAATGCGATGGAGTATTTTGCGAACTACTACATTCAGTATGAGACCGACCCTGAAGCAGGTTACGTTACCAAGAAATCTTTTTGGCACAGTTACAACATTTGGAATGTCGGTCTTGCCTATAAGCCCTGCGTGACACGTGGCCGCAACCATCATGGAAACATCAGAATCGGTATGAGTGGAGGCAGTGACTTGCACAAGTTTGTCGGTGTTGGGTCGCTTGGCTACGAACATACTTTCAATCTCTATAATGGCTGGAGTGTATTCTTTCAGGTAAAGGAAGATGTGACGATGCGAGGCAAGGATTTATTCCGTACCGGTGGAGCCATCGGCGTTAAGATTCCATTATAAACAAAGATAGATATGAACATATACAAAATGCTTATGGCGATTATGCGTGTGATAAGACTTTCTCGCGGGATCATGCGTATCTCTTATAGAGTACGCCACCAGTCTTCACGTAAGAGATTTCGTCACAAAAACAGAGCAGTATGGGGACTTACCGCATTGGTTGTTCTCATGGGTTTTAGTTCATGTGACGATTATCAGCCTGCCGACAATGCAATCCATGTAGGATATATCTTATGTGAGAACCATAGTTGCATGAATCCGGATACCTACTTTTCCCAAACTACCCATAAGGCCGTGGGAGTTGTTTTTGCAGAACAGACGGAAGACCATCCGCTCATGGCAGTCATGTTGAAAGAGCTCAATGAAGTCTTTTGTGATTCAGTTGGTTTTCCCAACGGAACGAGCGGCAACCTTACCGCTTTTGACGGCTCTGCCAATACACGAGCCATGCAGAAGAGTTATAATGCCGGGACAAAGAAAGGCAGTCCGCTGGCCATGAAGCTCTTTACTTTCCATGAAGGTGGTCAGAGCGACTTCTTACCCAGCGTTGCGGAGCAGCGTCTACTGAATGTCTCTGCCAGAAGCATCAATGCCATCATAGAAAGATTAGGTGGCACGCCGATAGCTTTAGATGGAGACTGTTGGTATTGGACTTCCACTGAAGTAAGCGAAAATAGTGGTTTACAGGCATGGCTTTGCTCCTCTGCCAATGGTGGTATCATAGAGACCCCGAAGACGGAAAGCCATAAGGCACGTGCAATCGTTAAAATAAAATATTCTAACTAAAAATAAAGAAGATTATGGGCTGGATGAAAGAACTGGGTAAAGCAGCTGCCAAAGTCGCAGAAAAGCCGCTTGCCAAGGTAGGAGTTAAGTTTGCAGAGAAATCAGCGGAAAGTGCGGAGAAATCTGTCGGTAAGGCTTTGGCCAATGCTGCAATGAAAGAAGGACGTTATGCCAGCAAGGCCAACTATACCAAGTGGATAGAGTCCATGGGAGGCAAGGTTTCCAAGGTGGAGTCAGGTTTCAAGAGTTGGGAAAAGAGCCTGCCTAAATTCAAGACCGGTTTCAAATCGACTGAACATATCGGAGCCAAAACCGCCCAACAGGCAGAACGGATTTTGGTTGATGGTACCAAGGCAACCGGACAAGGTGTTGTCCATTCTACAAAAGCAGCTGAAAAGGTTGCTGAAGAGACCGCGAAAAAAGCAGCCCTTATCAATAAGGAGACACTTAAGAATGCGGCAAAGATTGGTTGGCGCGAAGGTGGAAAAGTAATCAACAAGACAGCCGGATGGGCTGGTCAATATGCAAAATATTCGGCAAACCATCCAGTGGCAAGCCTTATTCTTTCTTCCATTGCCTACCGTCAGCTGACAGGGCGCACCCTGCTACCGGACATGATGAAGTCCTTAGGCGGTGAGGATGCTGCCAAAAAAGGTCTTGTCGGTGTTCTTGGAGAAACGACATTGGGCAAGAAAGTGGACGGTCGAGGAAACGAGGTCGGCATGGTCGCAAATCTGACGGATGTTCTTTTCGGTGATGGCACTTATGGGAAGGTCAGTTCCGGTGTCGGTTCCGTTGCAGGTGAAGCTGCCGGATTGTATCAAGGCGTTAAAGGTGGCGTTTCCTCTGTCTTGGGTGAAGGGGCTAATCTCTACGAGACAGGAAAAGAGCAGATTGGTCAGTATTTTTCGGGTAATGGTATGGTATCTAACGGCAATGGAGGTTACTATGATCCCACGACTCCACAATATCCGTCGACTGCCCAGATGATGGGTTCGGGTATGACACAAGGCGTTCCACAACAAGGAGGACTTACTGGTACGATGGTGAACGGCGTACATTCCATTGCCAATGAGCTTACGGGAGGCAATGTCTCAAAGATGAATTTAGCATCCTTGGCACTTTCCTCTTACATGATGTTCGGGCCTTTTGGTTGGCTTGGCAAGATGGCCAGTCTGATGTTGGGCGGTATGACCATGCGCAACATCAACCATCGACAATCGGAGAGCCAGCCTATGCAGCAGATGCAACGTTATGCTGCCGCACCAGCAGTATCAGCTGGACAGTCTGTATCACAGGTAGATTTTCCTGTATCGGAAGAGCCGGTGGTGCGACGCTCCCGTGGAATATGAAGTTAAGAATCAACAAGCTAACAAGTATAATATATGGACACAACAGATTATAAGGACATGCTCCTGGAGTCCGCAAGCGGCTTCATGATGCCTTTTGCTTTAGACGAAAAAGAAGAGTTGAATGTCATCCTCCCTTTCGGTGAACAGATCCATCCCAAGACGGGAGAGAAGTTTCAGCACCAAGGTGTTGATTATGCCGTCAAGGACAGACCCTTGTATGCCATCGCAAGCGGTATGGTCATCGGTGCCGGGCATGATGCAGTTCACGAAAACTATATCATCGCCAGATACGGCAAATACGAGGTTACCTATGGACACATTTCCGAGGCCTACACCCCTTATGGCACGAATGTAAAGGCCGGGCAAGAGATTGCCCATACCGGTGAGTTCCTGCATATGGGGGTCCGATTTAACGGTAAGGAGCTTGACCCTGACAATTTTATTGCCATGATTTGGGCAAACATACAGCAGTTGGCTGCCATGGGTATTACCCATCAGCCTACAGCCGAAGTCCTGGGGGACAAGAAGATTGTCACCAAGTATGACGATTGTCAGGATGAGATCATGGCATTGATGCTCCGTTGGCTGCCCACTTACATGAACGAACTTCGTACAAAGGCCTATACGCCTCCTAAAAAGATGGAAGCATCGCTGAAGAATATCCTCTCGAAAGCTGCCGACAAGAACTACTTTTACGAGACGATTCCAAACTTGGGCAATCCTTTAGGATTATCCGGGCGTAGTGCCCCTTTGGTAGAGAAGATTCAGGAAATTTTGATAGAGGACTTTCTTGGATTCTTGGCCATACGTCAAGGTATATATCCCCAGTCGTGGGACGAGTCTCAAAAAAAAAACTTTCTGAAGAAGCTGCCGCCAACGGCTTAATGGAGGATCCCTTGGAAAATCTTGAAATAGACATTCATAGTTACGACATCAGCCGTGAGGCATCCATCTACTTCGACACGACGGGGACTCGCTGTTGGACGAAGGCATGGTTCAATGGCAGGGAGAAAGGAGAGAAATCAATAGAGATCACCCGTCAGCTGGCAGTGAAGTTTATCAATGACGAAATCTTGTTGGATGATTGGCTCGCACGTTTCTATCCCAAACAGATGAACGTCTGCCACAAGGCTATCGAGCAGGCACGCAAACAGTTATTAGGTATATAAAAAACATCGCATGGCACGTAATAATCAACATTTCGGAGAATTGGAGTATTGCTTCGGTCAATACTTCAGCAGATATTGTGCACCTGTTATTACGAAAGACTACAACTATTACCAACGTAAGCAACAAGAGGAGTTTAATAAGGCTTATAATGAAGATGTACCATCTTATTATGGTGCAGGTTCCGTCGTTCAGCCTATGCTGCGTGTACAGGCCTCTAATATTGTAGCCCAGTCATCAGGAAAATGGAGTAAGAAGAATCTTGACGACTTCATAAATGGTGTCATAAACAAGATTGTCTCCAGCAAGAACTTCCAAAAGGACTGGGAAAACTTGATAGACAGGTATCGGGAATCTCTTATCACTAAATTAGGGACGAAAGGCTACATCAGAGTTGCAGAGGAGTTGGGAAAGTCAGAAAAACGGAAATTCATCGATCCAGCAGTCCACTATGGACAGATTCGCTTTATGGAGCTGCTCAAAGAGCATTTGGCCAGAACCGATATGCCCAAGTCCTCTTTGGAATATATCCTGAAAGAGGGTGCAAATAGTTCTATTATGATGACATTGGCTGGTAGATTCATGCGTGGTCGCGACCTCTCGCCTGCAGAAGAAGAGAATCGTGAGCTGGGCAATAAACTCTATAAGCCGTCAAAAGTGGAGAAAGCCGGGGCTTTTGCCTTTGGAGCAGTTATGGACGCACCGGCGTCGGATGTTGTCGGTTCTGTAGCCGCCGTACCATTGAAAGCCACTGCCAAGAAAGTAGCCGGATATGCTCTGAAAGGAGGTGCGGTAAAATTTGGAGGTTGGCTGGGAGAAAAGGCCGCTTACAAAGCCGCTACTAAAGCTTCCTATGTAAAAAGACTGATTTCAGGTGCAGCTGTCGATGCCGGCTTCAACTATTGGGCATCTTCCAAAATCAGCCTTGATGCAGCCAAGAAACAATACAGTAAAGTGGTTTTCGGCAATGAGGATACATTGGAAAAATACCAAAAAGGTGCATTGGGATACAGGAAGACCGGCACCGAATACATTTCCAATGTAAATGATGGCTTAGGTAAAAAAATCAAGGTTGCCCCGATACGCCCTCATGTGAGTGATTCTGTTACTCATAAAGATTCCGGCCAGTTATTGACAGCGACAAATGGCAATTCAAGAAAGCTCTTGGAAACCATTACCACAGCGTTAAGCCGTCAGACTCTGCCTTACGATAGCCACGCACCCATCCCCGCTTGGATGCTAAACAAGACAGCCAAACAATGCCGTGCCTTTGCCACCTCGTTTTTTTCCATTGCCAAGCAGATGTCGACACAGGGCTTGCCGGTTTGGAATCTGAATGGGAGAAATATGACACTTGCACAAGTCTCACAGCGTGCCGGCGATTATGGAAGAGCTGCTGTTCAGATAGACAAGATAAATGCCGAGAAACAAGTGGCAAGAGCGGCGGTATATAGCCGGAATCACCAGAATACGAGACAAGAGAAAAGAGATCATTATGACACTGGGGCATATAACGCAGTCGGTCAATCTGCCTCGCCACCTGTTGTTTCAAGCGCAGTATCTCCTTCAGAACCATTAAACACCCAACATTATCAAAACATGGTCATGGGGACGCAACAGATAAAAAATCCAATGTCAGAAACTTCTCCTTATCCCAATATGCTCCAGACAGCGGGATGGGGTAAATATTTGGATAATGCAGGGTTGAATGGATTTAGCGATGTAACAAAGAACCTTGGTTATGTCTTTGCAATGCTTCCTGATATGCTTATCAGTATGTTTACAGGAAAATCTTCCTCGTTCACCATAGGGAACAACATACTACCTTTAGCAGCAGTTGCCGCTGGAATGTTCAGCCATAATCCACTGTTAAAGCTCATGCTGATGGGTTTTGGAGGTGTCAATCTCTTGAACAATGCCGGCCACGAAGCCTTAGGTCTATCCACTCCTAAAACCACTCCAAGAAACTACAAGCAATATGCTGACGAACCTCTCAATCCAAGATTAAATAATGTTTTTATGAGAGGCCGTTCTTTGATTGCAGATATAGACAATCGACCTGTTGTCATTAACATTTCTGACGCGGCTGTCGACGCATATGAGAAAAAAGCCATACCTTTAAACACATTAGCAAATGCCGTATTAAGGAAGTATGACGAGAACAGATCCGTAGCTTCAAACACTTATGATAAGAGTATGGCAGCGTTAGAGGGGCAGGAACAGCAACATAGTTATGGATTGAAATAGATTTTGTTTACAATATTACTTGTTAGCGGCCCCTGCTGGCGTAGTTAGTTGCGTCGGTGGGGGCTTTATTTATACGTATAAAGTAAATTGAATATGAGGTTCTATTTTACAACCATATATAGAAGCTTACAAGTAGAATTATTTATTTATAATCAATATGAATATTTTGCTCGGCCATATCAAGTTGAACTTTTGGGGTTTCATCTAAATAAAACGTATTTTTCTTTACGGTTTGAGCTAAAACCTCCCGAGAAACTTTTTTCCGAGCGACCCAGTTGCTCACCTTAGCTTCCGTTCTTGGCTCAAATAATTCCCAACCTTGCAATGTTAAATAGTTAAGACCATCCATTTGGTTATTAAAAACGACAGTCTTTCCATCTTCATTTTTTAAAATAGAAGGTTTTTGTTCTGCACCATTCCCTGAAGATATTAGTATAACAAAACATGGTTCTCCATTGGCCTTATTCGCCCAACGTACTTGTACCCATGAATATATATAGTAATCATGTGTGTTGCTATTTTTTATCTGTGCCTCGCTTGGAATTGCCAGACATATCATCATTACTGTAAGAAATAATTTCAGCTTCTTCATCGTGTTGTATATAAAAAGTTATGAGTACGCCGATTAAAGTGTACCCACGGGTTAATGATTATCGTTAAAACAATTTCTTGTGATTGTCGTGTGACCATCCCATAGCATCCTTGTAGTTGCTATTCTTCTTTCCGCCTTTTCGACGGGTGTCACCACCCACAATAGCTTTCAATCCTGCTCCCAATATCAGAGCCGATGCTACTAATTCTAACATAGTATGTTTCCTTTCTTTTTATTTTAGTTTCACTTATTTTTGTCTATACTTTAAGTCCTTCTGACCGTTCCGTCTCCAATTCCAATTTCGCCTCCGGATTTAACGCCAACAGCATTTGTATTCTGTCTTGCAGTCTCCCGATGGTCTTTCGGATATCGACCACATTGTCTTCAGGTATTTCTTTGAGTTCGCGAATAATCTCCATGTATGAGTTTATCTGTCCCATCGTATATGTGACGGACAATGTGTTCTCAATATGTTCTCTGTCAACTTCAATTTCAAATGCCATAATCGTTCTTCCGTTTTATTGGTTATAAACTTAGCATTGCTTCAGGCATGATGTCAAGCACCCTGCAGATTTTTCCTGCCGTGGCCAAAGTCGGTTCGCTCTTTCCCTGGGTGAAGTCGCTTATTCTACTGGTGCTTAGTCCTACGGCCTCGGACAGATCTTTTTGTGTCATTCCCTTAGCTTTCAGCCCTTGCTTTATGACCTCTGCAAGCGTGAGTTTCTCTATTGGGTGATGCTTTTTTTCGTATTCTTCCACAAAAGTACTCATGATAGACAGCTCTATACTCTCCGTTGATGTCGGTAGCGTCGTGTCAGTGACAACCTCCAACAGTTCCTCCACCCGTCTTTGGGCATACTTATATTGAACCTCTGATATTTTCATATAGTTCTTTTTACATCCCTCCCATCAAGAAGTGCCCCCAGTCAGAAGCGGATCCCACAAACCGCACATATACACACCCTGTATCGAAATATATCGAGGCGGCTACCTTGTATTTTCCTTCGCCAATGCTGAAGACATATAAGTCTTTCTCCCTTACAGTATCACCGAAGTCTACCAGTATTTGGGCAAAACTCCTGTAATCCCTGTTTCTTATGGTGTAGTACCACTGTTGCAAAGGTATCTTTGCTTGCTCATGTTGTGGTAGTCCATAGAAGTCCTTAATCTTCTTTTGTGAGATAATTCTCATTAATGACCTGTCTTTATCTGTTACAAAGATATGAAGATATTTCTAAACCACAAAATAAAAGAGCAATAAAATACCGCAAGACAGAATGTTTTTATATTCAGGGAGATTGCAGGTTGCCCTTGCAACCTCCCTAATACTCATGTTTATGCAGATTTCTTCTTTGGAAGCACCCATCCCCGCTGTTTGGCCACTTCACGGTTGAACTTCATCCACACCTCTTCATCTTTAAACTCAAAGTGCATTGTTCCTTTCTTAAAGCCCTTACACTTGAAGAACCCCCACTCGAACGTCTTTCCCCATTCCAAGTTGTTATCTCGCACAAAACGGTCAAGGCTTCCAATGCTGTCGTAGTTCCTACCCATAATGAAGCAGAGAGCCTTACAAACGTCCTCCATTCTGTTTACCATTCCTCCATATTCAAGATAGAGATAGTCTCTCGGCCATTTGGGGTCATAGGAAGTCATGTATGGAACAATAAACTTACGGTTGACCATATAGTTTGCGTTTGTCTTCCATTTTTCCCCAGCCGTCGAGTTCTCATCAGAGAAAGAGCAAATCAAGTCGAATGCTTCGAGTAACGCTGTGTTCATCCGCTGCCCCGTCGTCTGGATTACCATGTTCAGTACTTGATAAATGTTGTGCATGGTAAAGGGGACGTATGTCTGCTGCTCCACGAACTTGTTTATCTGTTCCCGTAATTTCTGCGTGGCATACTTTTCCATATTCAGCTTCCCGAATATCCGCCTCCAATAATACTTCTGTAACTCTTTTTTGTACTGCTGCCGGCTGATATGGACAACACTATTGGAAGCATCTACCACGGCAAACCTTACAGGGAGATACCCGTCACTCTTTCCACCGAAACATGCCACGGAGTTGATTTTTTCCGCTGCAGCCATCGTTTCATCAAAAAGCCTTACAGCTGAAATATAGCGGTTTACCATGTCACGCACCACATTATATTGCACCAACCCCTCCGTCTCATTAACATCGAGCGAGTCCTTTTCGTTGGAAAACATATAACCGTCAAACTCGTCTTGCCCCTCACCCTCTTTATACAACTTTATCAAGCTAACATGTACATCCGTCCTGCGCTCCGCGTCGTCAAAAACTCTGCCCAAGAACTCCTTGCACCCATAAAGCTCAATCGTCTCTATCAATTTCTCTTTGGTGGCGTTCCGTTCCCAGCCTTGATTTACGCTTTCGCTGTTACACAAGGCAATGATGGTGCATCCTGCCGGAGCAATCTCAAACGCATGAAGGATATGTTTCGCTCCTTCTGAAAAAGGAGGGTTCATTACGATATAGTCCACATGACTAATTTGTTCTGAAGAAACGGTCAGGAAGTCATCCGCTATAATATCGCACTTGCCATTCAAAAGTTTTTTGATGTTAGTGTCCTTTTCGCAAGCAATTACCTTTCCGGCTCCGTTCTTTTTGAGCCAGTCAACAATGTTGCCTTTCCCTGCTGATGGTTCAAGGATCGTCTTGCCGACAAAATCCTCACTCATCATCATCGTGTTTATAACCTCGTCGGGAGTCGGGTAGAAATCTGCGTTATTTGTAAAAATGTTCATCTTGTTTTATTTTAAATTATTCGTTTATCAATTCTCCGTTCTCGCCAATCCAAAGCATTGCACCCTCACCGTTCCAGTAGAAGTCGAACGCCCTGTTCAGAGGGGTGTATATACCCTCGACAATAGTTCCCTCTTTAAGACCCTTGATTTCTGCCAGATACCACTTGCCGGCTTCGGTAAGAACTTTCACCCTTGCTTTTGTCTTGTACCTAACAAGATCTTTGGTGTCACATACAGCAACCTTATAGCCATCACGAATCAATTTTGGCAAATAGGCGTCAAGACAATGATGTGGAAATTCCACAATATTAACAGGGGTTTCTGCAATGTCCGACCGGGAGTTCATGTCCGTTCCAAGGCACTTGTTTCCGGCAACGGCATCCTTTTCAAACAGGAAGTAAAAATCTCCATCCCCAATCAGCAGTAAATGTTCAGGATGTTTTGCTTTTATCTCCTTATAAAGTTCAAATATCTTTTTCATACTTTTTATTATTTTGAATTAAACGGTAAAATCATTCACGAACTGGCGTTCAATCATGACTTCAAAGTCCCTATTGTTGCATGAAGTCTGTCTCCACTGACTAAGCTGTTTAGCATCCTCTTCGGTTAATGAAAGGAAATCTACCATCTTACGGATGGTTTCTTCCAAGTTCTCACCAATGTAAACAAGTTTTCTTGTCTCGACAGAGTGCCAAGCATCCGTCTGATAAACCAAATAAATAAGTTTCTTTTCCATTTTTGCCTGTTGTTTATGATTAAAAATTTTATTCTGGGCATCCCGATTCTCAACCTTTTTATAGTTTTTTCGTTTCTTCGACCCGAACTTTTTTTTATCATTCCGGTGTAACCGTCATCTCGAACCTTTTATGTGCAAGGTAAAATCGCAGGCGTTAAGGGGACATAAGGCAAAGAATTGGCCGGCAAAGTTTTCAGGAAACCGCAATCTATGATTTCGGAGGGTCATAAAAAGTTTTCCGCCAATAGGGAGCATTCCGGTGTTTGCCGTGTTCCCTGCCTGCGATACCTTTGCAAAATAAAAGTCGATGGATGACTACAAGCGGATGAAAAGTGAGGTCGAAATCAGAAACGGAAATGGAAAGATAGATATAAGTGAATGTAAAATAAGCACCGCAGGTAAATCAGAAGAAGTGTCTTCAATACATATAGACATATTGCTTTATAGCTATCAATACATATATACGGCTATACATATATACATATTGTCGCATGGCTGACTCAAGGAACAGTCTTTTATTCTCGCCTTGCTGCTATATGATTAGTTATAGGAGGACCAACAAAAGAGAGTGGTAGGGCAGATTTCTTGGCTTGCGCAAAAAAAACAAGAGCCATTTTTAACACAAAAACCGCCACGATGCTGAAAAAAGGTTCTGAAAACGTTAATATAAGAGTTTCTTTTTTTTGAGGATGCTTTTTTGACATTAAGTCGCTTATTTTGTAACCATCAATAATCATAAAAATTATGGCCGAGACTGAATACAAGCAGCGCAACTCTTCCTCTGGAAGAAAGAATAAGTCAGATGAAATTCTGAAGAAGTTCGCAGGCATGATGGTTAAGATCATCAAGAAAGCCAATGCCAACAACTGGAAGAAAGGTTGGATGGGTGTCAACGGCTCCATTCAGGGGCTACCGCAAAATATCAGCGGTCGGACCTATTCCGGTGGCAACTCTTTCTTCCTTATGTTCAATACAGCTGAGAAAGGATACAAGACACCCGTCTATATGACCTTTAAGCAAGCCAAGGAGCAGAATCTCCATGTCAAGTCAGGCGAGAAATCCGTTCCCATCTTCAAGTGGGGCTTATCCATCAAAGATGAAAACGGCAAGAGGGTGTCAGAGGAAGACTATAACGCCATGTCCCAGGAAGACCGTGCCACAATGGACGTTCGTCCTTTCCCTAAAATGTTTCATGTCTTCAATATCGACCAGACCAACCTTGAAGAGGTCAATAAAAAGAGGTATGATGCCATTGTAGCACGTTTCAAAACACCCGAACAAGAAGTCAAAGACACCGAGGGGATGTATGTCAACGAAGCCCTTGACCGTATGTTCGAGCAAAAGGCGTGGCATGCCAATATACAATATGACAAACCTGCCGACCAGGCCTTTTACAGCCCATCGACGGATACCATTGTTCTTCCGATGAAAGAACAGTTCAAACTTGGGAAAACTCCTGAAGAAGTCTATCACGACGGCATGGAGTATTATTCCACAGCTTTGCACGAGATGGCCCACTCGACAGGACACGAGAGCCGGCTTGACAGGAAATTCGGTACCCAAGGGACAGACAACTACGCCCATGAGGAACTGATTGCAGAAATGACTTCCGCCCTTGTCGGCAGCACCATGGGCTTTGACAGGAAAATATTGGAGAACAACGCCAATTATCTAAGCGGATGGTTAAACAGACTTAGGGACAAGCCCGAGACCATTACAACCATCATGACTGATGTAGGCAAAGCCTCGGATATGATTATAGAAAAAGTTGACGAACAGCGGATCGCCTTGAACCAGACTCCCCTCAAAGCCGGAAATTTGGAGGGGCTTGCCGACGATTATGATGATCCCTCTGAAGCTTTAGCCAAAGGAATTGGCATGGAGGAAAGTAAAGAAGACGCGACAGAGAACATCTCTCTGTCCGAAGACAGTAACCCACAAACCGATTTAGCCGGTGTAGCCGAACACATTATGGAAACGAACCATGTATCAAAGGGCGAAGCTGAAAAGATGGCAGCCCCAATCGTTGAAGAACAACAAACCGCTGTGAATGAAAAGAAACAGAAGGCAGCACAAGCCAAGCAAGAGGCTGTCAAGAAAGCCGATGAAGCCCGTAAGGCAGAGGATGAGCGTCGGCGTGAAGTCGAGGAACAGAGACGGCGTGAGGAAGAGAATAGAAAAAACGACAAGGATGGTGGTCAAGCGTCCAAGATATTCCTGCATGCCGCCTTGCTGCTTGGAGCCTTGGAACTGGCAAAGGGCAACAAAGGCGTGTGGATGAACAAGGCTGGCAAGAGCAACGCAGAGTTTCTTTGGGCAAAGACACCAATTACTCCGTATAACAATCTGATGATGAACCTTCAGTCCGATCAGAAAGGCTACCGTTCCAATGTTTATGCCTATTTCGACGAGTTGAAGGATGCGGGCGATTCTGTCAGAAGTAATGAGAAGGCACTTCCTTTCAATTGGACGCGTTGGGATTACCAAAATATTGCTACTAAAGAGGTTATCACCAAGGGTGAATACCAGAAACTTCCCGAAGATGAGAGGTCGCTCTATGTCAAGCACCATAGCCGTCAGACCCAGCAGATTTTCAATATTGACCAGACCTCTATGACCGGCAAACAGATGTACAGTGATTTGCTGAAAGAGACCGGTGCCAAGTATGAGGAACTCTCCGAACGGGGCGTGACAAGTATGATAAAGTTCTCCGAAAAGCTGAAATCAAACCATCCAACGGCCATTGTCGTTGCGCGTGACGATAACCAGTATCATATTTACGGTAATGACGCCACCAGAGCAGGTAAGATATTAGGCTTACCGGTAGGTCAAACAGAGGTCGATGGCCAAAAAATCAAGTCCACGGGTTTTCCTCTTGACAGAATCGACGACTTCCTGCCAAAGCTCGTTCAAGCCAAGCAGTGGGTTGTCGTTGCCGATAATCTCGACAGTGCAGAACTCATAAGAAGAGTAGCCAACGAAAAGGACGTGTTGAACAAGGCTTATTCAACTGCCCAGACCGTAGCCAAGTCCGCAGGAATAGGTTATGAACGCGTCATGGTGCTGCAAGATGCAGAATACGACAAGCAAGCCGACAAGATCATTGTCAGCGGCATGACGGATAAGGATAGCGGCAACAGCCGGCAGACCGCCATTGCGAAAGCCAATGACATTTACCGTGCCATTGTAGCAGCCACAGGCAGCGAGCAGCGTTTAGACCGCCTGGGGCGCAATAATCTCCTCCCCAATGACGATGCGAAATACGAGAGATTTGTTCAAGACCTATCTGCCGGAATCCTGATGGCACGTCAGGGGCTTCCTGCAAGCCTTTCAAAAGAAAGTATGCAACATATCGATTATTGGCAACGCGAGATCAAGGAAAATTCCAAATTGCTTGGACTGTTGGAGAAAGATGTCAACAATGCCGTCGAGTCCATCGATAAGCACATGCAGAAGCAGATTGTCAAGTACGAAGATATTCGTAAGGATTTGCCCCTGAAAGACTTGGCCGTCAGTGAGAGACAATATCAGATTTCCACCGATTTGGCTAAGCTCCCGGAAATAGATTCAAAAGAAATCGTCATTGTCAGAGATACGGCAAAAGGTTCGGCCGATGTAATTCTACCTGAAGGTGCATCATTAGACGATGATGTAGAAATATCAGGAATCCGCAAAGACCGCATTAAAATAGCTTTAGGCAAGGAAGGCATCACCGATGTCAAGTTCTATAATGCCGGTGGTGCTTTAGGACTCAAAGAGCCTGACGACTACTATAAGGATAAGACCGTTTCCGTAGACCGGTTGAGACAATATGAGTTCAGTCAGCATAGAGATATAGATGTGAAACCGCAAATTGTGGCAGCAGCCTTGCCAAAGATTGAGATTTTCACGCCTATCCGTGACGAGAAGGGACAGTATGCCTTTTTCTTCAAGGCAGAGAACGAGCCTTCGTTCTCCGTCTATCCCAATGACACCCACAAGAAACTGTACTTCGATGTCAGGGGTACGGACAAGCAGAAGGAGATACACAATGCCCTTGCACAGAAATACTACTCCGTTGCCAAGCAGCATCCTGAAATCAAGGTAGATCTTATCATGCCTAAAGTTTCTAATGTAGACATGAGCAAGATAGAGCGTCCAACCATTACGAAGGATAAGGAAGATCCTAACAAGAAGTATGTCATGGCCACCATTGACGGTAAGTTCATGAAGAAAGAGATCTCCAAGGCACAATGGGACAAGATGTGGTTGGCCGATGACATGTCAGCCTACAAGAAAGCTGTTGCCGCTGTTGTCTTTGCACCTTTACTCAAAGAAGACGTGCAGAAGGAGCAATCCACAAGTATGGCAGCACGGTCAACTTCGACAGAAACCGTTAAAAAGGAACAGGGTGGAGAAGAGAAAACATCCGAAGGAACTTCAGAATCGATTTCTGAAACGGTTACCGAAAAGGAGGCGGAGACCACCCGGAGAGAAAGTACCTTTCGCAGATAAGGAATAATGCAGTAATCATCAGACATGACACATTATCAGAAACATGGCCATATCCACCTCTGATTTCATCAACAGATATGCTCCTCATGCCATGGAGCAGCAGATTAAGTACGGCATTCCCGCTTCTGTCATTCTCGCCCAGATGGCTATCGAGAGTTCATGGGGCACCTCTGCCCTCGCCCGGAACGACAACAATTTCTTCGGTATCAAAAAGGGTTCATCGTGGACAGGCCGGGTGAGTTATTATGACGATGACCAAGCGCATGAAGCCTTTCGTTCCTACGACAACGTGGGGCAAAGTCTTAGCGATCACTCTGCCACCTTACTCCAACCCCGCTATCTGCGTCGTTGTCCCACGGACAGTACAGATCACTTGGGTTGGATAAAAGGCATCAAGGCCGGTGGTTACGCCACGACAAGCAATTATGTAGACAGCGTAGAAAGTCTAATCCGTAAATACGGATTAGACAAATTCGACCGTTTCGCCGTACAGAATGCACAGCAGCAAGGTTTGCAGATAGGCTATATGAGAGGCCGTCAGCCCGACACCCCGCAAGCCGTCCCTGCCGGTATTCTCCTCACGCCTCTCCAAGGGCGTTGGTGTATGCCCATCAACTTGGAAGGTTTGAAGGTAACGGGAGTGTATGGAGAGAACCGCCCCGGACATCATCATAGCGGCATAGACCTTAGCACTGGCGGCAAGTATCTTCCCGTTTATGGAACAGAAGATAACGGCAGGGTCATCGCCGTCAAGCCCAACAATGGTGCTGCCGGTAACATGATTACCGTGGAATACAGCCGTTCTGACGGAAGCCGTCTTCAGTGTACCTATATGCACCTTAGCGAGATTGGTGTTAAGATCGGTGATGCCGTCAGTGCAGGGATGCAGCTGGGCTATTCCGGTAATACAGGCCGCTCGACCGGGCCACACCTCCATTTTGAGACCAAGTTCTATAATGCCCAAGGAACACTCCAGAGTTATGATCCGGCAGAATACATTGCCGAGCTCTCGTTCCGTGGAAATCTCCCTGCAGTGTTGAATAAAGGCGGCCAGAACTTAGCGGCACGCTATTCCTCTCAAATGGCATACAACAATGCTCCGGCCACCGGTATCGAAGGACAGCCTATGGATACCCAAACACAAATGTTGCTTGCCAATATCACCAAATCAGACGATCCTAACAGATGGTTGGAATATCTGATGAACAAGAATGGCGATAGTGCAGGGCTGTCCGGCGGAAATCCTGTCTCCAATCTTATCTCAACCCTTTTCATGAGCATTCTGACGCTTGCCCAAGATTTGAAACAGGGAGACGAAGACATGGGTGAGTCCCAAACCTCCAAAGAGGCAAAAGAAAACAAAGAGACAAAAGAAGCAGCCACCCTTAGAAGGGACAGGGAAAGTATCAATGTCAAACAGCTTGCCCAGGCTGCCTCTTTGAATTTCGATTCCGAACTCCCCGAAGAACAGCAGACAAACGCCATCCGGCGAACTTAGACAAACAATTCACCAAAATAACGAGTAATATGATTAAATGCAATGTCACAGCATGCGGAATCATCAGCAATTCTGCAGTAGAGAAACAAAGTAAGGACGGCAAGCCCTTCATTTCTTTCAGTATCACCATCCCCATTGCCGGCAGTGATGGTTCCGGTGCGGAGCTCCAAGTCTTTGTTTCCGCCCCCGGTAATAAGGAAACTGCCGAGCGGTATTCCACCGGGCGTAGGGTGAGAATGAACGGTACACTCTATATCAGACGGATAGACGACCGTACGTATTACAACCTCCGTACCGATGAAGGAATAGAAATCGTCAAGTCCACCGAAGCAGATTCGCTCACAGGGTCTATCGATTTCAAAGGTAAGATAAAGGGGGATATTACGGAACATACCAACAAAAGCGGACGCAAGTTCCAGACCTTTTCCGGCGTGTCGCAAGACAAGGATGGAGAAAAGAAAGGCTGGGTTTGGGTTCGCTTTCTTTCTTCGACTTTGATTCAGCAGGAATTCTTCAAGCCCGAGGCCTATGTTGAAATAAAAGGAGAGTTGCGATTCCATATCTATCAAGGCAATGTCAACATCGAGTGCCGTACCAGCAGTATCGAGCCTTGGGAGTTGACCACCACACAGAAAGAATAGTTGCCATAATATTGAAGTTTACATGAACACCGGCATTATAGAGCGTTGATCATTCAAGTCTTTATAGGCCGGTGATTTTATTCCGTACAAAACCCTAACAAGTATATGAGCGAAAATGACAACCCATCAAGAATCTTCGGCAACCGTCTGTTAGACGGCTGGAGTAAGATGTTTGGTAAAAAGCATGATAACGGCAAAGGCGAAAAGCAAGGACATGACCATGATAAATTAAAATTAAAGCCATTCCCGCCCAACCATTTCTTCTCCCAGGAAGAGTTGTGTTTCCTTGCAAAGAATCAAGAGCAGTGTAGTCGTCTTCAGAGTTGGGCTTTGCAAATGAGTTTATGGGCACGATCCAAGTCCAACGAGCAGGATAGGAACAACCCGCAGTTTTTCCCAGCCGTTCAATGGCAGGACGGTTTGATGAGCACATGGATAGACTCGGAGGCAAGGCCTGACAGCATAGACCAACAGGCTGACCGTCTTTACCAATTACAGCTTGATGGCTATAAAATGGATGCCGCTTTTGTAAGAATGATAGAGGCGAGAGCTTGTAGAAGTTTAGTGGGCAACCTTTTTGTGGATGAGAGACAGAATGAGACCGCTTCACGAAAAGGCGGCAAGCACTTTATATGGATTGAAGCCGTTGTTGACAAGCCCGGTGAGGACTTGGCTTTGTCCATATTTCATTACAACAAGATCAGCCACCATCATGAGTCAGAAGAAACTGTTTCATATAAACAGTTCAAGGCACTTCTTGAAAACAAGGAGATAACAGCCCTTGGCGGTGAGGGGCAGCGCAAATGGAACGAGGAAGCCACCGCAAGAGACATGGCGGAAGAAAAGTTTACAGAGTCAGTCCGTCTGATGAGACGGAGCAATATCTGTCAGGGGATGTTCCCTGCCCACAGTTCCATCTCTATACGCCAAGAGGATGGAAAAGACTATGCCCCAATGGCATTGGCCCTATCAGGGGATGGAATAAAGATAGACTTCGATCCCCAAGTATCCATTAGTAAAAGTTCACTTTTGATTACCTCCAATGATTCCTACCGGTTTGTCGATGTGTTGGATTATATAGATAAAACGATAAGTGAGCAGGATGCCAGTCAGGAACTGCTGACCTTTGTCAGGATATTCGGCAAAGACTTTTGTGGAGACAAAGTGCTCTCTTCCGGGAAGTATCCTCTTTGCCGGATAAACGGCATAGAGATAGACCGTGTGACGGCAAAGGCTTCGGACACAATAGTAGCCTTCAACAATGATACTTTGGAAACCGTGACGCTTTCTTCAGAAGACAGGATAACCCTGTTAAAAGCAGTCATACGCCATTCAGATGAACTGCTGAAAGAATTGGAGTCCGACCTTCAGAGAACAACGGACGAAAAAGCCCAAGGAATGCTGAAGGACAGGCTAAATAACATCCATCAAGGGCTGTCAGCTTATAACACTGATGACAATTACCATACTTTGAATGAGTTATGGCAACATATCATTTCAATGTTTGGGGTAACACGGAGCGCGGAAACGGCAACGGTCTCTCCTGCATCGGCAGTCAAAGTTATAGAAGCTCCGCAATCCACCGAAGTAAGGAATAAAGAGCCCTTAGTCCACAATCAAAATGAATCTCAAAGCGTTCAAGAACCTATTGCTAAAAGTGATGACGGCATCAAAATAGCCAATCAAGTTGACGAAACTCCGCTAATCGAACCTAAGACAAGTCAGATGCCGGAAGGTTATATCCGGATTGAACCATCTTCCAAAGGCAGGTGGCACACAGCAGAAATGCTCCGTAGGGAAGCCTATCGTGTCTATGGAAAGCTGTTAAGTGCAAAACTTAAAAAGCAGCTTGCTAATGACAACAACCCTTGGGTCTCAAAACAGATGCTGACACCAAGAGATATCAATGGCACCGTTTATACCGGGCCAAATGCCATCATGCTTGCGTTATGGACAGAACAGCAGGGGTTTGAGCTTCCTTTCTTCATTACCGAAGAGGAGCTAAGAGCGAACGAACTCGGTATTCTTCAAGATGCCAAGAGTCTCTTTATCCTCCATAAGGACGGAGCGTCAAGGGTGTACAACATTGCACAGACCACCTTTCCCGTTACCCAAAGGCGTTCCTATGAGTCTCTCAAACTGAATATGATAGCAACAGAGCGCAAGAAGACTTCAGGGTATCAGTTCCTCGACGCTGACGGCTTTTGTAAAACAGCGTTGAAGTTTGATGGTGTCCCCGGCCTTTCTGTCTATGATTATGCCGAGAAGGTCATCCATATAGCCCCGAAGAGCAATTTTGAAACCGAGGACGACTATTACCGTGACTTGGCCGTGGCCATGGTGGAAAGCACCCGTGAAGTTGATTTCGATACACTCCGTCTGGACACTTATCTCTTTGAGAACTTGGTTTCCCATTTGGGGAGTGGCATTATCAGCCAAAGCTGTCGTTTTGATGCCACCAACCCTGAATACTCCCGGATATGGAGAGAGAGATTAGAGAACAATCCGGAATATACCCAGCGGATTTTGGAGCAATCGGATACAGCTTCAAGCCAAGTTCTCCAATCAGCTTTGGTATAGATCACTCAACTCAACAATCCGTCTCGAATTGAGAATATCGGGAATGAGAAAGGCGGCTTGCATCCCTGCAAACCGCCTTCTTACATTATTTAATTAAAGTTTATCGTCTTGTTTTATTCATTCTTTCTCCGCTATTTCAACAGCTTGAAGGATTGTCCGTTTGATGACATCATGTTCGAGTCTTATGGGATGTACATGGCCACCATCAGCAATGGCACCGTCAATGAAATAACGGATATCCCACCATTTCTTTACTGTATTTTTAGATGTGTTGATTGCTTTTGCACAGGTCTTAATCCCTCCTTCTGGATGAAGGTATCTCCAAAGAGTAATTTTCACCGCTTCTTCAGAGTTCTTTAAAGTAGCAAGTAAAACCTTATTCTTTCTCCACTCTTGAAACAGTTCCACCGAAGAGAGATTACTTTCCTTGGTTTGGTTACTACCATTGGTCATATCAGCATTTTCCAACGCCTCGTCGGAAACCTCGTTGATTTTATCCCACACTTCTTGTGGCCAGTCGTTATCATCAGGCTCATCACCATAGCGAAGCTCGTTGATGAACTGTTCCGCTCCGTCTTCATCACCTTCATCGAAGCCCAGTACCTGGCACCACTCCTTATAGTCGTCTACCATTTCCTGACCGTGCATTGTGACACACTGCAGATTTGTTATTTCCTCACGGTCGAGTTTACCAATCAAATCTTTTACTACTTTTGCCATATTGTGAAACTTTAAAATTATCTGTGCATACCTCTGCTTCGCTGCTCCGCTTTCTGTGAGTTTTCATCCCCCAAGTGGTAGAACTCCTTTTGCATCTCTTCTGTATAGTCCTCTTCAGGAATATAGTTCTTGAAAGAGTTGTCCGACTCTTTGACCCAACATCCGTAGATGCCGAAATTATATGTAGGCAATTCGCGGGAAGCAATACTGTCATATTCCTCCCTGTCACCACTTACCACCTTGATGCCACCGTCAGCGAGGAAATCCAGTCCGAATGTGAACCGCCCTTCCTGCTTGTCTATTGAAATAACATTGCCGGTACACATCTGTGCCACTTGCTCATTGGAAAGTTCCATCTCGTTTTGAAGTGAAGCCAGATTATCCTCCATTAGAGAAACAGGAATATAGAAAGCTCTGTTTGTCTTGTCATCAAGCTGTACGAAACACTGTTCCTTACCCGGCATTTTAGTTATGATGATTTTCCCGCTTCGCAGCGTGTTTTGTTCCTCGGGTGTGAAGTCCTCCAAATCAGCCATTTCACTTCTCGGGGCAATCAGGATGTCAACAGTGCCATTTCTTCTTTCAAGTTTAAGACGGGCCTGAATTGTTCTCTGTATGCCGTCACCAAAATCCACGCTGATGGGTAAAATGGGAGTCCAATGTCCCTCCAATAGTTTTTTCATCACCATTTCAGGCAGGTCATCCACCATTTCTTGAGACAGCCCGATACTTGCAAATTTCTCGTATGGTATCTCATTCTCCTCAAAAGTTGTTCTCATAATTTTCCTGTTTATTGTTTTTGCAAAGATAGTTTCTTACTTGAAAAGTCCGTTCTTCAAAAAAATAAACCTTTTATATTAACATTTTCAAAACGTTTTTGGGCGGTTTTACGGTGTTTTTCGTTTTTGAAATGTTAATATAAGACTTCCTTTTTTTTCGAGCCCCCTATTAAAACGGTTTATTTTATTTTTGTAATCATAAAATACGAGTAGATGGTTATACATTTTAGACATATCTTCATGGCTGTTTTGAGTCTGTCCAGTATCTTTTGTCATGCACAAAAGAATATCCCCGATGCCAGTCATCAGGATTACTGGATAGACAAATACCTTAGTGTCAGTTTTCCCTTACAAAGTGTTGAGATCAATTCTCCGTTCGGTATTCGTAAAGATCCATTTACCGGCAAGGAAAAAGAACACAGTGGCTTGGATTTGAAAGCTCATTATGAGAAAGTCCTTGCCATGTTTGACGGTTACATCGCAAATATAGGCTATGACTCCGGATCCGGCAATTACATCATCATGCGTCATGGTGATTACACCATCAGCTATTGTCATCTTTCTCAAATTTGGGTAAAGAAAGGAGATAGAATCTATGCGGGAGATCCCGTTGGTGTCAGCGGGTCTTCCGGCCGCTCGACGGGGCCACACCTTCATGTCACCAGCCGGTTAAGGGGACGGCTCGAAGATCCCTATAACCTCCTTGTTTACATAAGAGACGTAAAGTTGCAGTGTATCACAGCTCTCCATGTCAGCGAGGAAACCCTTCTTTCTCCGGATGCGTTTTTCAAAAAATATGCCCATGCAGCCATGAGACAACAGCAGAAATACGGCATCCCTGCTTCCGTCATCCTTGCTCAAATGGCACTTGAAAGCAGTTGGGGAAACAGCAGTCTTGCCCAGGCAGGATTCAATTACTTCGGCATCAAGGCCAACAGGAACTGGCTGGACAGCGGACTTCCATACAGTGTCCATGACGATGACCGCCCTAATGAGAAATTCTGCAATTTTGCATCTCCGGAAGCCAGCATGGAATATCATTCAAAACTGTTGATGAGCGATCGCTATAAGCAGTGTTGGAAATACAGTTCCACGGATTTTCACAATTGGCTCGTTTCCATCAAGTCTGCCGGATATGCCACGGCAAGAGATTATGTACAGAAATGCGAGCGCATTATCATGAAGCACAAGCTCTACCTCTACGACGTAGCCGCTGAACGGCTATAATATTATATAATGTGTATAAACAAAGAAATAGCATAATGAAAAAAATCTTCTTTTTATTGTCAACCCTTACATTCATAGGTTATGACATCCACGCACAGGTCGTGTACGGTAATGATGAACGAATCTATGTGAACTCTCTGCATGAGATTCCGGCAAGCTATGCAAGTCATCCGACAGGCCTGCCAAGTTCGATAGACGGTCAGGCGAAATATAAGCTGTCAGGATTGGGCGATAACTGGTTTGTCTCCGCGCAGGGTGGTTTTATCTCTTTCTTGGGAGATCCCGTCTCACACACGGACTTTAACGGTAGAACCAAGGTGGGGTTGGAACTTTCCATCGGGAAATGGCACTCGCCGTATTTTGGGACACGACTGGTCTATCAAGGCTTTAAGTTTGTCGATTCCCAACGTTCCCCCCAGTCCTTTGGCAGCTATCATGCAGACCTACTTCTTAACGTGTCTTCCTTCTTCCGACCCTCTTTTGAGAAGCCGGCAAAATGGAACATAAGTCCCTATATGGGAGCTGGAATTATCCGGCATAATCAATTAAAGAAAAATTCCTTTGCCTTTTCCTATGGTATCTTAGGAACTTGCAGCCTAAGTGAGCGTATCAGCATCTCTGCCTCTTTGGGTGGAACGACAACCCGTCGGGATTTTGACGGATATGGAGAGAAAGGCCGTTTGGGAGACAATCTCCTTTCGGGAAGTGTCGGTTTGGCCATTGGGATTGGACATTTAGGTTGGAAAGTCAAAAAACACAAGTTGGTGTCAGCGAATGAAGATGTATTGCAGCATCCGACAACAACCGATCTGACCACCTATCCGCGCAATAATTACAGTGGCCTTAAATCGCTTCAGGAAAGACTTGCCAATGGGAATACGGAGAGTGTTTCCGGGAATGACGATGAGAACATTGCGCGGTTTGACGCTCCAATCTTGTTCTTCTTCAAGCGTAATACCACGGAATTTGTCGACAAACAGCAGTTGGTCAACATTCAGGAGATTGCAGCAGCTGTCAAGGAGTATAACTTAGAAGTGCGTGTCGTAGGTTCCGCAGACAGCAAGACAGGGACACCCAAGCATAACAGGAAACTTTCCATCAAACGCTGCCGCTATATTGCCAAGCTACTGATAAATGCCGGTGTTCCGAAATCGAAGATGACCGGAGCAACCAGGGGCGGTATCAATCTTTATAAGCCTTATACAGCCAACCGCCACACCTGCGTGATCCTGTATAAGCAAAAATAAGAAGAATTAAAACAGAATAATATGGCCATTTTAAGAAAGAATACCAACTATGGTGTAACGGACATCTCACCGCGTCTGCAGGACACTCTCAATGCCAACGGCATGCAGGCTCATATCACCATGACACAGACCGGTGACTATGAACTTGTCACCTTGTCCCATAATTCATCCGAACCCAGGCGTTATCCTCTCGACCAACAACAGGTTGAGGACCTGATGAACGGAGGCACATCCGCATGGGACAAGAAGGCCTACAACACTTTTGTCGGCATCGTTAAGGAAGATTATTATATTCCTGGCTCATTTGTCGCAGCCCGCAATGCCAACAGCCCTGTCAACATGGGACTTGACGGACACAGGCTCGCCCCGGGAGAATATGGGTACAGGGAACCGCGTTTCTTTTACCCTTTTGAAGGGCCGAGATACGGACGCTTTGACAGCATCATAGATGGTTTGATGGGACTAGCCCATGGTGGGCGCATCAGGCGCATAGACGGAAGACCTTTTTATGCCAACAACGCACCTGTCGTTATAGATCGTCCTGACGGGCGTTTGCGTCCCGGAGAGATGAAAACAGGTGCCTATGGGTTTTATGACAAGGGTATGAAGCAGAAACAGGACGTTCTTCAGTCCATGAGTATCAGCGAACAGCAGCTTCCCAAGGTGGAACGTCCGAAAGGACAGTCCGTACCCCTTAATTCCATCAGTTCACCGGTTTATATGTCAGCGGAGAAATTTCAGCAGGTACTGTCTTCACACGGAGTTGTCGTAGACGAAAAGAACAACCTGCTGACCATCAAGTCTGCGTCCGTTCCTACCAACCTTGAATACAAGCTGAACCCTGATGAGACGAAGAAACTCATGAACGAAAAATTCAAGTACAGCGACAAAAAGGGTGTACACAATAAGGATGGTGTATCTGTCAATGAACGGCTTGCCATCCTGAATGCCGTTATAGGGAAAGACTTTACCGATAAGATAACCGTAGAGATGCTTAACAGCAAGGATTATGTAGACATCAAGCTGAAACCCGAAGTGGAGAAGGAACTGGGGCTTCATCAGGAAGCAGCCAATCAATATATGGCATCCAAACTTGACATCATAGACATGAAAGATATGCGCGAGGACTATCGAAGCGGTTTCTTAGATCGTTGGAACTCTATCGGTGTCGTCGACGGGGGTGCCCTTAATCCAAACGAAGGTTTCTATCTTCCGGTAAAGGACGGACGTGCCGTCTCTGTCGGTGAGATTCAGGTGTCGCCCGTCAATGACGGCAAGAGTGCGACTACGTTTCGCATGACTGCCGTAATCAACAATCAGGTGGTGTCACATGACATCTCCAAGGAGGACTATATCAAGTTCATCAACTATAATGACGAGTACCGCCTGAAACTGTTCGACAAGGTGTTTGATGAAGTCAAGATAAAGGACGCGTCCAACGGTGTCTTGGAAGATCCCGTGCGTTCAGGCAGGATTGAGGATGCAGACGGTGTTGCCGTATTGAACGGTCATTACAACCTTGTTAATGACAATGTTTCCGCTGCAATTACCGGAGCGATGGCCTACAAGGATCAGATTTCCGGCAATTACATGCTGAATATGCGGGAGAGCAAGGATATTGGTATGTGGTCATATAAGATTACCGAAGAGCAGTATCTTGCTTTCAAGAATACAGATGATGACGGCAAGGCAAAGCTGCTTTCCACCATCATTCCCATAACCGATGAAAACAAGCAGCCTTTGTCTGTTGTCAAAGAAATCAGGCTGCCCATCTCCACCGCAGAGAAACGCGTGTCTTCCTATTCGGAGAATATAGACATGAAGGACGCTTTGCAAAGTGGTGCCGGCAGACCATACAATGAGCGTATGGCAGATGCTTTGAACAAAACGATTTTTAAGGATACTGAACATATCAAGGCCACTGCCCTGGCCGGGACAGATGTGAAAGCCGTCGTCCAAGGCGAAGCGAAATTGGTGGCAGAGGGAAAAGCTCAACCCACATTGGCTGAATTACGGGAAAACGTAAAGATTGCCCTGAAAGGAGAATCCAGTGTAAACGGACAATCATTGGAGGACTTGAAGCCCAGCAAAGAATGGGTCAGGAGCGGTGGCCATGGGAGGGCAACCGAAGTCGGGGATATTGCCGTGGAACGCTTGCGTGACGCAGAAGGCAAGGTCATAGAAGGGAAGTACAAGATGACCGCCGTCATAGACGGTAATGTCTTTTCCCATGAGATCACCCAAAAAGATTTCGACAAGTTCCGCGCCATCAACGACACCCAGCGCATGAAGCTCTTCGATAAGATATTCCCCGAAGTGGAGATGAAGACCAAAGCGGGCCACGGCTTCAATTTGGGAGCTGCTATCCTTGCTGCCGTCTCCTCGGGAATAGATGTTGTCGGTTCCGTCATGGCAGAGCCACGTCCCCGCCCTGAATTTTATGCAAGCCGAAATGTCTTCTCCAAGCCTGGTGTAGCCTCCCCCGAAGCGGTCTCTGCTGCCCTTTACGAGTCAGAGAGTGAACATCTAAGAAGAGGACCATCGGAAGGCAGGGGAATGGGCATTTAATCATCAATAATGTCCGTTATATGTTCAATCATGAATTTATGCCATTCCAAACGGTAACAATCCGTCCCCATTGGGGGCAGTTCTGTATCAATGAGCTGCCGGTAATCTTATTGTGCCTGGCAAGTTATTGGATAAGCAGCTTTATGGAGTTTCGTTTCCATGAGCTTTTGATATGGCCGGCATTGTTCCTTACTTTCTACTTGTTTTTTCAAGTGGTCTATATGGCAAGGATCGAATATGTTCTGACAGGGGAGCAGTTAATCACCCTTCACGGTGTGCTCTCCCACTCAACGGACTATATCGAGCTTTACCGTGTCATCGACTACCGGCAGCACCAGTCGTTACCCCAGCAGCTCTTCGGTTTGAAGACCATCACCATCTATTCCGGAGACAGGAATAATCCCCAGCTGGATATGATAGGCATCAAGGCAAGGGTGGATATTGTCAGCGAGATACGCAAACGTGTGGAATTTAACAAGAAAAGGAAAGGTATTTATGAGATTACAAACAGGCCTTAGACGCGTTTTTGCACTTATAGCCCTCTCTGTCGGAACCATACCGGCATCTGCACAGGGACTTTCATCATCCAATCCACTTGAATATGCCGCAATTGCAGGAGGTGAGGAACTTCTTGGCAATCAGATAAAGAAACAGTCGAAGGCCATGGCTGCTCTTGCGGTGGAGCAGGGAGCCATGACTGTGGCCAATACCAAGATGAAACAGTGGGAACAAAAATACAATTCCTATTTGAAGACTGCTTCCGGATATGCTTCCGCCATAAAAGGTGCCACCTCCCTTTATGCCGACGGGATGCAGACGCTCACAGCACTATGGGAAGTTCATACAGCATGTAGAATCAATCCCCAAGGAATTGCTGCTTCCCTGTCGATGAATAATCTCTATTTGGAGACGGCGACAGAGTTTATTCGTACTTACAGGGCATTGAAGAATGTAATTGCCAAGGGAGGGGAAGACAATATGTTAAATGGTGCGGAGAGGACGCAGATGCTGTGGAATCTGACAAACAATTTAGAACGGTTGAACCGAAAACTCCGGCTATTGTCAGTGAGTGTCACAATGTACTCTTTAGATGATGTGTGGAACAGGGCCATCACTGGTAAGATTAACAAGAGCAACAAGGTGTTGGCCAAGGAATCGTCCAAGCGGATGTGTAGGGCAATCAGCAATGTTGCCAAGTTTTATAAATACAGACAGACACATAAGCCATGGGGACAATGAACAACATCAGGCGGGCAACCATCAGCGTCATTTTAGGATTTTCCCTTTCCATAAGCCTGTTTGCACAGAATGGGCCGGATGGTGTCAGGGCCGGGATTTTTGCCGCTTATGCCCAACAAGCAAAGAAGGCCTTAAAGGCGCAAGATGTTTTGTTGGTAGGAAACCTTACAGGACACAAATATTTGAAAGAGGAAGTGGCAGCGACAACGAACTTTCAACGTCAGTTCAATGATTACCTTAACAGCTTTGATGACATACTGACCGTGGCTGCCGACATATACGGCATTTACATGGAAGTGGATGAAGCAATGAAAAACGTGAAAGTTGTCAAGGGTATTGTCGTGCGGCAACCGGCTAATGTCCTGGCGGTAGCTTTCTCACAGTCAAAGAACAACATCTATACCGACATTATCGAGAACGGTCTGAAACTCGCAGCAGACATCGAGCAGATCCTGCCGTTGAAAAAAGACCAGGACAAGAATGCCAAGATGACCCAATATGAACGGCTCAAAGTTATGGACAACATCCGCCTGAACTTGCGTACGCTCAACAGGAAGCTCCGTACTCTAAGCCGTTTGATACATTACACAACGATCATGGATTCATGGTATGACCTGAAAGGAACCGGAAAGGAATACCAGCCCCGCAAGATGGGATCTATAACAAAAAAATGTCTGAAGACTTGGATGAAACATGCCAAAGGCGTTAAATACTAAAAGCAATGGAAGAAAGTAAAGAAATACAGGGAACGTACAGTATTTTCAGGACAACCATATATGTATCACTCCTTTTGGAGTTTTTCATGTATGCCTTGGATCCGGCCGCATTGAGCGGATTAGGCGGCATTGTAAACAGTTTTCATCACCGGCTCGGGGTACTGTCCATGTATCAGTTCCTTCCCTACTCGAAGATGGTTACGCTCATGCTGGTAATCATCACCTGTATAGGTACAAAGAACAAAAAGCAGATAGAGTTCGATGCACGCAAAATGGTATTCTATCCGTTTGCCCTCGGCTTTGGCTTAGTAGTGGCTTCTGTGCTTGTCTATAACAGCGATTGGCATTTCAGGTTGTGGATTCTGAAAGCCAACGTATGGGTTTATATAGTAGTGTCTGTCATAGGGACAATGCTCGTCCATACTGCCCTTGACAACGTATCGAAATACTTCAAGGACGGTATGCTCAAAGACCGCTTCAACTTTGAAAATGAGAGTTTCGAGCAGACAACAGAACTTGTCGAGAACAAGTATTCCGTCAATATCCCTATGCGCTACTACTACAAGGGCAAGTTCAGGAGGGGTTGGATCAATATTGTCAATCCCTTCCGAGGCACATGGGTTGTGGGCACGCCCGGTTCCGGAAAGACATTCTCTGTCATAGAGCCTTATATCCGTCAGCATTCGGCCAAGGGTTTTGCAATGGTTGTCTATGACTACAAGTTCCCGACGCTTGCAACCAAGCTCTATTATCATTATAGGAAAAATCAGGTGCAAGGTAACCTGCCAAAAGGCTGTAACTTCAATATCATTAACTTTGTCAATATTGAGTACAGCGCACGCGTCAATCCTATCCAGCAGAAGTACATTGCAAATTTGGCTGCAGCACAGGAAACAGCGGAGACACTTATTGAGTCCCTTCAAAAGGGACAGAAGACTTCCGGTGGCGGTTCCGACCAGTTCTTCCAGACATCCGCAACCAACTTTCTTGCAGCCTGTATCTTCTTTTTCGTCAACTACAACAAGAAGCCTTTTGACGAGAACGGCAATGAACTCTTCCCCGAATACGGCGAGGATAAGGAAACCCATCACAAGCGGCTGACCGGTAGGGTATTTAAGGATCCGCAACAGGTCGGTAACAAGAAATACCAGGTACAACCGGCCTACTGGAAAGGTCAATATTCGGACATGCCTCACGTACTCTCGTTCCTGAATCATTCCTATGATGAGATCTTTGAAGTCTTGAAGACCGATCCGGAAGTCTACCCTCTTTTGGGGCCTTTCATGACTGCTTTTGACAATGGAGCCATGGAGCAGTTGGAAGGTATGATAGGCACGTTGCGTGTGCAGACTTCACGCCTGGCCACCAAGGAATCCTATTGGGTTTTTAGTGGGGACGATTTTGATTTGAAGGTGTCGGATCCCCGACATCCAAGCTATCTGCTTATTGCCAATGACCCGGAGATGGAGAGCATCATTGGAGCACTCAATGCCCTGATTCTGAACCGTCTTGTCACCCGTGTTAACAGCGGTATGGGAAAGAATGTCCCGGTAAGCATCATTGTCGATGAGCTGCCGACACTCTACTTTCATAAGATAGACCGTTTGATAGGTACAGCACGAAGCAATAAGGTTGCTGTGACATTAGGTTTTCAGGAACTGCCGCAGTTGGAAGCAGACTATGGAAAGGTGGGAAAGGATAAGATCATTACCACCGTAGGTAATGTCGTTTCCGGCTCAGCCCGTTCAAAAGAAACGCTTGATTGGCTGTCGGGCGACATCTTCGGAAAGGTCGTGCAACTCAAAAAAGGCATTACCATCGACAGGGACAGAACATCCATCAATCTCAATGAGAATATGGACAGCCTTGTTCCTGCTTCCAAAATCAGTGATATGGCTTCCGGATGGCTGTGTGGCCAGACTGCCCGGGATTTCGTCGTCACGAAGACTGGCAGACGGGACTCGATGGATATTCAGACTGCTGAAGAGTTCAGAACCACCAAGTTCTTTTGCAAAACATCTTTTGATATGGAACAGATTAAGGCAGAGGAGACCGACTACAGCAATTATCCTATTCCGAAGTTCTACCACTTCGACTCTGAAGACTCCAAGGAGCGTATTCTGTATGCCAACTTTGAGCGGATAGATCAAGAAGTAAAGGATATGATAAAGATTGTCCAGACAGAGTTCAAAAAAGAAGAAGGCACCCAAACAGCCCATAGGAAGAGCAACAGGAAGTCTTCCAAATAAACTCTTCCTTTGTTTTTATTACGTGAGAAAGGGTCACTTGAACTGTAAAGTTCAGATGACCCTTCATTTTATTCTTTATCTGCGGAAATGCCGGTGAGGTTTCTGTTCTTCTTCCTCCTCTTCTTCATCTTCCATAGATAAATTGTAATTTTCAATTTCCTGTTGAAGATTCTTGGCGTGCTCCCGGAACATGAAGTCTTGGAACGGTACGCTTGACTCTTCCTCCCTTGACTTCACCAAGGCGTTGATATATTCGGCCTTATCCTCCTTCAATACCTTATTGGGTACCAAACCAAACTCATTCTGAAGATGATTCATGATCAACCTCGACATCCTACCATTACCGTCTACCCATGGATGGATTGTCACGAGCTTCAGATGTGCGTCAAAGCTCAAACGGTATTGCTCATATACATCTGGGTTCTTTAACAGCTGTTCCCGTCTTTCGTTCATTTCCTTGCAGAAATCTTCTAGCTTCTGTGGAACTTTCAGGTAACTCATGTAAGACTTTCCCATAGTTCCTGCCGTAACGTTTACCCGACGTAAATCTCCCTTTGATGAGTCAAATACACCACCAGGTGCATTGAATATTCCTCCAGTTCTTCTCATTACGATTGAAGACAGTTCCTTCAGCATGTCGATGGAGAAAGGTGTGTGTTCCCTTGCCATTTCCATGCTTCTTTCGTAGGCAGCTTTCAGGTCGAGGTTCATGTTCTGCTCAATGATACTTTTACCCTTGGCAGAAAGACCCTCGTCAAAGAGCAGCTGGTTCTCCACCTCGGTCATCGTCGAGCCTTCGATAGCAGTTGAATGGGTCACGATTGAGTAAAGATAGAACTTTTCATAGTCTATCTGTTCTTGGAAGCCCAATTCCTTGTGCTCTTCCAATATATCTAGAAATTCTTGTTTATTCATAATTGCCTTATCTTTAGACAGCAAATATACTAATTTACGGTTGATTAAACAATTTTTTAAGGAGAAAAAGCCTGTACCCTCATTTAAAGCACTTCGGAATGATATAGCTGCAACCACTCCGGTATCTCCCGAAGAACACGGGCTTCAGCCAACGCATTGGAAGAAGTGTCTTTGAGATAGGTGATTTTCCGTGTACCATTGAAGTCATGTTCTTGAAACCTTATGACAAACATACCTTCCGGATCGCCGACTATCCACCAATTGGGATCACTTGCCCGCTGTAATACGAAACGGTCAACCGGAACAGGTAGTACTGCTTCCTCGCCAACAAGAACGGCATCAATGACTTGCGCTGAACCGATAAACTCCGTTGTCTGTGGCAAAGCTAACAGACGCTCTACGGCTTCATCACGGCTATTGCCGACAGATGTAGCCTGTATTTCATTACCATCGGACAATTTAATAATGAACTTATATCTTTTCATTTTATTCCCCCGTCATGCCGATAGGTCAGCGTTATAATTTATGAAGTTATTATTTATTCTGGGCATCCCGATTCTCAACCTTTTTATAGGTTTTTTGTTTCTTCGACCCGAACTTTTTTTTATCATTCCGGTGTAACCGTCATCTCGAACCTTTTATGTGCAAGGTAAAATCGCAGGCGTTAAGGGGACATAAGGCAAAGAATTGGCCGGCAAAGTTTTCAGGAAACCGCAATCTATGATTTCGGAGGGTCATAAAAAGTTTTCCGCCAATAGGGAGCATTCCGGTGTTTGCCGTGTTCCCTGCCTGCGATACCTTTGCAGAATAAAAGTCGAAGATGACTACAAGCGGACGAAAAGTGAGGTCGAAACCAGAAACGGAAATGGAAGGATAGATAAAAGTAAATGTAAAAAAAACACCGCAGGTATAGCGTGTATAGCCGTATGCCCGTATATACATATATCCGTATAGATGTATATACATATTGCGCTATACTTGTATTGAAGTATAAGAAAATAGACATATATACAATCCACATCTTATTCGGATTTACAAACATCTACAACATTCCCCATGAAAAACATCAACATTATTATCGCTTGATATTCCTTTTCTTACCTGATTTCAGCATGTGCATCCCCATTAGGAAACAGCGTTGCCGGAACGCTATATCGTCCTCGTCAGGCTTCTTACCCCAGCCTCCATTAGGCGCGGAACCGCCGCCGGCACTTTGCGAAATCTCTGTTGCCTTATCAAGATAGCCAAGAAAAAGAGCCGTGGCGACCAAGGCAACCTGACTTGAATTTTCTGCCATCTGTTCGAACATAGAACCTTCAGAAAATCCTTTAGTCGCTTCGTCAAAAGCCACTCTCTGCTCTGGCGGAAGAGACTCACGGTAAGCATTAAATTTGCTATAAGACTTTTGCGCTTCTATCGAGGCCATATTCCATCCAACGGCTTGCATGTCATGTAGGGCTTGCGTATTCAAGTTGGGTGCCATCGAACGCATGTCATCCTTGATTTCCTTATACCGCTCTTCGGTAGCTTCAGTCTGTCCCCTCACTAATTCAAGTTTTCTCTCTGCTTCAGCGAGCTTACTTTGTTTGTCAATAATTTTCTCCTTCGTTTTTTCAATATCAGCGAGGATTCTTGCACGTTCGATGTCAGCCTGTTCTTTAGTTATCTTTCCTGCCTTGACATCATTTTCTAACTTCTCAATCTCACGGAGCAAGTCTGCTTTATGTCGTTCAAGATTAGCTATCATGGTAGTGAGACCCTTCAACCTTGCCTCTCCATGTTTGATTTCTTTTTCTTGTTCAGATAGTCTAACTTTGTTTCTTGAGATCTGCTTTTTCTGCTCTGCAACATCTTCTTTTAAGCTATCTACTTCTCCCTTCAGTTCTTCTCTTTTTTGTGCATAATATTCACCCATTGTTCTATGCTTACGCCCAGTTTCTGCAATACTGTCACCACGGTCAAGAGAGTACTTCTTATTAACTTCAGAAAGCTCATTATGAAGGTTCGTCATACGCTGACTAAATTCAAATTTACTCTTCCCAGCCATGACCACTTTCCAAGAGAATTTATTCCTCTCCGTTATTGGTAAAATTGTGCAATGAATATGAGGGTTTGTTTCATCAAGATGTACTATAAAAGCTGCGATATTCTTTTCACCATATTTTTTACTCATAAACTTGTACATGTCGACAGCCCATTTTTCTATTTCAGGGCTGCGAGTAATTTTCGAATTGTCAGCTCCCTTGTCCAAGTCCACCTGTTGTTCACCGAAGGCCAAACGGTGCATCTGATCCCTCGAACCACCCAAGATGAAATTTGCAACAGTCCGGTACTTCGGTTCCGGAAGTCCGAGGTTAGGGTCTATTATATTCCTTGCCTTCAAATTGTCTTTGATTCGTTTGGGGATTGAGAGCTGCTTATCGACTGGGGCTATCACACCCCCTTTGCGAACTTCAAAATTAAGATGCTCACGTGTCGGGTCAAAAGCATACGATAGTTTTCTCCGGTATGCTTCCGCCGAAAAGTTTCGTAGATGCTCATTGCTTTGAGCAACAGTAATGCCTTTCGTAGGCATAAGATCCATTACTTGTTTTGCCATTAATCGTTATTTCTTTTACTTCATTGTGGGGTGGTTTCTGAATATAAACATTTCAGACCGGTGGAATTCAATATTTCACGAACTATCATTTTTACACTTTTAGAGGGGTCAATGATTACGATTTATTACCATTAGAGGGGTCAATGGTGGGGTCAATGTGACGAATTGTAATTTTTAGAGGGGTCAACCCTTTTTGTAAAGGAGTTTTTATTCCCTTCGAAAACACTGCAAATTCACGAACTATCATTTTTACACTTTTGGTGGGGTCAATGATTGCGATTTGTTACCATTAGAGGGGTCAATGGTGGGGTCAATGTAACTTTTACAGGGGTCACCACCTCCAAAGTATAAGACTGAAAGCTTCATCTCTATATTCGAAATGCCATTTCCTCTTTACCCCCTCGGAGAGCCTAATATTGACACGGCTTGCCGCACGAAGTCCCCCCTCGCCGGGGTGGCAATACCCCCAAATTTTGATTTGGGGGGTATTAGGCTACCTCCCAATGTAAAACAATTCATTTCGTTTGCAAAACGATCGCTCATGCGCAAGCGCATGTACCAAGACTTTGTCTTTTCCATCTCCAGGTTCATTAAAAATGAAATGTCAAGCCGGATTTTCGGAATGGATAAAATCCCTCTCCGTTATTTCTCAACATCTTTTGCCGGGGCAAAAACGACGATATCTTTTCGGAGTCTGACCATTTTGCTCGTGACAACATTGAAGACTTCCAGAACATTCATTGTCTCTAAATTTTGGATGAACTTCATGACCGATGGTCGACTCCAGCCCCAAGACTTCGACAGACACTCTATATTTGCGACCATATCCTCTTGTTTCCTCTCGGAGGTACAATGACGTGCCACAAGATCCCGAAAGGCCTGCAGGCGAGAAAAACGCTTTGCGTTCTTGTAAGTGTAGTCTCCGCAGAGAAACTTAAGCAGGTCGGAAGACATTCTTACATGATAGTTCTTATAACCATTTTGAACGACTTCCTTATCTATCATTTTATCGTTAGTCATTATTATTTTATATTATCAATATTATATGTAAAAATCTACCTTTTTTCAATCCACATTTTTATATAAATGTTGTAACCGATAAAGGTCATGCAGCCTTCCTTTCTACCGTGTATTTTTGTGGTATCGGTTTTCTCCCTTTGGGAGCAGCAGGATCATGAAAATTTGGATAGAACAAGGCTGCCATTGCAATAACAAAAAGTACTTCGGAAAGCAAAATATACCTTCCTTCATCGAAGAAAGAAAACAAAATAATTACACAGGAAACACCTATCAGAATCCTTTTGCTATTATGTATTTTCGTGAGTATTCTGTTAGCCAACTTGTAAGAGAAGAACAGTAGTGTCATCCCGAAAGTAATAAGGTAAACAAGGGGGCGGGTCAGAAAGGGATAGAGGTAGTTGTTCATCTTTCGTTGCATGAACGGAGCCGTCGTTTTCTTTCCGCTGATGCTAAGCTGGTCCAACCTTTTTTCTTTCGCCATGGTCTTATATGTGGCAGCCACTTCTCCTGATGCAAAGTTGTCTACACCTTGAATACCGAGAAGAAATAGTAAAAGCAATAATGTAAAAAACTTTCTTGCCTTTTCCCGATGCTTCATCTTATCATAGAAGTTGATAAGATGAGTGCCCAGTCTCCAAACAGACTTCTTCAGCTTCGACATATGGGGCTGTGCGGCCGTGAAAACATTGCGGTATTTCTTCACGCTTTCCCTCCTTGGCTTGATTAGAAAATGATACAGGAAAGGAATGCTCGTCAGCACCACGAAAAGGATTAATTTTAATATTAATATCATCATATTTCTTTCAATTGAAGTTCGACAATGTTTCTGCGTATGATTCTTGTTCTAGAATGTCTTTCTGAAGTTTGGGCATCCGGTTCCTTTCGGAAAGCAGCTGATAGTACATCGTTTCCAAACTGTCAAAGAAGAATACCGTCATTGAGTTGACGATTCCGTAATTGGTCGATGACAGATAGACAACAAACATTTCATCTTCTACCGGAGTCGAGTATGCCACCACCTTATATACTTTTCCTTTCTCTTCCTTGGAAGCATAGAGAACGTGTATATGCAGTTTCTCCACCAAATCCGATATGAAATTTTCCAACACGTGTTGTTCTTCCATGTTAAGAACGACTTCCGTAAAATAAGCGTGTTGGATAACGCCTATCTGCTGTTCTGTAAAATAGTCGGGGAGCAGCTTTATCAACTTCTGATAAAGCAGGAGGATGGAACGCTTGTAGGTTCCGTCTTCAAGTGTGTTGTAGTCTAATGCTTTTTCCATACGATTTTCCATTTATAAAGTTGCTGAAATATACGATTTCAGAAAATAGTCGGCCAAAGTGGCTATCAGCTTATTTTCCTCCTCCTTCGTTTTCTTTTTGTTGTCCAGGCGATTCAAAAGTATTGGCAGTTCCTTGGAAATTACCATCAGCTCTTCACGCTGTTTCTTGGTCAATGCAGCCGTTGAGTACCCATCCAAGGACACATAGGGCTGAATAAGCATCCAGCGGTAACTGACCCGTTGTTCCCGGCTAAGCTGCTTGTTGTTCAGTATGTCTTCCCTGCACGCAATGGCATTTTGCATGATCCGGCGGTTAAAACGCATGGTCAGATACAGCATGGTCCTGTCATTCACTTCATCGTTTTTCTGACCGACAGAAGAGTAAAGCCGGTCAAAAAGCCTTGTTGTCTTTTGGGTTAACCGCTGCATCTCATCCATGGGTACATTGCTAAGGTGTTCCATGAGCGAACGAAAACATCTGTCCTCCTGTCTGATAAAGGTGAGCAACTGGGACTCCTGCTTAAAGTCATGCGTGCTGTTTAGCAACTTGTTGTAGATGGCCAGTATCTGCGGAAGTCCTTTTATCGTCTGTTCTTCGTCAAGCCTTCCATAAAAGTCAGACGCTTTTTTATAGGTGTCTGAACTTTCTATCTTTGCCCGTTCGGAAGCCGTATTGAGTTTAAAGTACATCACGTCCTGAAGCGAACGCTGCTTTGAAAAAGCCAGTCGTGTCAGCTCCGTTCTTACAGAATCGGAAATGACAAAATAGGCAAGTGCTATCGGACTCTTCAGGTTAATGGTAGAGTCTTTTGAAAAGACACTGTACGACGAGTCTTTTAGTTCCTGCCACTGTGCCGTAAGGTCAGTTACCTTTTCGATGTCGGCATCCTTGCAAGATTGGATTTCCGACAGCTTTGCTTTACAAGCCTCTATTGCTTCGGTAGAGTTCTGAAATGACGGATGCTTTGTACAGGAAGAGAAAGCAAGTGCCGTCAACGCGAGAGTTAATGATAAGTAATTTCTTCTCATAAAAAAACATTTTAACGGCTGCGAAGATACAAACCTCACGATGAAAATGAGGTATCAAAAAAATAAAAGTCTTATATTAACATTTTCAAAATCTTTTGGAAAAACTTCCTGTCTTCTTATTTTGTTAATGTACATCAAAAAAGTTCCAAATAATAAATATTTGGAACTTTTGGTATTTTCATATACTATCTTATGTGTTTTGCTTAAATGTTAATATTTTGAGGTATAAAAAAATAAGCTAATTAGTAACATTGCTATTCTTGTTACTCACATTGTTCAAGAACTTGACACAAACGGCACTCACAATGACTGCAAGAATTGATATGACAGGGTATGTCTCAACAAAAGCTGTACAGGTTAGAAACGTTATAAGAATAAGGTGTACGAGTACTACTTCTTTATTGGTGAAGTCTTCCTCTGCAAGCATTGAGAAGAACATATTTTTCGATCTCCCCCATTTGTACATCTTGCGAAGGATTGTTGCCAGCTTTACTTTCCTGACCTCGTAACTATTATAAATTGCGTGGAGTTCTCTTGCTGCTTCTATTTTTTTCATACGACTTGACTTAACCGTGTTGTCGAGGGCTGAAGTTGTTATTTATTCTGGGCATCCCGATTCTCAACCTTTTTATAGGTCTTTTGTTTCTTCGAC
>OAUK01000054.1_pt1 | contig 79591 bp, 80 predicted proteins | sample 1495131 | NCBI WGS metagenome assembly OAUK01 (sample SAMEA2580009, study PRJEB22360) | human gut metagenome | biome: human gut; feature: human-associated habitat; material: faeces | place: Denmark | collected 2008/2010 | reverse complement strand
AACGACAGATTTTCTATTTTACAGAAAATGAAGAGGAGCAGCCAATGGTTTATCCTGGAAGGATTGTGGAGGCCAGAGTCATTGCTGTAGCACCAAAGGCAGTCCGTCTGGAAGTGTTTGGTGTAGAGTGCTCTGTGCGTGCAAGAGACATGGCATGGGAATGGATGCCAGATGCAACAGAAAAATTTCAGGTGGGAGATTTAGTGCTGGTCTGCGTTAACAAAATAGAAATGCCGGATGCTGAGAGTATGACAGTAGCCGTAGATGCGAAGGGAGCAACGGAAAATACCAATAAGGACAACTTAAAGAAATGCCACCGCCAGGGAAAATATTCCGGTATCGTGGTTGATGTTTATAAGGGAACGTACTTTATCCGTTTAGATCTTGGAGTAAATGCTATTGCCCATGAGTGCAACATGGCTTCCCTTCCAGGAAAACGAGATAAAATTGGCTTTGTTGTAACACGAATCAATGAAACTTCTGAGGTGGCAGAGGGAATCATTACAAGGCTGATTAAAAAATATTCTTAAAAATTAAAAAAATTTGGAAAACCTATTGAACCGTGAAAGCCAAATTTTTTATAATGCATGATATATACTAAAGCAGAAAGGGGAAATTCGATGAAGAAAAAGAAAAATAGAAAGCAACTTCCAGAGGTAATCTGCCCATATTGTGGGAAAAAGGCAGTTTTAAGACCAGCTTCCTATCTATATGGAGAAAAGAGAATTTTCACCCCGGAAACAATGTTTTATGTGTGTAGTGGTTATCCGGACTGCAATGCTTATGTTTCAGCGAACCAGAAAAACCACAGACCGCTTGGAATTATGGCGGATGGGGAACTTCGAAACCTTCGGATACAGACACATCGTGCATTAAGAGAAATTTGGACACAGGGATATATGACAAAAAACAGTACATATCATTGGCTGAGTGGAAAACTGGCACTTCCGGAAAAGGAGACACATGTTGCCATGTTTAGTACTTATCGTTGTAGGGAAACCATACGCTTAGCCAATGAATTGTTAGAAGAGAGAAAAGAGATGGAAAAAAAGAAACAAAAAGGAAAGCCGAAAGGAGAAACAAAATCGCATGATAATGAAAGCCACGGAACACGATATGTATCGGCTTCTGGATTATAAAGAGAAATGTCTGATAAGGGCGGGAAGCTGTTTTGGAATTTCCGGACTTCTGGGATTTTTCCTGCTTTTTAACCATTGCTTTTGGGAGAGTATCTGTGTATTCCTGATTTTAGCAAGTTGGGGATTCTATTTGGTAAAAGAAGCACTGAAAGCAAATGGAAGGATTATGCAGACGAAAGGCTGTTATATAAAATTAGAAGAGGATTGTCTGGTAATTCGTCAGCCATACAAAAATGAGCATTATGAAGTCTGCCGGATTTTTTACAGAGAAATGGAAAAAATCGTAGAGGGAAGCCGCAGGGGGATCCCGGAATTTTATATTGTAATCCGTAAAATGAAAGAGACAGAACAGACGAGTTTTATCCTGCTTGATAAGAAGGAAAGGGAAACACTTGTTTTTCAGGTGCGCTCTTTTGGGTATGACAAAGAAGCGTTCCGGAAATTCTATCTAAAGCTGCGGTGGCTGGTTCCTGGAAAAGTACGGATTATTGGAACAAAAAAACAGACTGTATGGAAACAGAAAGCAAAGAAACATTGGGTCGGGCCGGCATTTGCCGGCTTTCTTTTTTATCTTATACCAAAAGCAGTTCTGTGTCTGCTTTTGTAGTTCCAAAGGTAAGAAAGAGAAATGGAGATGGACATGAAAAAAAGGTGGAGGAAGCAGTGGGAAAGCATGACACAATATATGATCAAAAATTTAGATGGAACAGAAGAAATCCCATTTTTATTTAAAGATAAAATGCTGAAAGCAGGGCTTTTGTCTTTTTTTATTGCTGTAATCGGTACATATATGGGGGTGCAATTTGAGGAAGCGAGTTTTTTGATACTTACCTGGATATTGGCAGTGTTTTCGTTTTATCAGATTTTCAAGTTTCTGAAGATTGGGAAAACAGGAGAATATGAGATTATGGAAGCACAGGTTCTTGCAGTCAAGGGAAAGCATTATCCGGGCAGAATGTATCAGATAGTTGTACAGGATAAAGACGGAAGCCGGATCCGCATTCGGATGCAAAAAGAAAAAAACCTCATGGTTGGAAAAACATACCGGTTCTATTTTGGAAAAGTGGAACGGGTGGAGGGAAAAGCTGCAAAAATAGGGGAACTTATGTATGAGGTTTTTTACGGGACAGAAGAAATCCCACAGGAAGAACGGTGAAAAAAGTGTGGTTCGAACCCACACTCTTCCTTTCGTGCCGACATGCACGAAATAATAATAAAAAGGAGAGATGACTATGGCAGGAAAAGAAATGAAAGGAACTGTAAAATGGTTTAGTGCAAAGAGAGGATATGGCTTTCTTGTGGATGCAGATGGCATTGATTACTTTGTACATTACAGTGAGATCCAGTCGGAAGGATTTAAAACCTTGAGGAACAATATGGAAGTATCCTTTATGGTTGAAGAAGATGAAAAGGGACGAAGCATTGCAAAGTGTGTTGTTCCAATCTCAGAAGAAACATCGGAAGAAGAATAAACGACTGGAAGGGGGCAGATAAAAATGCTTCTGTCCCCGGTTAAAAAAATTCTGGTAAATATGTGTGGAATTGTAAAAAAAACCGTATTTACTACTAAATACATGGATAGAAAGATTGACATATACTATATATTGTGTTAATCTTTAAGTGGCTTTATTTTATATGGAAACAGCATATTGTTTTCCATAAGTCAAATTTAGTTCCGGCTATGTTTCCGGAAGAGAACTTTTAACAACCGTTTTAAACGCATAGATAGACAGACACAAAAAGACAATGGCTCTTTTTTGTGTCTTTTTTTGTGCGTGAAAGGAGGAAAACATGCAAAAAAACGGAAAGGAAGGAGAAAAGAATGTGCCAAAGGAAATATGTACAGAAGCTAAGCGAACAGCGAAAAACCAGAAAACTGTTTGAAACGCTCACTTTTTTAGAAAAGCAGATGGAAGATGAGTCTGCCGTTCGGGATGCTGACACGGTACTTGCAGATATTTTAGAGGGCGCCGATTTTGAAATTACCGGAATTGTAACTGACCTTTTAAAAACTTATCAGGGCAGTAAAGACCGTGAGTCAGTGGAAACCTGTTTCGAAGTATTAACAGGGGTAACGATACAAGAGTATCTAAAAAAGTGTATCATCACGATTCTCAGTCAGAAAAAAGGAGAGGTTTCAAATCGAAAAAAGTGCATGCTCTATCAGGGATTGCATTTTTTACCTGTGGGGAAAAGGGTGGAGCAAAAAGGAGAAATTTATCTTTTCCCTAGGAAGATTTCGAACCATGAGAAAGAAATAGACCAATTGCAAGAAGTCAAGGAACAAACAGGCCTTGATATATTTCTTTGTCTGGAAGATTACCGGCTGTACTTCCTACAGGAAAGGAAAGTTTTTGTATATATGCCAAATGGAAGGAGGCGAACCTATGCAGACAAGTATTCTATGGGAAGGGAGTCTGCCAAGTAAGGAAGAGATGGAGAAAATGAAACAGGAAGGTTATCTGTTTCGTGCTGTAGAAGGTGGATGGAAGATTTGTTTAAAGCTGCATAATACACCTACGGGAACATGGTATGCAGATAACTTCTCAAAATCATTTTTAAAAGAAGTGGAATTGCATCAATATCTGGAAGAGGTTGAAAAACGGGCAACATGGTTTGAGGTTCCAAGTAAAGAATTACGAGTATACGAAGCAGGACAGATACTGGAAAAGCCTGAGAGTAAAGAAGAGCGTATCTGTATGGAAGTATTACGAGATACAAAGAACCATTCCCGTCTTTTATTGAAAACCAATCAGACAGAAGCATACCAACTGGGGAGTTCTGCAATCCCGACTTTAGAAAGCAGGGCCAGAATCAGCGGTGCGGCATTGTCCAGTGTAGAGCCTGCGGTACTTGCGGAAATCCTGAATCAGTGTTTGAAAGTCGCAAAAGGGAAAGCATTGCTCCGTGTTTCAGAAGGAAAGGTTCGGGCAGTGCATTCAGCAGAAAAAAACGGGTATCAGGTATATCCCTTACCGGAGGTTTTTATGCTTGCCAGTGTTTACATACGTGGAGAGTATAAAAAGAGTACCTTTTTAGAAGGGTATGCGGACCAGACTATGGTATCGGCAATCTGGCAGATTGAAGATCATCGGCTGGAAGAAGTGTATGGGGAAATCATGGAAAAGTATGGAAAGCAGGTAAAAGAGAAACTTACAGCTACCATACGCATCACATCTTCCGATGTGGCAGCATCAGGTGCCAATATTTTTTACAGCCTGATGGAGGGACAACGAAAGATTGCATTAGGAACGGATATGCGGATGCGGCACAATAATTCTGTGGAATTTCAACAGTTTACGGAAAATCTGCTTTCAACTTTTGAATGCTATAAAAATGCATTGAAAGGGACGGTGGAAAAACTGTGTGCTATTTCCATTGAGTATCCAGTCAATACCATGATTGGAATTATGACAAAACAAGGGTTTGGGAAAAAGAATGTTGCAGAGATCGTAGACCGCTTTAAAGCAACCTTTGGTGATGCACCCTGCACCGCATACGAAGTGTATTGTGGGATTGGGGAAATTCTTTTCCTGGCACAGAGCAAGGGAATATCCGGCAGAACTATGGTGGAGCTGGAAGAAAAAGTTGCCAAATGCACGAGTATGAAGTGGAGAGAATATGACATTCCCGGGGATCTTGTTTATTAGGGGAAGATCAGAAAAATTAAATTTGGGTTACCGTATATATAGGAGAGAAAAGAATATGGATTATAAAAAAGGAAAGAAAGAACTGGGAATTTATTACGCAAATATGCTGGTTTCCATTGCAGAAGAGATCTCTGCAAAGAACACAGGAAAAGGAAAGACGGGAATACAAGGAATCTTTTCCGCTTTACAAAAGCGTGGGACAGTCCGCAGAAATATGACATATCTGGTCACACACTGGGTTTACAGATTGTCACTGTTTACACCATGGGAAGAGGAAGAACTTTGGGCAGTAGATATGGCAAGAGAAGCGTTCTCCTGTCCTGTGATACTTCCAACATGCAGCAGAAAGAATATTTTCAGAATCCGGAAGATAGAAGGAGAACCAGAAAAACGGCTGGAAGCAATTTTAAGACAGCTAACAGATTCCGACAAAGATCAGTTTATGAAAGCATTTTGGCTGGAACTTGTAACTATGAAGAAAGAGAAACAGCAGGTACTTACAGAATTTTTATTGGAATGGCTGTGGGTAGCATGTGGGAAAGAACAGGCAATGGAAAGAATACGGTATTGGGCATCTTCATACTGTCTTCCATTTGCATAAAAATGAAAAGAAAAGGAGAAAAAGAATATGAGAAATGTACCAGAATGGACGAAAGGAAATGCATTTGCAAAACGTTTTTTTAAGTGGCTTAGGAAAAAGAACAAGCCAGCCCTTTTGACATGGGAGAATGTGTTTACCAAGACTTTCAACAGAGAATTTACCTTTGTGTATATGGGAACAAACCTTGAAAACAGAGCCAGTCATTTATATCAGGGGATGGAATTTGTCGGGATTTTCAACCAAAAGACGTTTGAATTTACAGATGTATCCTACGCCTTGCGTGCTTTGTTAAATATTCCGGAAGGAAAAAATTTCCGGTTCCAGCGTGGATGTATGCGCTGCCTGGAACAGAAGGTTCAGGAATATGCCCAAAAGAAACTGGAGAAAGGAAAAAAGGATATTGTGATCACCGCAGTTGAAAGAGCAGCAGTCGCATGGAAATATCGGGAATTGATTGAAAAGACAGCAGGAGATGTGATTTTTGAAAAAAATTCTGCAACAGACCGATTACTCCCACAACAGGACTTTGCTTTCGATGGAGAAACGTATGTATTTGATAATTGGCTGTACTTTTGCTATTTAAGAAACCGAAAGGCTGTCATCCGCAGGTTTGGAAGATACTGGGCAAAAGAACTGCAGAACAGGGAAGTCATGCGTCAGATTTTTGAAACAGAAGTAAACAACAAAGCAAAGTTTTTGATGAAGAAACAACCGGAGAGGATTGAAAAAATCAGAGCCCTGAGAAAATCGTTGGAGCAGGTGCATCATACCGTAATTGTAGTTGTAAGAGGAAAACAAGGTGTTTTTGAATATTTCCACATCGATGCAGAGGTATTAAAAAACACAACCGGAAAGTACCCACTCAGTCAGGTATCTGGACAAGAAAAGAAACGTCTGAAAGAAAAGTACGGGGCAAATAAGGTATGGGACGTAGAAGAAATCTATCAGGTAGGAGCAAGGGATATCTGGTATTACAATGTCATGGCAGAACAGAAACAGGCTGCTTAATTGAAAGAACAGGAGGACATAGGATGGAAAGCAGAGAAACAATGAATTTACAGCAAAAACTAATTGCAATTTCAAACGAAATGCCAAAGCTGTTAAAGAAGCATTATTCAGACGAAGTGGATTATGATTTTGTAAAGATTGATGATATCTTTGAACTTCTAAATCCGGCGTTTACGAAGCACCACATCTGTTTGCAGGAATTAGAAGAGACAGATGCCGCTTACAGTAAAGTAGATGGCAGCTGGATTTATACAGCAAAACTTACATTTTTTATTGTCAATGCGGACTGTTTGGAGGAAAAAGAGCGAGTAAGTATTCAGCTGGTGGGAGACCATCTGGACTCTCCAGCAAAGGCGAAAGGAGCAGCATGGACGTATGGGTTTAAATACTTCTTCCTGTATAAATTCCGTATGAAACAGGAAACGGAAGATCCGGATATGAAGGGGACACCAAATGGACCTGATAAATCAAAGGAAAGGGTGGAATATAAAAAATCCGAAGTGCCGGTAAAGCCACAGAAACCGGAAAAAAAGGCTTCTGATGTAATTGCAGACAGTCCTTTAGCGCAACCGCCGCAGGAAGATAAGAAAAGAAACAAAGATACTATAATACAGGCAGATTTTTTCCCGGATCCTGCAGCTTTTTTAGAAGAAAGTGAAGAGACAGAAACAGCGGAAGATATGAAAGTGCAAGAAACAAAGAGGTTGGAAAAACAATCTTCAGAAGCAGCAGAAGTAGTTCATCATCAGGAAACAGCAGAACAGGAAGTACTGTTAGAGGAAACTCAGCCAGATTCATTGACAAACGAGGGAAAAGGCATTTTAGATTCTTCTTCCATAGAAGATTTAAAAGACGAAAAACCGGAGAGGGAACCAAACGAAAACAATCTGGAAGAAAAATCAAAAGAGGGGAAGAAAGGGCCGAAGGAGTCGGGCTTGCAATCTCATAAGAAAAAGGAAGAGGACGGTTTTGGACAGATGAACCTTTTGGATTTTTCAGCACAACAGACAAAGGAAGCAGAAGTTCAAGAGACAGAAAGCAGTGAAACAAAAGCAGCAGATACAGCTCAGGAGATTACGGAAGAAAAGGAAATGAAAGAGAAATCTTCCGTTTCTGCTCCATCAGAAGATTTTGAAGAGGCGAAAGAAGAAGTTCCCTTTGAAGAAATAGATGAAGAAGACTTTTTCTTGCAGTTACAAAGAGATATGGAAAGTGAAGCGGAGAAGAAACCTCTGACAGTAGAAGAGGCAAAAAAGGTAATCTGTCCGTATGCGTTGTTTGAAGGAAAGTCATTTGGTGAAATGCTTGGGACAGAAGCGGGATATCGGCAGTTACAATGGTTTGCAAACGAATACAGAGGTTCTGATTTTAAAATGAAAGAAGCAGCTCAGCTTTTACTGGAAGACTGTGAACAGAAAGCTGCTTAAAAGATTAACTATTAGGAAGAGGTGTGCTGGCCATGCCTTTTCCGACTTTTGTAAGGGGATATTTCCAGAAAGGTAAAAAGGATATGAAAAAAAGAAAGCGTACAGATTCTTATCCAGTTGCCCCATTCACTATTTTTGATGTCGCAAACATGCTGGATATGGAATTTTTGGAAAACTGCAAAAATGGATATCAGGTAAAGGATGTCCAGAATGCAGCCAATGTTGTCTGTCCATTTTGTGGAGATGCAAGGGGGAAGGCAAGCATCTGTGTCTGTGCAGAAGGGAAAATCATTAATGTTTTCCATTGCTTTGATTGTGGAACTGGTCATAATATGCTGACACTTTATGCAGAACTTTGTCATCTGACGGGAAAGGACCGGTATAAAAAGGCATATCGGGAAATTTATAGAAGAAAGCAGGAAGAACCCGGCAGAAAGAAAAAGACAAGGGAAGCAATGCAGGAAGAAAGCCAGGGGATAAAAAAACAGGCAAGGAAGCAGAAGGAACGCATGGCAGAACCTGTGGATGCAGAACAACGGCATCATGTTTATAAAAAAATGCTCTCTTATCTGAAACTGAAGGAATATCACCGCAAAGATTTGGAAAGAAGAGGGGTGGATGCAGAGATTATCCGGTGCATGGAAGAAAAAGGATATAAAAGTACCAGTAAGGAGGAATCTCAACAGATTGCCAGGAGACTGATAAAGCAGGGATTACGCTTGGAAGGTGTTCCCGGATTTTATATCAATCGGGAAGGAGACTGGGATCTGAATTTCTATGAAGGAAACAGCGGGTATCTTTGTCCTGTTTATACAGTAGACGGATATCTGGCAGGATTCCAGATACGATTGGACAACCCAAAGGGAAAAAATAAATATGTATGGCTTTCCAGTGCAAATCAAAAGAAAGGGTGTGGGATCAGCAGTATTGTAGGGATATCGGGAAAAGCAGAAGGAAATGAGATTTATGTGACCGAAGGAATTTTAAAAGCAGAGATTGCCCATCAGGTATCAGGAAAAACGTTCCTTGGGAATCCGGGAATTGGGAATTGGAGAGATTTGTATGAGGTTTTACAAGCATTAAAAAAGCGTGGTCTCTCCCATGTGGAAGAAGTCTATGACATGGATAAGCAGTTACGGCTTATATGTGACAAAAAGTATAGTGAAATCTGTGAGGAATGTGAAGAGAGAAAGAAAGAGGGCGATCCTTACTTTGAATGCCCGAAAAAAAGAGTAAAACGGGATACCATACGAAAAGGCTGTAATCATACATACCGTATCTGTGAGGAGCTTTCCTTATCCTGTAATCGGAATCAGTGGGATTTAGATCAGGACGGACTGTGGGCAGAACATGAAAAAGGGATTGATGACTGGCTGACAAAGGAAATCAGGGAAAACACAAGATAATTCATTTTTAAAATGTGCAAAAGAGGAATTGCGAAAGCAGTTCCTTTTTTGCATGGTTTAAAGTGCCATGGGAAAGGAGAACAATGTATGATTCGGGACAGACCTTAAGAAGAAATGGGAAACAGGGCAGTTTCCGGTGTGCAGCATATTCCCGAAAATGGAACTGCCCGTCTAAAAAACAATAAAGTGAAAGGAGAGAGCGTTTATTGAAAACAACATGGAAAAAACGATGTACAGCAGGATTTTTAGCTGTTTTATTAGGGTGTTCCTCTCTGCTTGCAGGTGGGAGCAGTGCTTTTGCAGCACCATTAGAACAGACAGATGTAAAAGAAGAAGCACAGGCAGAAGACATTACGATTGAGCAGGGAGAAACTTTTGATCCGGCATCCGATTTCACCGGTATTACTGTAAAAGACGGAGAAAAGGTTTCTCTTGTTTTGTCAGCAGATAAAGAAGGAAAGCTGTTTGATGCAGACAGACCTGGAAGGTATGACTGTATTTACCAGGTCCAAAAACCTTCTGGAGATACTTATGAGATTACGCGGAAAATCATTGTGAAAGAAGCGGGAAAGGAAGGAGAGAGTCCGCAAAAAGAGAAGAAACAGAAGAAAGAGATAAAAAGTGGGGAGGAAGATGCAGAGCCTGATGGTGCCAACATTGATACCAGTGCATTAAAGGAAGAAGAGGGTGTCTTGTTTTCCGTTGTCCCCTCTTCTATGGAACAGGCAAGGGAAAAAGCTTCTTTGGTGCAAGGGGAGAGGATTGTATACCCAAGTGATTTAGGTTCTTACAGTACCTGCTATTTTTACGTCAACGAACGGATTGCATACTGTCTGGAATCAAATCTGCAGTCACCGCCTTCGTCTGATTACGTGGCAGAAATTTATGAGAGCAACTTAAACTTGCAGAAAGTTTTGTATTATGGATATGGAGGGCCGGGGGATTTAACCGGAGAATATCTAAAGAATTATAGCAATGATATCAAATATGTCCTGACACATTTAGCAGCAAGTTACTGTTATGGCGGAGAGGAAGTGGCATTTGTGGGCTGCACGCAGGACGGACTGAAACGCTATGGTGTCATGGAATACATCAATTATCTTTGCGGGCAGGAAGCACCGCCAAGTGCTGCCATCAGCCTTTCTTCCACAAACGAAACCGCTTTTTTGGAAGGAGATGTGCAGAAAACAAAAAATATCACATTAAATGGAGACCATAGAAATTATATTACCCTTTCTTTACCGGAAGGTGTGACTTACCATGATACTGCCGGAAAGGAGCAGAAAGGCGGTTCCATTAAGATTTATGGTGGTACGACTTTTTACTTTACTGCAGAAAAAACCGTACATGGTACCTGGAATAGCGGAGATTTAGGCGGACAGGTAGGAGCTCAGTGGAAAACTCTGGTGGTTTCTACCGGTTCCGGCAATCAGGATGTTGGTTATGGGGATTTTTATGAGGAACCAAGTGCTAAGGTTTCATTTTCGATTCAATGGATGGATATTTCCTGGATTGAGGTCATCAAAGAAGATGCAAAAAGCAGTGTAAAACTTGCAGGGGCTGTTTTTGGGATTTATCGGGATCAGGCATGTACAGATTTGATTCTGGAGATGCCGCCAACAGATGAAAAAGGGGCAACTAAAGCGGAGCTGACAAAGACGCAGGATACAGTGTACATCAAGGAAATCACTGCACCGAAAGGGTATAAACTGAATACAACTGCTTACAATCTCAATCTGGAAGTAGCAAAAACACAAACACTGACTGTAAAAAATGAGGAACAAAAAGGGAAGATTATCATCCGAAAGCAGGGGGAAAAGCTGACAGGAGTATCTGGAGAGGCTGGAAATCTGCAATTTACCTATACCAATGCTGCATTTGCAGGGGCAAAGTATAAAATTTATGCAGCAGAAGACATCTACAGCCAGGATAAACAGACAAAAATCTATCAGGCAGGAGATTTGGCAGGAGAACTGGAGACAAAAGAAGACGGAAGTTGTTCTTCGGATATGCTTCATCTCGGAACCTATAAGGTGGTAGAACAGCAGGCTCCGGATTCCCTGACAATAGGGAAGACAGAGGAAGAACGTACCCATATGGTAACCCTTTCTTATGCAGGGCAGACAGTAGAAGTGGTTGAGGAAGAAACACAATATGAAAATGCCAGACCAAAGATATCTGTGGAAGTGCTGAAGAAATCAAGTAATGATGATGCGGCATTGAAGGGGGCAATTTTTGGTCTGTATGCAGATGAAGATGTTACCGGTGCAGATGGTTCTGTGCTGGTTACAAAGGGAAGTTTGATACAGAAAGCGGAGTCCAATGAAAACGGGAAGGCTGCATTTACTGCGGATATCCCAATTGGCTTCCATTATGTAGTAAAGGAAATTCAGGCACCACCTCTTTATGTTCAGAGCAGTGATAGTTATGAGTTCTTTTATGAATATAAAAATGATACGACCTACACGTATACCTTTGCACATGCCTTTAAAAATAAAGAGGTACGGGGAGCAGTCCATATCAAGAAAATAGACAAAGATACACAGGACTCTGTAAGCCAGGGAGATGGAGATTTAAACGGGGCTGTCTATGGATTGTATGCGGCAGAAGATATCCAACACCCAAATGGAAAGACAGGACTGCTTTATAAAAAGGATCAGTTGGTCGTGCAGGGAACGATCGAAAAAGGTGTTCTGAATTTCAAAGATTTGTATCTTGGAAAATACTATGTACAGGAAATTTCTGCACCTCCTTCCAATGCATATTTGCTGGATCAAACCAAATACCCGGTAGATCTTGCATATGAAGGGCAAGATGTGGAAATTGTGCAGAAAAATGTGACTGTTTTGGAAACCATAAAAAAACAGGCATTCCAGTTAATTAAAATCAGTGATGATGGCAGCCAGACGGAAACAGAATTGCTGGAGGGTGCCGGATTTAAAGTGTACCTGATCAGTGAACTTTCTAAAGTAAAGGATGGTACCTTAAAACCATCGAATGGAACCGAATATGCACCGCAGGATTTTATCGGATATGATTTCAGTAAAGAGGAAACTGCATCTTATTATGAAAATGGAGAAAAGATACAGACAGAAGAAATGTTTACCGACAAAAAAGGGTATCTGTGTTCCCCGGAACTTCCATATGGAAAATATGTGTGTATTGAAAGTACCATTCCGGAAAATGTAGAAGGAATTCAGCCGTTTTTGGTGACTATCGATGAAGACAGCAGGGAACCGCAGACATGGCGTGTCTTTAATGACCGTCCGATGCAGTTTTATTTTAAGATCATCAAAAAGGATGCACAGACGGAACTTCCAATTTTAAAGAACAGTGCCCACTATAAAATTTATGATGTGGAGAAGAAGAAATACGTTACTATGAAAGTACGGTATCCGAAGCCAGAAACAATTGCCGTTTTTGAAACAAATGAGGAAGGCTATCTGTTGACGCCGGAGCCGCTTAAAATGGGAACTTACCGGATTGAAGAAGTAAAAAGCCCGGAACTGTTTGTACAGACAGGATTTGAACAGGCATTAAAAAATGGAGAAGAAATCCTTCCGTTAAATGAGGTGACAAAGGAAGGAACTTATGAGAAAGCACCAAGGGAATCCATTACAATCAAAGTGGACAGCAATACTGCACATGAGGTGGAAGAGGAAACCGGAAAATATATTGTAGTGGTAGAAGTAAAGAACGATGAGGCGGTAGGAAGCCTGACGATCCAGAAAACAGGAGAAGTGCTTGTTGGTGCTGAAAAAGTAACAGAGCAGATACTGACAAAATTAAAGAATGGTCTGGCAAGGGCAGTAAACCAAGTGTCTAATCTGTTTACCGGAGAAGATGTTATGGAAACAGAAAAAGGATATGAGTTTGCGTATGAGGAACAGGGACTTGCAGGAGCAGAATTCTCTATTTATGCAAGGGAAACCATTTACTCACCAGATGGACAGGTAGACAGTGAGGGTAATCGGATCATACGTTTTGAAAAAGGCGCATTGGTTGGAACGATTGTAACAGATGGAAAAGGAAAAGGGACTTTAAATAATCTTCCGATTGGAAAATTTTATATTAAAGAAACAAAAACGGGAGATTCCTTTGTGCTAGACCCAGCCGAACAGGATTTTGAAATCACCTATAAAGGACAAGAAGTGGCAGTTGACTATGTAACAAAGGAAATCAAGAATCAGCGGCAGAAAGTGGAAATTGAAGTGCTGAAAAAATCGGAAGCCACAAAAGAGCCACTGGAAGGGGTTTCATTTGGATTGTATGCAGGAGAAGATATTGTAAATGCAGCAGGAAAAGATGTGGTGAAAAAAGATGAACTGGTAGCAGTTGAAAAAACAGATCAAGAAGGAAAATTGAAGTACTCGGATACCATTCCACACGGGAAATATTATCTGAAGGAACTGGAAGGTCTGCCAGGATATCTACCATATGAAGAGAAGATTGAAATTGATGCTTCTTATACGGATCCGGAATTGGAAGTGATTTCTATACAAAAAGAAGTGGAGAACCAGCCGACGAAAGTTGAAGTTACAAAAACAGACATTACTGGAGAAAAGGAAGTGGAAGGTGCCAGACTACAGATTCAAGATGAAGAAGGCAACGTAGTAGAAGAGTGGACTTCTACAAACGAATCGCATATCATTTATGCATTAAAACCGGGTAAGTACATACTTCACGAAGAGCAGGCTCCAACAGAAAACGGATATGTGAAAGCAGAAGATGTGGAATTTACCGTAGAGGAAACCGGAGAAATCCAGAAAGTTTCCATGAAAGACGATCATACAAAGATTGAAATCACAAAAACGGATATCACCGGAGAACAGGAAATTGAAGGAGCCAAGTTACAGGTACTGGACGAAGAGGGAAATATCATAGAAGAATGGACCTCTACCAAAGAACCTTACCGGATCGAATATCTACAGCCGGGAAAAACATATATCCTTCATGAAGAAGCTGCACCGGAAGGATTTTTGATTGCAGAAGATGTAGAATTTACTGTAGAGGAAACCGGAGAAGTACAGAAAGTTTCCATGAAAGATGAAGTACCAATGGGGCAGTTAATTATTAAGAAAACAGATGCAGAAGATCAGACACCACTTGCCAATGTGGAATTTGAATTGAAAAACAAAGAGACTGAGGAAGTGGTTGGAAAACTTACTACAGATAAAGATGGAGTTGCAACCAGTGAACTGCTGCCGATTGCCACATACGAAGACGGAAAAGCAGTAGGACCGATTACTTATGTATTATCGGAAACGAAACCGTTGGAAGGATATGAAGAGCATACGGAAACCTATGAAATCACATTTAGTTATGTGGACGCAAAAACAAAGGTTATTGAAGTGGTAAAAGAAATCCAGAATAAGAAACTTCCGCAGACACCGGAAAAACCAGAGGACGTAAAAACCGGGGATAATACCATGCTCCTGCTGCCAATCGGTATTGCAGTAGTAGCGGCCTTTGGTATTGGTATTGTCCTTTGGCGGATCAGACGCACAAAGAGATAAAAAGCATTTGGAGATGATGGAACACTAGACCTGCGGGGTGGTGTAAAGAACATTTCTGGATGCTTTACCAGAAGATTTCGGGGCGGTACCGGACCCCGCAAGTGAAAGGAAAGGTGATGCTGAAGCGAAAGAAAAGAATTTAAAAGTTTTTATAAAAGTGTAAGCGGCAACGAAGCAGAAAAATGGAGGTATCCGACCAGATTGGATACTTATGGCTGTGGCTGTATGCATAATTGTTCCTACTGCTATGCACGCAGCCTTTTGGATTTCCGCGGACTTTGGAATGCAGAAAATCCAAGAGTGGCAGATATCCAGAAAATCCGGAGAAAATTGGAAAAGGTGCCACCGGGAACCATTTTAAGACTTGGAGGCATGACAGATTGCTTTCAGCCGCTGGAAAGTCAGGAACAGATTACCTATCAAACCATAGAACAGTTAAATGAATATGGTATTGGGTATCTGATTGTGACAAAATCCCATCTGGCAGGAGAGGAACGATACCGGAAACTTTATGATCCGAAGCTGGCACATATCCAGATCACCATTACCTGTTTTGATGATAAAAAGGCTTTTGCCTATGAAAAGGCAAGTAGTCCGTCAAAGCGGTTAAGGGCATTGTTAAAATTACAGGAAGAGGGCTTTGATGTCACATTACGATTAAGCCCTCTGATTGAGGAGTATTTGGATTTTGATCACTTAAATAGGCGGCCGGTAGACAAAGTTTTGGTAGAATTTCTTCGGGTGAATGGATGGATTAAAAAGTGGTTTCCGGACTTGGATTACCAGAAATATGTTCTGCGTCAGAGTGGGTACTGGCATTTACCATTGGAAGAAAAAATCAGGATATTGAAAAAAATTCATCTTCCGTTGACGGTCTGTGAAGATGTCACAGAACATTATGAATATTGGAAACAGCATATCAATCCAAACCCACTGGATTGCTGTAATTTAAGAAAATAAGAGGCATAAGTGCAGGCGGTAGCATATCAGTTTTGGTATGCTGCCGCTTTTTTACGTTGGAGGTAAGCAGATGAAAAAAGAATACTTTTTACTTGGGATATTAAGCGTGATCTTGCTGGCAGCAGGAGTCTGGATTTATCAGATTATTAGTGAATATCAAACAGCGGAACGGGAATATGAACAGTTACAAGAATATGTAAAAGTAGAGAAGAATACAAGGGATCCGGAAAATAAGAAACCAAATGTTGCAGAAGATGATAAGGAAGGAGAAAAGCAGGAAGAAACTGTAACGGTGGATTTTGCTTCTCTGCAGGCAATTAACCCAGATATTGTAGCGTGGCTTCGGATTCCGGGGGTGTTGGAATATCCAGTAGTGAGAGGGGAAGATAATTCCTACTATTTAAACCATACCGTACAAAAAACTTATAACATTGCAGGAAGTATTTTTCTTGATTATCGGAACGAACGGGATTTCTCGGATAGTAAGAATATTATCTATGGCCATAATATGAAAGATGGCAGTATGTTTCATGTGTTGAGAAATTATCAGGATATTGATTTTTTTCAGGAACATACGGATATGGAGGTTTATTTACCAGATGGAAGGAGTTTGAACTACCAGATTACAGCTTGTGAACAGGTACCGGCAGATAGTGAGATTTATCAGATAGAAAGAGGATATGCTGAGGATAGTAAGGAAAATGAAATCATATTGTCTACTTGTAGTGCAAGAACAAGTATCAGAATCATTGTAAAAGCCAGTCTAAAGAAAGACTAATCCTGAATAGGACCACAAGATATTTTGAGAAATAAGATTCGAAAAAGGAGGATTTTAGATGTATCTAATCGAAATTGATACAAGAAAATTTGATTTTGAGGGAGTGTCGCATGAGGAATATTTGGAATTTTTTGGATATCAAGGTATACACAAAGTAAAGGAGAATTTATATGCTGTAACAAAATTGGGGCTAGTACTTCCAGCGGTGAAGCTTATTTCAGACAGAAATGATGGGAAAAAGTAAAAAATGTGAGTTCTCGCTATGAAAAATTGTACTAATATTTTACAAAAAAAGTAAAAAAATAGAATCTTTCTTTTATTTTTTGAAAATTATATTTTGTGTAAAATTCATATAAAATACAAAAAAATAGTTTTCGAAAGATGAAAAAAATGTTTAAAATGTAATAAAAATATTGTGAAAGGAACTGTTTTGTGTTAAAATAAGACAAATAAATAGAAGTGAAAAACATGGGGGTTCGTAATTCCCGAGACAAGGAGGGGAAGGTTTTGGAATGAAATATAAAAAAGTCATTGCAACATTGCTTGCTGTTGGCTGTATTGGTCTGGTAGGTGGTCTTGGATATTTCCTAGGACAAGCAAATCAAGAAAAAAACGCCGTAAAACAGACGGTTGCCCCAGTCAAAGAAACAGAAACCAAGCAACAGGAATCAAGAAAAATTGCGGTAGTTAATCTGGATGAAGGGACAACAGAAGCAGAAGAAAAAATAAATTATGCTGATAAGATTGTTCAATTCCCTAGTTCTTCGTTTGAATATTCATCATTAGAGGAAGCAAGAACAGGATTAGCAAACGGAAAATATGGTGCATACATAATCATACCAGCCGGATTTTCACAAAATGTTGTTAGTCTTAATACAACACCACAAGCAGCTCAACTTGAATATGCTTTAAATAAAAATCTTTCAGGAGAGTCTCAGTATCATTTGTTATATGATGTGATGAGTTTTGGAAATTCTTTGAATGACAGTTTGAGCTATATGTATTTGAACAATATTCTTTCTGAGTTCCATAAGGCTCAAGATGGTGCTGCTACAGTTATGAATAATGATTTAAAAGATAAAGATGCCATTGAGAGTATACAGTCGCATGATTTGGTACAATTAGTTGAGATTCCGGAATTAAAAAGAGAAGAAAATACAACAGAACCATTAAATGTAGAAGAATATGTAGAGAAAAATACGGCTTTAGCAACTGATCTTGATTCACAGTACAAAAAGTGTGTAGAAGAGGCACAATCACAACTGCAGAATATGCAGACGGAAGGAGGAAGTCTTTCAGAACAGCTTACATCCTTGGCTGAATATACAAAACAGCTAGATGTATTTAAAGATGAAGAGGGAAATTCTGTAGTCGATACTGCAAATAATAAACTGGACGAAGTTTTGAATAAAAAACCAGGAAATACAGTTGGAAACATGCTTGAAGATTTGAAACGGCAGCCGGATATTATAGCAGGTGAATTAGGAAAATCGATAGAGACTTATAATCAGGGATTACCAAATCAGCTGACTGACCGCTTAGCTGAGTTTGCAAAGAAAATTGAAGCAGCAAATCCGGGATTGATTTTAGAGGAAAAAAGTGAAGGGGTTTTTGAATTACATTACGCTACTTCGGATTCACCAAAATTATCTATAACCCTTGCAGATGTTCCCGACTCCGAAGAAAATCAAAAGGCAGATACGACAAAACAGTTATGGAGTGCTATTACCAGTAAACTTGCAGCGGCAGCAAATGAGCAGGAAACTATTGAAATTATAGAGAAAGATCCTGATTTGGGTATAGAAATTCCGAAAGTATATACAACTGCAAAATCGGTGCAGACAGCACTTGCGGAATGTGAGCAAGATCCGAATATGATAGCTATGTGTAATAGTCTTGGGTATTCTTCTATAAGTGCTTTTGTGAGTGACGCAGGAAATGGAAGTTTGGCGCTTGACAAAACTCATGAAATTGTGTTTGATGGTGATTTGAATGCTTTTCAGCAGTACATTAATTCCGTGATTGAAAATGTACCGCGAGAGGTGACTGCATTGCAGGAATATAAAGATTATCGATATGATGAAGCAGGGAATATGATTATTGATCCAGGGACAAATCAACCTACTACAATTCAAGAGAGACTGGAGCATTATGGAAAGCAGGTGAAAGCCTTTGAAACAGAACTTGGGAATGAGCAGACAACAAATGGGCAGGAAATAAAAAATGTATTCCAGGATTTTTATGTAGATCCAATGCAGAAGAACCAAGAAAACTTCAATGGTATCCTGCAACAAAAATATGAGGCTGAATCAGTCTATATCCACGAGTTTAATGAAAAGCTGAAGTCATTTGCACCATCTGTACAAGATGAATATATTGCAGAAAATGTAAATGGAATAAAACAGAATAACGGACTGCTTCAGAAGAGTTTGATAGAAAATAATATGTCTTATGTGGATTATGCAAATAAAGTCTATACTACAACAGAAGAAAATATCAATACTCTTCAGAAAGGTATTCAGGATGCAAAAGACGCCTCAAATCAAGCGGTGGAAGACGGCTTGAGTGCAGCAAAAAATACCAAGACAACCACCAGTAAAGAAAATCAAAATATATTAGCTGACTTTTCAGCAAAGCTTCCATATACAAGATTGGGAAGTATGGAATATACACAGGCTTATCAATTTATCGCTAAGCCAGTAGCTTTAAATGATGTTTCAAAAGAAAAGGAAAAGATAGTGGGCGGAGAAGAAGTAAAAGAATCTTCGGCAAAAGCAGTTTCTGCGAATACAGAAAAGGAAAGTAATATAACATCGTATTTCATTTATATTGTTTTTGCAGTACTTTTAACAGCACTTATTATATTCTTGATTTTGAGATACTTTAGAAATAAAAAACCAGAGCAATAAGCTGTTTGGCAGCATTGCATATAAAACAAGGAGAAGCATTCAAAGGAGGTACATTATGGCAGATGTAAACAACATTAAATTAAGCCCGGAACAGATGGAGGCAAAGGCAGCAGAATTTAATACCAGATGTGAGGAGTTCAACCAAGTGGTTTCTACGATGAGAAACATGGTAACATCCTTATGTGATGAATGGGCCGGTCACAGCAGCCAGGCATTTTATGACCAGTTCCAATCTTTAGAACCAAGTTTTACAGCTACATCAGATCTTATCACATCAATTGCACAGCAGTTACGTGATGTATCCGCAGCAATGCAGAGCATCGACCAGGAAATCGCAGGGAAAATTGGAGCGATGTAGTAGCAGAGAGCCGTCGGGATTTTCCCGACGGCTTTTTGAAAATATGAGGAACGTATGTATGGGAAAAATGGATGACACAGGAAAAGCACTTGAAAAAAATATTAATAGCAACATTGAGTTCGATACCTCTGTATTACAGGAAAAGAATGAAACCTATTCTTCCTTAACGGATACTTATGGAATAGATTTGTTTACAGATCAATATGAAGAGAAAATTGAAAAGGTGCATTTAAAAGAATATGATGCCTATCAGAAAATAGAAAAAAAGTTGTTTGAAACAGATTTAGAAAGTGGAAAAGATGAATACGAAAGAATACAGGATCAACTGTTTTTATATACAGGTTCAGAAGTAAAGAAAGAAGAAATTGAGAAAGAAGATAATGCGTTGGGCGTAAATATTGCCATAACAGGTATTATGCTCATACTTTTCTTTTTTATTTTCTTCCTGATTTTTGACAAAAGAAGGAAAAGGAGACGTGAAGATGCAATTAACAATTACACTTACGAGTACTAAATATCAAATCAACAAAGATATTATGGTCAATTCTGAACAAAAGATTTGTGAAACCTTACAGATTTTAAAGGAAGCAGGTCAAATAAATATAGCTGTTGGTGATGAAGACAAATTAAGATCTATGCGTACAGGAATGTTTGTGTCGAAAGAATTTACTTATGAAGAAGCTGGGATATTCTATGGTGATATATTGCAAATATTATAAAATAAGAAATGGAAAGGGGTAATGAGATATGAATAACATACAAAGCAATACGCAGGTTGCTTCAAGCAGTTCAGATACAATTTCAGCAAATGCAAATAGTTTACAGGAGAAAGAAATATCAAAAGATACAGAGTCAAATATTACTGCCAAAGGAAATTCTATTACGGCATATGAAACAAGCCAGACTCAAAAATCAGCTTATAGATATGCGTTAGAGCAAGATGCACAACATATAAAAACTTTAGGTAAGACATTTGAGCAAGTGGATCAGAGTATTGCTAATATATTAACTGCTGGTTTATTAGGTGATTAATATGGAAGATAATGAAAAAAGACAGTTACAGGATAAAATTGACGACTATAAAAAAGCGATAAGAACATTAGAAGAAAGTAAAGATGAAATCAATTATCAGGATAAAATAATAGAAAATATTTTTTCAGATATGTTTCTTCAATTTAAGCATGATACAGAATTTTGCAAGAGTATCTCTAAGCTTCAACAATCGGTATGGGAGGCAAAGACATTTAAAGATTCAAAATTTTCAGAAATAGAAAGTGATTTGAAAAGTAATCTGAAAAAACTAGAGAAAGAGCAGGAAAACGAGGAGTGGTAAAAGTATGGGATTAAAACTTTATCCAGGTTCTATAAAAGGACAGGCAGATAGTATTATTCAAAATCTGGAATTTGATAACAAAGATTTATTATCTGCATTGCAAACAATTTCACAATTTGTACAGAATACAGAACTTAAAGGAGCAGCCTGGGATAGCATGAAATACCAGTTAGGAAATCACGAAGCTGTTATTCAAGGCCTTATTTGTGCGAATGAGTCTGTAATTCAAGAACATGAAAATCTGAAAAGTACAGTTGGAGATGAAAATCTTGATGAGGAAGAATTAATAGCAAAAAGAGACGCTCTTATGTCCACGAATACATTTTTAGAAAAAAATATTAGTTTAATGCAAAGCAATATGCAAAACGATGTAATGAAGATAAAGTATGGTTTTTGGTATCAAGAAATGATTTTTCAATATCAAATTTCTATTAATCAAAATCAAACGCTTATTGAAGAGTTGAATGAAAAAATACAGAAATTATATGATATAGAAAATACTACGACCTCATTGTTTTCAGAAAGCATTACTTTATATGATACTGTGAATGAAGGAATTGTGGCTATACAGAAGAGTTGGAATGGAACTGGTTTTTCTGTTTCATTAGACACTCCAGATTGGAAAAAAACTGTTCAATTACGATGGAATGATAGAACAGAAAAACTAGAAAAGGAAATGGAAGAATATGTTAAAAAATTAAAAAAGAAAGTTCCAAATATAACTGTAAAAGAATGGTCAGAATTATATGAATTGTATCAAAAAAATCCAAACGCTGAAATACCAGTTGATTTATTAAAAGAAATGCTGAAAAATATTGGGCAAATACCAAATGAAATTAAGGATAATATGCAAATAGATATAATATCAAAAGTTTTTGAATCAGGGGGGAAATCTGTAGTAAAATTGGGGGAAATATTTTTGTCTACAGGAATTCAGGGACCTGCAACAGAAAATAGTTTTGTTATATTAAGTAATTCATTTGCTCAACAAAGTGGAAAGTTAATTAATACAGGAACAAAATTACAATCGTTTGGAAAAGTTGGAATGCCTATTATAGGTACAGCTATAGATTTTGGCGGTCAACTTATTTCAGGAGAAGAAGTTGGTGATGCGGCGGTAAAAACAGCAGGACACTTCGGTGTTGGTTTGATTGCTGGGAAATTGGGTGCTATGGCAGGAACAGCTGCTGCAGCAACATTGGCAGTAGGGCCTGTTGGTGTTGCTGCTATTGGAATTGCAGCAGGTGCAGTAATCGCAGTATTTGGTAGTAGAGCTTTTGACCATGCGTATGAGAATAATTGGCTTGGGATAAAAGATATAGGGAAAGAAATAAATGAAGTGGTTGATGATGTAAAGAAAGGATTATCAAATGTAGGAAAAGCAGTATCTGGATTTTTTGATGGATTAGGTAATGCTTTTGCGTGATGGAGGATTTAAGAATGATGCTTTTATATTTTAATTCAGAAAAAGGGATGAATTATTATTATTCAAATGAAACGCAACAGATTTATGCTATGAAAAATAAAGGAAGTGGTGGGCTGCAAGTGGGATTGGTTGCGGGTACATCTATGATTATTTATTTTGTTTTAAATAAAATTGATGTCCAAATAAAAACGAATGTTAATATTTTATATTGGACAACATTGATACTGGGAATTATTGCTGGACAGATTTTGTTTTATATAGGTAAAAAAAGATTGGACAGATTAATAAAAGAAACGGCAATTGAATATACTTGCTCGAAACTTGAAATTAAACAGTTCGTCAAAGAAGGAAAAAAACAGCTTGGAAGTAATACATGTTTAGTTATAATATTGTTAATAATTTGTTTTGCTTATAGACCTTTGATGCTGCTTATCAGTCCGTATAGTGCAGTTGTAACAGTTTGTCATTTTATTATATGGGCGCTAACAATTTTGCTGTTAGAAAGTTATCTATATACGAAGCCTATTGCTCGATATAGATATTATAAAAATATTTAATATACTTATTGAAAAGGAGAAGAATTATGAATGTATTGCCGATTGGAAGTGTTATAAGATTAAAAGATGGGGAGCAGAAAATTATGATTATATCAAGAGCTCCTTTATACAATAATGAAGGAACAATAGGTTATTTTGATTATGCAGGGTGTTTATATCCACAAGGACAAAATAGCCAGATGACCTACTTTTTTAACCATGAAGATATAGAAGAAATCTATTTTACGGGGTATGTAGATGAAATGGAAAAAGAATTTTTGAAACAATATGAGTTACAAAAAGATAAAATAAAGTATCCAAAATTAAAAATTAAAGCAGATTAGTATTATTTTACTTGAAGGTGAGGAAGGTTATGGAAGATACAGTAATAAAAGAAGTTATTAAGAAATCAGAACTTGCAGCAAAAGATGCATTTGAATATCAATGGATTACCTATCCGGAATATGGCTTTTTACAGTCACATATAGAGGAAAAGACAGAAGAATTAGAAATTACGTATGATTTAGAAAACCGAAGATCGTTCACGGAGATTCGAAAAGAAGACCTTCCTGATATCCTTTTAGTTTTAGACGATATTGGAAATCTTAAAAAATACATAGAAAAATATTCTTTTTCTTTGCAGCCCCAAAATCTGTTTTATGATCTTCATGGAAGTGTGAAAGCGAAAAGCAGAGATGTTCTGTCTGCAAGTACAGACCAGGAGGAGCAGTTCTTAAATGCCTATAAAGCAGTTATCGGATATGCTTTACAGAATAAATATACATTTGAAGATTATTTGCAGGGAGGTATGCAACTTTTAGGGAAAGAAGGAGTGTTAGGACAGGTACAGTCAAGAACGTCAGTAGAGGACATACGAAAGATACTTTGTGAAGAATATGAACGAATTAAGAAAGACCGAAGAGAGAAGAAAGTTCTGATACAAAAAAATAAAGTGACAACATTAAAAGTGACAGCAGCAGTTCTAGGCGTTGTATTATTGGGAACAGTTGGATACATAGGCTATGACGGTATAGTAAAAGAACCTTATCAAAGAGCCGTTATAGAGCTTAGTGATGCCTATGTTCAGTCAGATTATGTTGCATGTATAGACTGTATGAGAAATGTCAAGGTGCAGAACATGACAGCCCCACAGAAATTTATGCTTGCGAATGCATATGTCCGTAGCGAAAATCTTACACAAGAGCAAAAAGATAATATTTTAGCTAAAATGACATTGAATGATACGGAGTCGAAATTAGATTACTGGATTTATCTGGGAAGAAGCGATACAGAACAGGCTGCTGATATTGCACTACGACTTTCGGATGATCAATTACTTTTATATGCATATATGAAAGAAAAAGCAATAACAGAAGAAAATACAGAATTAACAGGTGCAGAAAAATCCGATAAGCTGAATGAAATTACAAAGAAAATGGAACCCTTGATGGAAAAATATGAAACGGAAGATTCAAACAATTATGAAGGTACAGCTACAGGGGATACTGAGGGGGATGGAGAATGAAAATGGAAACAGGAAGAATAAGATTATTTCGTCCCGATTACTTTACGATAGGTTCAAGGAAAGCAGATATCGTTTTTCCACAGTGTAAGGTCGATATTATTGTAAAAGGGAAAGAAATTTCCATTCATAAAGAAACGGAAGATGTTTTGCTTATAAATGATAAGGTGATACAGCAAGACAAGATATTTCTGGAAAATGGAGATATTTTAACAATTGGAGATATTTCTGTCATTTTAGTGGAAAATGTAATTCTTATAGAAGGGAATATTGCTGAAATACATACGCAACTTCCTGTTATGAAAGATTCCAGAGTCCCGTTTGAAGGCTTTCCGAAGTATAAACGTTCTCCAAGAATTATCAAAAGAGTACAGGAAGAAAAAATTCAATTAGAGAAGCCAAAAGAATTGATGGATCGTAAAAAAGGCGGACTTGTTCAGCTGATATTGCCACCTGTGATTATGATTTGCATTACCATTGCAATTAGTGTGATTATGAAGCGTGGATTATTTGTAGTGATGGCGGTTGCCGGTACGGGAATGTCTTTAGTTGTTTCCATTATGCGTTTTTTTAGTGATAAGAAAGAATTAAAGGAAAATAAAATTCTGAGAGAAAAAACCTATAAGCAGTATCTATTGCGGAAACGAAAAGAAATCTATCATGCCTATTGTAAAGAAAAAGAAGCCTATGAATATAATTATCCGTCTGTATCTGAAATCAGGAATATGATTGAAGAATACAGTCCTAGAATTTATGAGCGAAATTATAATGACGAAGATTTTCTGAAAGTATCATTGGGAGTAGAAAAAACACATCCACAGCTTCAAATTCAGCTGAAACTTGATGAATTAAAAACGAAACCAGATATATTGGAAGATGAGGCAAAAGCGATCCAAAGAGAATTTTCTGTCATTGAAAAACCAGTAGTTATCGATTTGAAAAAGGCTCATCTTGGCCTGGTAGGAGAAAAAAGTGTAATACATGAGCAAATAAAAGCACTCATTTGCCAGCTTACGTTCTTTCACAGTTATCATGATCTGGAAATTATTGCAATTTATGATGAAGTTTATCAGGAAGACTTTCAGTGGATGCGCTGGTATCCACATTTTAAGATACATACGGTAAACAGCATTGCGATGATCAATTCAGAAAACAAAAGAGATCAGATTTTAGGAAGTCTATATCAGATCTTGAAAGACAGAAAACAAAAAGAAGAGGAAAGCAAAAAAGAGAGTACTTTTCTACCACACTTTCTCTTTCTGATTGATGAACCAAAATGGATTATGGATCATTCCATCATGGAATATTTGGAAAAGGAAGGGTATAATTTAGGATTTTCTATTATTTATACTTCTCATTTAAGGGCAAATCTGCCGGAAAATATAGGAACTATTGCGATGCTGAAAAACTCAGAAGATGGACTTCTGCTGATTGATGAACGGGAAGAAAAACAGGAAAACTTCAGGCTTCACAATATGCAGGGAATTCCTTTAGAGTGGCTTGGAAGAAATCTGGGTGTGCTGGAACACATGCAGGGGATTAGCGCACAGATACCGAACAGCATTACTTTCTTCCAAATGTATCAGGTGGAACGACCATCACAGCTTCGGATTGAAGAAAGATGGAGAAAAAATAATTCTTCAAAATCACTGGCAGTACCGCTTGGTGCAAGAGCAGCCGGAGATTATGTATATTTAAATCTTCATGAGAAAGCACATGGACCGCATGGTCTGGTTGCAGGTACAACAGGTTCCGGAAAATCAGAAATCTTACAATCGTATATTCTTTCTCTTGCTGTAAATTTTAATCCTTACGAGGTTGCCTTTCTTTTGATTGACTATAAGGGAGGCGGTATGTCTAAGATGTTTACGAACCTTCCACATTTACTGGGGACGATTACGAACTTGGATGGTTCCCAGAGTATGCGTGCGTTGGCATCTATCAAAAGTGAACTGGCAAGAAGACAAAGTATTTTTAACCAATATGATGTGAATCATATCAACAACTATAATAAGTTATTTAAAAATGGAGAGGCAGAAGAACCACTTCCGCATTTATTCCTGATTAGTGATGAATTTGCTGAATTAAAAAAGGAACAGCCGGAATTCATGTCAGAGCTGGTATCTGCTGCCCGTATTGGACGAAGCCTTGGCGTACACTTAATTTTGGCAACTCAGAAACCTACAGGTGTGGTAGATGATCAGATTTGGTCAAACTCAAAATTTAAGTTGGCACTTAAAGTACAAAATGAAGCAGACAGTAAAGAAATTCTAAAGACGGCAGATGCGGCAAACATTACACTGCCGGGACGTGCCTATCTGCAAGTTGGGAATAATGAAATCTATGAATTGTTCCAATCTGCATGGAGTGGAGCTGCTTATAATGAAGAAGAACAGAAAGAAAAAGTCGATGACCGGGTTTATGTACTCAATGAAATCGGACAAGGGGAATTGGTAAATCAAGATTTAAGTGATACGAAAGAAAACAACAAGGTAGTAAAAACGCAGCTGGACGCAGTAGTACGCTATATTCACGAGTATTATGAAACACAAGATGTAAAAGAAGTGAAAAAGCCTTGGCTTCCACCACTGCCGGAACAGCTTGTAAGCCCACAGGAACTTATTCGTGCAAACAAAAAGGAACTGAACATGAAAATCGCTATGGGACTCATTGATATTCCGGAAAGGCAGGAACAGATCCCACATAATGTTGATTTTATCAAAGATGGGAATTTGCTGTATATCGCTTCAGCAGGATATGGGAAAACTGTCTTTTTGACAACTGCGGTTTTGTCCCTGGCTAGGCAGAACAGTGTGCAGGATTTGAATTTTTACATTTTGGATTTTGGAAATAGCGGTCTGATGCCGTTAAACAAACTTTCTCATGTGGCAGATTATATTGTATTTGATGATTCAGAAAGATTCCAAAAGTTAGTGGGGATTTTGCAGAAAGAAATCCGAGAGAGAAAGAAAAAACTGGCAGATGCAGTAGTACAGAATTTTGAAGTTTATAACCAGGTTTCTGCAGAAAAAATGAAGGCAATTGTTCTTGTGATTGACAATTTTGATGTAGTAAAAGAACTCGGATATGAGGCTGAAGAATTTTTCCAAAAGATTTCCCGTGATGGGTATGGACTTGGGATTTTTGTAATTGCAACTGCTACCAGAAGCAATAGCATGAAATATTCTACCTACAATAATTTTAAAAACAAAGTGGCGGGATATCTGTTTGATGAGTCAGATGTAAATTTAATCGTTGGAAGAAGCACTTATAAACAATCAGAAACAAAAGGACGAGCTCTTTTGAAATATGAGAATATGATAAGTGTAATGCAGCTTTACAGCATGGTCAAGTTTGAAACAGAATTGGAATATAAGGATAAAATTAAAGAATTGATACAGAATATTGATGCTCTGTATCCAGGTGAACAAGCTCCAAGAATTCCGGTTCTTCCAGAAAACTTGTTCTTTGCAGATATGAAAGAATATCCTCATACAGAGCAGGATATTTATGTTGGACTCGAAAAAGAAGATGTGTGTGCCTGCGGATTCCAGCTTGGAAATACACCATTTACGATTCTTGGTGAAGCAGCAAGAGGTAAGACAAACGTATTGAAGGTCATTCTCGATCAGATGCTAGGAAAAGGAAAAATCTATCTGGTAGACTCCAAAGCTATGGAACTTTATTCCTATAAAACATCAGAAGAAGTTGTTTATATAGAAAATCAGGGAATGGTGCCTCTGCTTATAGATGCCTTAAAGACAGCGATTGCAGAAAGAAATCAAAAAGTCAAGGAAGCATTAGAAATAGATCCGACATTAAATCCAAAAGAAATCTGCCGGGAACTGCAGCCATTTAGCTTGATTGTGGACGATTGGGATAACTTTGTGGAACTGACGAAAACGCAGGCGATGACTTTGGCCCCTATTCTGAATGAGGCAGCAGGTGTTGGTATCAGTATCATTTTGACTGCACATTCCGGAAAGATGAAAGGATTTGACGAAGTGACGAAATTTGCGAAAAACACAACGGAAGGTTTACTTCTTGGAAACCAGGGAACATCGGCAATATTCCCGATTAATTCAGCAAAGGAACTTCCACAGTTTAAAGATGGTTTGTTGTTCCATAATGGAGCTTATGTTAAAGTGCGGGTTCCAAAATATTAGGGGGAATTTTATGGATAAAGATAAAAATGGAGCAGAAATTGCTGAATGTAAGCAAAAAATAGCAAAATGTAATGCACAAATAACAGATAACAGAATGACTATTGAAAGCTTGGAAGAAAAAATTGAAAGACTTAAAAGTGCAAGGGATGCTGTAAGTGTAAAAAAGGAAGAAATAGGTACGACGATCAGTAACATGGAGGGAACTATTGAATCTATGAATTATTTTACATGGTGCGGAAGCAATAGAGAGTCTTTTGACGGGGAAGTAATAAAAGCATTGGAAGAATGTAATGCTTTCAAAAAAGATGTAGATAACATACAGGATGCATTGAATGATGAAATAACACGCTTGGAGAATGAGCGATATGAGCATGAAGGCATCATTGGGCAATTGAAGATGGTACTTAATGATTTAGGTAATTGGCTTACAAATCTACTAAACTAGTAAAGGCTATGTAACTATTCATTAGAAGGGTGCCACAAATAGGAGGGAATCGGTTTGAAAAGAGGACGATATAAATCAGTACTATTAGTGAGTCTTTTCTTAATTATGATGTTCGGAGGATGTGGAATGGATACGAAAAAAGAAGTTATAACAAAGGCGATAGAGAGTCATTTACAAGAAAAATACGGAGAAGAATTTGAAGTACTGTCTTGGAATCAACCTAAACTGTTACCATCAGATAATGGAGCAATTTATGCAACATGTATTGCAAAAAGTGATCCAAAACATCCATTTGAAGGAAGCTATTTTTATACAGAAGATTTTGGACTAGAAGTAGGCCCTCTTGGAGATGGGTATGTGGAACGTCTGTTAGCAAAGCAGATGGAGAAAAAAACAGAAAAAGTGATTTCACAAGTGGCGAAAAGATACTATATCCAAGGACGTATCTGGTCACAAGAAGATGAGTGGGAAAAATGGCAAAATATGCCTGTAGAAGAAGTTTCCAATTGGGAAAACTACGTTAATCTACGTAATTATGCAGGTAATCCGGATGAAAGAACCTTGGGGGCTATACGTATTTATATAGATGCTACGACAATGATGGATAAGACCGATGAAGAGGAGTATAAAATGTACGAGGAATTGTTTCGAGAGAAGCTGGGTGGGGAAGCACTACTTTATATTTATTACCTAGACAAAAAGAACTTTCGGCAGGCAGAAAAAGTATTGGAGACAAGTGCACCTAGAAATGGAGGAAGTCGTTTAGACAAAGCTATTGAAGAGCAGCCTTATTTTGGAACGATTATGCGGAGTGGTTCAAAGGTATTTGATGATTCTTTAGAGGTGTTCAAAGCAGCAAAACAGGGAAAAGAGCAGGAAAAATATAAATAAAAGGAAGGCGTTGTATATGGGTTCGACAACAGATAAAGATGCACTTGTGGCTTCACAGATAGCATATATGAATATTGAAAATGATGATATAAAGGACGCGGTAGATAGATACGGTTCAGCAACGTTGGAAAATATTTTTAGAGTGTCACCTAGTATAAAAAAACAATATATTAATCGAGTATATGGAAATAAAGATCCAAAAACGACAAAGTTAAGTGAATACGAACAGATGCGTTTAGAGGAAGCAAAGGCATTTATAGAGGAGATAAAAAATTCAGAGTATGCACAGTGGGAGATTGTGGAAGTAAAAGATGATAATGCAAATTCGGGATTTTATGGATGCATGATTGATTGTGGAGAGGGCCAGTCGATATTCGGTTTCCGAGGAAGTGAAAGTGACACTACGCATCAGCTACGTCAGGACTGGTTCAATGCAGATATCGCTTTATTTAATAATATTTTAACGGAGCAGCAGAAAGCAGCACAGAACTTTGTGAAAGATATGAATAAAAAATATGGGGATAATTATACAACATTTGATTTTTCGGGGCATTCTCTAGGTGGGAATCTGTCGCAGCATGCTGGAATTACAGTGCCTGTCAGTATGCAGGGCAAGGTGGGAACGATTTACAATTTGGACGGGCCCGGATATTCCGATGAATATCTTTTGTCACATGCTTTAGAAATTGATAATATGGCTTCCCATGTGAAACACTATCAATGGTCTTTTATCGGAAATTTACTTAATCAAATGCCAGGTGAAATGTTCCAATCTATACGAACAGACGATAGGGTTTATGAAATATATGATTTGGAGAAATTGACAAATGGCGCTCTGTTTCAAAAACATGATACAGGTTTTGTCTGGCGCTGGATGATGGAACACGATACAGAATTTTTTCAAAATGGTAAGATGGATGACTTTGCAAAAACGGGTGGTGTAGTCATAAGAAAAATCGAAAATGAAGCTCCATGGGTAGTACGGAATTTAGCTGTAGATGGAATTTTCTTAATAAATCTTTTTCTTTTGGCAAAAGAATCCAAAGATACAAAAGAATTTGGAAAAAAAGTATGCAAGTACTTTATAGATACATTTCAAAATGGCGTCCATATAGGAATGGAAATTTGGGATTCCATTGAAAGAGGAATTTCTAAATGGGCGGCAGCAGGTGTGGATTTTATTGCACTATTTAAAAATCCATATTTTAGACAAGTGAATGATTTCAAAAAGAAAGCGGGGAGGATTACAAGTACTTATGGGCATTTGGATATGGAAAGTAAACTTATATCTCTTAACAATATAACAGAAACATATCAGAACCTGGATCATTTGATGAAAATGTATAAAACATTTCTTATAGCAAGTGCAGACTCTTATAGAGAAGCGGGAAAACTTATGCTTCTTAAAGAAAAAGATATATTATAAGAGAGGGGGAAGAATGTGGGATATTATCTTAGAATGGAAGATATTTTAAGCTTACAGTTTAAATCGCAGGAACAAATTGAGCGTTGGAAAGAAGAGTTACAAGAGATTGGAAAAACACTGGAAGTTTTAGGAGATACAAACGAATTGCAAGGTGAAGCTGGTATAAAATTAAAAGATAACATAAAGAATGTTCATATGCCAATAAAAGCAGAGATAGAAGCTCTTCTAGATCTATTCCAAGAAAATTATTCTAAATATGTACTAGGATTTATGGAACTTGAGGAGTCAAATACAGCAATTATTAAACAAGATGTATTAGAAAGACAGCAGGAACAATTAAACTTATATAAAGAAAGTTATACTGACATTTATGAGAATATCGTAGATGAACTTAGTAAAGTGGATGATTTATTCAGTTATTCCATCGAGTTTCAAGTTCCAGAGAAGATTGATACACTTATGGTTACATTGACAGACATTAACGAAAAAATTGGAGAATATGATGTGTCACATGCGAATGATATGAGTTTACTTGATGAAGGAATAACTTTAATGCGAACGAAACTTTCTAAATAATAAGAAACGTTCTGTTTTATTTTAAATATGAGAGGTATGAATGTAATGAAAGAAGAAAAATTTTTACCATTAGGTTCTGTAATTATTGTAAAAGGAAGTGTAAAAAAGCTCGTTTTGATTGGAAGAGGTGTTGTAGCAATTTTCAAGGGAGAGCAAAAATATTTTGATTATGTTGCTTGTACTTATCCAGAAGGCTTGATTGGAGAAAACGTGCTATATCTAAACCACGAGGATATTGAAGAAGTAATTCAAAAAGGGTTTCAAGATGAAGATGATTTCAGAATGCAGAAAAGTTTAAAAGAACATTTGGATGGATTATTAAAATAGAAAATGAGTCATAAAACTTTTGCTTTCTGGACAGGGAGGTGTGATTCATGGCAAATAAAAATCAAGCTGCTATTTCATCTGCAAAATATGAAATTAATCAAGCAAACTATAGGATTTCAGAGTGTCAAAATGAAATTCAGGGATTAGAAAAGAAAATTGAGCGTTTGGAAGGTGCAAAACAGAAACTGCAGACTTATAAACTCAATATAGAATCGGAGAAATTTGACATTACGCAAAAACTTTCATGTAGCAGTTGGAAAGGATCTAACAAAGAAGAATATGAAGGAATTGCTGAGGAACAGCTTAAACCTTGTTATCAAACATATTATGATGAAACCGATCGAGCCGTAGATGCAATTATGGATGAAATCACAAGATTGGAAAATCAGATTTATGATCAAGAAGGAGTGATTGGCTGGCTAAAAAGTCAGATTAACTCTTTGGGAAATTATATTGAAACATTGCTTAATTAAGTAGGGGGGACTGCCAATGATTGAATTAAATAAATTAACTTATAATTCGAATGTGTCAGCGTTATCTGTAGCCAGCCAAGGTATTAAAAAAAGTAAAGAACAACCGGAAATTACAGGGAATATGAAAACTTTAGCAGCATTTTTAGAAACCTATCAGACTTTGTCGGAACTGTTTGGAAGTTATAAAACTTTATTGCAGGAAGATGTGCGAAAACTACAAGATGTCAGTACCTGTATGACTTATGCAGAACAATCCTTAATAAAACGATAGACATTTAGCGGTTGGAACATATAGAATTTGAAAAGAAGCACCCAAGGAGGAGGTGTGTTATGGGATACCATGTGAAAATTGAAGAGTTGTTGGAAGTACAAAGCCAGATGCTAAATCAGTTGAGTGAATGGGGAACACAATTAGAGACGGTTTATCAGGCATTAGAAACGATTGTAGTAACACCATGCATCCAAGGGGAAACCGGGAAAAGCATACAGAATTATATACAAGAAGTACATATTCCTGTGATTGGATCACTACAGCAACTCTTAACTGAGTTTCAGGTACGTCTTTCGGTATATGCAGAGGGATATTATGGAATTGATTCTTCTTATGAGGCTGAGATTCCACAAGAAATATTGGAGGAACAACAGCAAGTATTGGAGAATGGACGGGAGGACTTTGAAAATTTACGGGAAGAAATTAATAGCGTCATTTCCAGCGTTAGTGATATTGTTTCAGTTGTTCAGCCTTCAGGTTTGTCATTAGTACTTTCTTATCAGTTGCTGGAAAGTCGTGTTAAAACTTTAAACAGTGACATTGGTGATTATGAGGAAACGCATCAAAACGACACACAGAATATGGACTCGATGATAGAGTCTATAAGGTCTATTTTGATAGCAAAAACAGGAAGTCCTGCTGTATCAGTAACCAATTATCAGGCTGGTTCTATTGCAATGCTGCCAGCATATCAAAGGCTACAGATGGGCTATGAAGCAAGTGGAGATTTTGTAGATCAGAACATAGATCAGTACGAAGCTGCAATGAAAAAGTTTGAAGATAAAATGAATGATAAACTTGCTGATGATAGGAAAGCGGAAGGATTAAAACAGCTTCTTGCAGGCATCGTATCCGCAACAGTGGGAACAGCATTAATCTTAGCAACTGCGGGAACAGCTGCGCCTATTGTGTTTTTTAGTGCAACTGTTGTGGGAGGAACATCTACCTTATATGGATTATCGAACGCAACAGAAGGAATGAATAATATATCTCTTGGCTTTTCCGGGGATGGATTTACAATGGCAGAAAATCCTATCCGTGATACACTGTTTGCAGGAAATCCAGAATTATATTATAATATAGGAAACGCCAGTACTATGATCTCAGCAATGGCATTGCCGATGAGTGGCATTTTAAAAGGGGCAACAGGTGTTGCGAAATTTAAAACTATCGCCGTAGATGGTGGAAGGATATTGATTGGCAATATAGCAGAAGATAAAGCATATGATGCAATCTATCGAAGTACAGACAGCCGTATATTGGCAATGTTGGGAAGCAATGTGGTAGAAGGAGTTTTGTCAGGAAATCTAGCGAATAGTTCCGTACCGGAAATCGGGGATGTAGATGACTTGATAGCTTTGCAGAGAAAAGGCTTTGAGGGCGTAAGTAACCCTGAAAGACTTATTCCAGGAAAACCTGGAGTAGTTACAGGTGGTGATTCTACTAAGCTAGGTAAAAATATAATGGAATCAATGGGATTAAAGCGGTCAACTAAATGGACTGGACATCAAGCACAACATATAATCCCAGCAGAAATGGCAGATAATCCAATACTTCAAAAAATAGGAATGAATTTAGATGATGCAACAAATGGAATACTATTAAGAACGCCAGATGCTGAATTAAGTGCTATGTCAAGGCATAGAGGCTACCATTCAGTGTATAATAATGTAGTAAGAAATCAACTGAATAAGATGGATATCAATCAGAGTGTGGACGTACTTCAAAAGCAAGTATTTGACTTGCAGAGGGATTTACGAAAACTACAAGAAAGTGGATTGCCATTGTATCCAAATCAAGGAGCAACGGTAGAATTATGGGAAAGAAGTTTAAGTAGAATTAGAAAGTAACAATTAAGGAGGAGTTCAAATGAATAATTCTAAAAAGGAATATGTACATAAATTGCTCTATAGTGAAAATAAACAAGATACTATAGATGAAATTAAAAGTATAACAGATTCAAAGCTACTGCATATAATAGCAGGAAATTATAACTGGGACAATGGTTTTGAGATCCCATATAATATAATAAATAATAAAAACTGTGATTTAGGGACTGCTTTAATGATTTTTTATGATGCTGATGGATATAGAGCTTTAGAAAATAAAGAAGAATTAAAGAATCCGAATTTAAAGGAATGGGCTAGCTTTATTTCAGAAATAGAGGAGCATATTTTAAAAAATGAATTTAAAGTTAATCACATTAAGTTTATTCCGCCATTAACAAAGGTTCAAATTTTTAAATTAAAGAAGAATAATCCTAATATAACTAAGGTGTTTATAGAAGAAACTGATGGCGATGTAGTAGAGATACCTAATATATAATAGTGAATGCATATATCCATTGGCTTTTCAGGAGACGGATTTACAATGGCAGAAAATTCTCTCCGTGATACACTGTTTGTAGGAAAACCGAATTTATATTATACTATAGGAAACGCCAGTACTATGATTTCTGCAATGGCATTACCGATGAGTGGCATCTTAAAAGGAGCAACAGGTGCTACAAAATTTAAAGCTATTGCCGTAGATGGTGGAAGGATATTGATCGGTAATGTAGCAGAAGATAAAGTTTATGATGTAATCTATCAAAGTACAGATAGCCGTATATTGGCAATGTTGGGAAGCAATGTGGTAGAAGGAGTTCTATCAGGAAAACCAGCGAATAGTTCGGTATCGGAAATTGGAGATATAGCGAGAAAGACAGATATTGAAGAACTGGGGGATGACTTGATAGATTTGCGGAGAAAAGGCTTTGATGGGCAAGGGAAGACTTTATCACCTGATGATATAAGATATCAGGAATATTGGAAACAGAAAGAACTATTATCAAAGTCTACTTGTTCAGATGAAGTTTTATATGAATACCTCTATAAGATAGATTCAGATAAGGCTATAAATTATACTAAAACAGGAAGGTGGCCTAGTGATATACAAATTCCTAGCAACACAAATGTTCTCAATGGAGAATGGGGCATTGATTGGTCGCAGGTACCGAAAGGAGGCTATGTATTGGACATCAATAGGAATCCAGTAAAAAATCCATACAATCCACAAGTCGGTGATGTTATAGATATGGACCTGCAAGTGGACGATACACTTCACCAGTAAATGGAAGCCCCTATGATTATGATAGTCGTGCACTTCCATATGTAGAGGATCCAGAAATGTATCATCAATATCAAGTTGTTGGAGAATTCAAAGATATAAAATCTTATGTGGAATCATGCAATAATACAGAGCTGGTTGCAGAGATTGATGACTATGTTAATGCTTATTATGGTGGTGATTATAATAGGTTAATACCTCAAAGTGGGTATATAGCTGAGGGATTTGGATCTTCGGGCGGTGGAATTCAAATAGAGTTACCAATGCCTGTTGATATGTTAGAAGGTATTGGAATACTTAAAGAAATAAATTAAGGGAGGATTTTATGATAGCACAAAAAGCACAGGAGATTATACGTGAGGAACATCTCTGTAATTATAATTGGTTTTATGAACATTCTTTAAGAGAAAACGAAGTCATCATTTATAAAGAACAAGAACAATGGATAGTATGTACAAGTGATGAAAGAGCAAGTGTTGTTACTCAATCATATATGTATTTTACAAATGAAGATGAAGCTATTGACAATTTTATTGTCAGGCTACGTTCTTTAAATCGATTATTAAAAAGATACATTTCAAAAGATAGTTGTGATTGAGACTGGGCACACTTAGTTAAATGTGGGTGTTATTGACAGAGTATTCAAAACATATTTTGCACAGCTTTGCCAGGGGGGGTCTCCGTTTGGGTGGCGTAAAGCTACCCCCATTTTAACCCGTACACATTTCGCCTCTACTATTTTTCTGAATTTTCAGAAAAAAGTAGTTGTTTCACATTGGCTCAACGAGCCGAGTCTATTCGGAAAATGGTAGCATGGGCGGTTACGGTGTATTACAGGGGCAAGAGGTTTGCAACGAGCGAAAGGAAACAACTCACGGATAAATTTGTCTGTCTGCCTGAAGATGATGGCAGGATTCCACCTATATAGGTTTATACCAGATAGTTTCTCTGAAGAAGCTGGGAAATGGCTTGAAATTGTGCTTTTAGGTTGCAACAATGTAGGAAACCAGCATAAAGTTTTGTTGGAGAATGGCGGGGAAGATTTTGAAAATTTACGAGAAGAAATCAATAGTGTCATTTCCAACGTTAGTGATATTGTTTCAGTTGTACAGCCTTCAGGCTTATCTTTAGTACTTTCTTATCAGTTGATGGAAAGTCGTGTTAAAACTTTAAACAGTGACATTGGTGATTATGAGGAAACATATCAAAACGGCACACAGAATATGGACTCTATAAGGTCTATTTTGATAGCAAGACAAAACCATTCATATATACGTTTGGATTTTTATTTGAAATGGTAAGAGTTTTGAAAAATGTAAAAGATGAAAACGGATATGCGTACTATGATGTTAATTAGATGGGAAGGTGATATCGATGGAGAATACAGAGAAATGGGTAGAAAAATATAAAGAAACAATGGATAAAAATAAACCTTCTGAAAAGTTAATGGAACAGACTTTGGAACTGATGAAACATGAGATTGATTCACAGAGAAAAGGTAAGAAAAAATGTTAAAAAATAAGATGCAGTTTGTTGTGTTGAGTTTTATTTTCGCTTTTCTACTGTCGGGGTGCTCTACAAAAAAAACCAAACAAGAATGGGAAAGTTACAATGATAATGAGGAATGGTCCTACTTTATGCCCGAAGATGAAGATACAGATGTGCTTCCTTTTTTATTTCCAGGAAAGTATGTTGTAGATATTGAAATCGCAACTAAAAATGAATTCAAAACCTATATTGAACGATATACAGAATTAGAAACCTGTAAACTTACGTTTTATGATATAGATAGGGGAATTGTTCAAAAGAAAATGGACTGTAAAAGAATTTTGGAAAAGTATCTTCAGGATTATCAGATTGCAGAAGAACAGATAATACCATGTTTATATCAGCAAAAAAATTGTGTCTGCGTTATTTTAGAAAAAATCGGATATCGGAAAAGTTCTGGAGAGCCTTTGCCAAAAATCGGAATTATAATTAATGTGGATACTGAAAAAATTATAAATGAAGTTTCAGAGATGGATTTTGAAAAATATCATTTATTATATAAAAATGAAGAAACAGAATCCATTACAGAAGAATTTCTGGCAGCAAATAATCTTCCTTCTATGAAGGTTGTATATTATCACGATTTCAATTTTTACGCAATGCAAATGCACTTGGCGGATATTTCTTCTGATGCAGAAATTTTTAAGATTTTTCCAGAATTGAAGGAGGTTTCTGCTGAAAAGAATAAAACTATTTGTTTTTATGCAGAAGAGTCTAAAATAGAAAAGATAATGAAGCAATTTCTTCCAAAGGAACAAGAAATAACATGGCCAAAAGAAAACACGAATGAAATGAAAGTGATACCAAGAGTATAATGTTCATAGAATAATAAAAGAGGGGGTGTTGCTGAAAACTTTGAAGACGCTACAAAGTATTATGTCCATTGTTGCCGCTTTTTATGTTGGAGATTAACAGGTGGAAAAAGAATACAAAAGAACCAAAAGATATGAAGCCGGAGGCAATAGAAGATGATAAGGAAAAAGAAAAGTCGAAAGAAAACGTAACGGTCGATTTTGCATCTTTACAGGAAACCAATCCAAATGTTGTAGCATGGATCAAAATTTCAGGTGTACTGGAATATCCAGTGGTAAGAGGGGAAGATAATTTCTATTATTTAAACCATACGGTGCGAAAACTTACAATATTGCTGGCAGTATTTTTTTGGATTACCGGAACGAACGGGACTTTTTAGATAGTAAGAATATTATCTATGGATATAACATGAAAGACGTCAGTATGTTTCACGTATTGAGAAATTATCAGGATATTAATTTTTTTAGGAGCACACGGATATGGAAGTTTATTTGCCGGATGGAAGAACTTTGAACTATCAGATTACAGCCTGTGAACAGGTGCCGGCAGATATTGAGATTTATCAGATAGAAAGAGGATATGTTGAGGATAATAAGGGAAATGAAATCATATTGTCTAATTGTAGTGTAAAAACAAATATACGAATCATTATAAAAGCGGATTTGAAAAATGCTCCTAAATAATAACTGCAAGATATTTTGAAAAATCAGATATAGAGATGAGTAAAACGTCTTAATAGAAATTTGCAGCCTGTCCGTAAAACTTATGGAAAGGTTATTTTGTGGTATAGCAAAGCGATGTAAGTCGAAAACCTATGCCTGAATGCCGATATGGAAATAACGATATCAGGCAATCCGCTTTATGGATTTTAATTTCCTGTATAACTGGTTTGCCTGCGTAGTGATTGCAGCAACGGCGACAGCTAATAGACTGATATGAGCAAGGGTATTGAGATTCGTAACGGATGATTGATTTCGCACCCGCATACATTCCTGCCTGGTATTTTTTAAACGGGAATTGTAGCGTTCACATTCTGTCATTAAGGGATAGGTGCGTTTGAAATATTGACTGTTACGATTAATGGAGAGCCTTAAATGATCAGGAACCGTCATGTATTTCGTGTAGCCGTGATGCGTCTTTCCATTCTAAAAGTTTTTATGATGGCAGGGACTATTTTTAGCAAAATCACAAACTTGCTCATTTATAGTAGGAAATTCAATTTGTCAGATCTTTCAAAGTTTAATATTGGAATTTTTAGTTGAGCTTTATACACTGATATGGTGTAAAAAAGGGACATAAATTGTTAAATTTGGCACATTTGATTAATTTATTGTTAAAATGTGTTATCTTATTCAAAAATGAAAGGTCTAAATAAATTGATATGATTCAAACGATAGTTGATGTATTAGTTAATAAGCAATCACAATATTATATATTAACAGATGAGGATGAGAATATATATAGGTATGGATATATTTTGCTGTGTGAAGTTATTTTGAATTTAGTTATTGCTTTGACAATAGGAATAGTTTTTTCGAAAACAAAAGCAGTGATATTTTTTCTTGGTATGTATATTCCGTTAAGGGGCTTTTGTGGTGGGTGGCATGCGAATAAAATTTGGAAATGCACGATAATATCAAATGCGATATTGTTATTGCAAGTGTATAGTTTAGAGAAACTCTTGAACTATTTATCAATTAGAGTGATGGTGTTAATTTTTTTGCTGAATATAATATGCATTTTTTTTATGGCACCAGTAGAAACAGAAATGAAAAGAATTGATTGTCGAGAAAAGCAAATTTATAGAAGAAGAATAAAATTAATATTTGTATTACATATAATTATAATGTTAATATTTACATTAAGCAATGCTAATGAATTTATATTTAGTTTAATGTTTGTATATATAATACAGAATACAATGTTGTTATTGCAAATAGCAAAACAGTCTAACCGAACACGAAAAATGTATGAGTAAATAAATTGTGAACATCCTTTTTTTTGAATAATGCAGCTACACGCTCCATAGCCGAAAAAGTAATGTCATTGATGGATGTGAAATTTTTTTCGTTTGGAGAATAGATTTCTGAAAAAAGGCTGACTGGATGATTACTATTTGTAAGTACGGTGGCTTCTGTGACATGATAACCTTTCTTATAAACATTTTTTGTAGAGGTACTCTCAGAACCATCGCATACCCAGCCAAAAGACTCAAATATATAACCATCCGGTTTTGCAATGTCACTGTCAGCGATATGAATGACAGGGTGAACCAGGCACCATTTCTTTATGTGAGTTAAGTAAGTATCCAAAGCGTTTTTTGGCATATTTTTTGACAAGTGTCTGGAAAGGCGGTCAACAATGTTGATCTTTTTCGAATGCTCATGTAATTGGTCAACAATGCTCGTAAGCACACAGCTGTTGGAAGCAAGAATACCATAATTCATGTCAGCTATAAACTTTTTTCCGATTTGGAAAGTTTTTTAGAAAAGTTATTTGAAAAATTTCAAATTTTCCGATCTATTTGGTAAGTATTTGATGTAAAATTGACTATAAGGAATTCTCCTTCTTTTTGTTTAGTAAGTTTTTTGGTGAGTAGCTTAATTTTACATCAAAAAGGAAGGATATTTATTATATTTTTGGTATTTTAATATTGATAATATATAGAAAATACGATATAATTAAGATTTAATAAAATGAAAAGGGGGGGGTGGAACCCCATGTATCATGTGGCCATTTGTGATGATGATAAGGTATTTATCTCATATATTAGAAAAATTCTTATTCAAGCTAAGGGAACTAATCAATATCAATTTAGTATTTATGAGTTTTATTCAGGAGAGGAATTAGTTAATGGTTTAGATACTAATATGCATTTAGATTTACTCATTTTAGATATGGAATTAGGAGGTATTGATGGGGATGAAACAGCAAGAAGATTTCGTAAAAAATTCAAAGACGCTGTGTTGGTATTTTGTTCAGGAGTGCGTGCTCCAACAGTCAAATCATTTAAGGTAACGCCTTATAGATATTTGATGAAATCATACTCAGATAGGCAATTCGTATGTGAAATGAAAGAAATTTTGACAGAGGTAGAAAAAAAGTCTAAAGAAGAATATATTGTAGGCCATTATAGAAATAATGTAATTCGGGTTAATATTCAGGACGTCTTGTATGTAGAAAATGCAAAAAGAGGAAGCAAAATTATTGTGTGCTCAGATTGTGAAGCGGCAAAGTTTGAGGGGCAGATATTGGTAGATGATAAATTGGAGGTATTAGTAACTAAGTATTCTAAACTTGCCTTTGCACATAGTAGTTACATAATAAATATTGGTCATATTAGAAAAATAATAGGGAACGAGGTTTATTTGGATAATGATGAATGTTTGTCAGTATCAAGAACATATCAAAAAGAATTTCGCCAAATCTTTACTAAAAGTATTGCGGAGAAATATTAGCAAGAGAGGATTGGAATAATGGGATGGTTGGACTTGCTTATTCTGTTTTTTTGTTGTGTTATTGAAGTTTTCTTGCTTTATGACTATTTTAACAATTTTTTTGAATTTAAGGTAAAAAGAAAATATATTAAAGTATTATGTGTAGGGACAATAGGTGCAATTTTTCTAGTTAATATGTTGCAGAGTAATGTTTTGAATTTGTTTCTTATTCCTATAATGTTGTGGATTTTTGTGACAGTAGTATTTGACTCTAAATTGGGAATCAGGTTTGTGTATTTTATCATGGCATATAGTGTCATGATTGGTGTGGAGTTTTTGTACATTATATTGTCAAATACAACAACTGCATTATTGAAGAAAACTGGTTTGATTCCAGTGTCAGAATATTTATGGCAATTATTATTTATAAAATTTCTGAATTATATTGTGTTTATTGTATTAGAGCAGATGTCTGCAAAATCAAAAAAAAGAATCACAAACAAATTGTTTCTCATTTATTTGTGCGTACCTGTGTCTACTTTAGGTACTATGCTCACAGTGTTTTATTCTGGAATAGATATCGGAAACAATATCGTTTTAGAGATATTAATGGCATTGTTTTTTGTATGCATGATAACTGGAAACATGGTGTTATTTTATGCATTTCAAAAGTATACGGAAAATTTAAGCGAAAAATCTAAACAAGAATTAGACCTTCTTTATCAAAGAGCAGAAGTAGAGCGGTTGACTAAAATTGCTGAATGGAATGACAATTATAATGAGATTGTACATAATACATCACATTATCTTAAAGTGATAGGACAATTGGCTTATGAAGGAAGAAATGATGAAATATGTAAGGTGATAGATAAACTAAACGGGAAACTAAACAGGGAAGAAAGTTGTGAATTTAGCAATCATAAAATGTTAAATGCAATTTTAACTGAATATTCTATTAAAGCAAAAAACGCAGCGGTTGGTTTTGATGTATATGTAGAACCAGGCTGCATTTTGGATCATGTTCAGGATGTTGATCTCATTACTATGATAGGTAATTTGCTAGATAATGCTATTTTGGCTGCATCAAAAAAAGAGAAGGACTCATTTGTTATTGTAAGAATTTTTATGCAAAAGGATGGAAAACTTTGTGTGTTTAAGGTGGTCAATGATTTTGTGGAAGAGTTGAAGGAAGTAAGGGGTAAGCTTATAAGCACAAAAAAAGAAGCTGGAGTACATGGGATTGGATTGTCAAGTGTCTCGAAGATTGCTGAGCAATATAATGGATATTTAGAACATTATATTATCGATGAAAAATTTAATGCTGTGGTAGTTCTCGCAGTCTGATTTATATATATGTTTAGATGAATGATATGCTCCTTTTCGGGCAGGTAATCAAATGTGGATTACTCGATGCTTGAAAAGGAGTTTTATTGTTATGGCAAAGTCCTGTTTACCATTGTGTGTGGGCACTGATTTAAAGTAAACGCAAAATAGCGAGTACCTGTTCAAAATCATCCGATGTGAGATAATAGACTCATCACTACAAAGTCCAAATAGTTTAGTACTCAACTTTTTTGACTTTGCTACAGGAGGTGAGTTATGAAATCTCATACAAGTTTAGTTGCACAGCAAACCCGTCTGAGTGAATGGGCTGACATGGTCAGGGACTGCCAAAACCGTCCGCAAGGAATGAAAATCGATGAATGGTGTCAACTACACGACATTACAAAGTAAGCGTAAAATATTGCTACGCTGTCCATGAATCACGCTTGCACCAAAATGATAGATGCAAGCGTTTTACTCTAGTTTAGTTTTGACAGTTCTCTTTCGCAGTCTCGCTCCATGGGGCAAGCTGTTCCAGCTGTTTATCTGACATTTTAGCGTCTGGCCGCTGTGATAAGAGGTATGTCAGATATTTGTAGGTGTTCAAGTCATTCGCTTTTGCCATCTCAACCATTGTATACACAATAGCGCTAGATGTAGCTCCCTTCGGACTGGCACTGAACAGCCAGTTCTTCCGGTTATGTTCTTAAGCACATAAAAAGAAGAATTGGCAGATGATCGATACGATTCATGGAGCCAAATCTTCCGCAATTATTTACAGTATTGTAGAAACTACAAAAGCCAATAATCTGAAACCTTTTGATTATGTGCAGCATCTCTTGGAAGAGATTCCGAAACACATGAATGATAAGGCCTGTTCTTTTCTGGAAGATCTTCTGCCCTGGTCAGAAAAACTTCCGGCAGGGATTCGCAAAGCTTAAATATCGGTGGTTGCAAAGCAGCCGCCTAAAAATGTCAAGGTACTCGCTATTTTGCGTTTACGATTTAAAAAGCTGAACTCTGGAAACAAATAAACCACCTGCTATGTATCTAATATCATAAAAACAAGGAAATATTTTGAGATATTACGGCTGCTGAAAATAAGCTACGTGGTTTTTGTGAAAGAAATTTGTACTTTCTTCTATTACATTAGGGCTAGTGTGGACTTTTAAAAAATATTTCTCTGACAATTTATATATTTATTTGAAAGATTTTTTACGCTCTTTACATGGCAGCTTCTTTGCGGAAAAATAGAATCTTCTATCTACGTCTATAGCATCAAGAGTAGCTGTCCTCTTTTGGTACTATCCTTTTCAAGGATAATTTTATCATCTGTTCTTAAAACAATCCTATGGTAGTATTCTTATTTGTGTCCAAAGGATATTTACTATCTTTTTCACTATTTTTTGTGTATGATATTTATTCTCTATTTCCTACCTTTGGTAATATAGATATTGTAAATTTTTAACAAAGAAAAACTAAAAAAAAGATCCGTCATAATTGCTAATTCTTTGCCAGAAGAAAGCTTTGAAGTTAGAATACGTGTATTTGTATATCGTTTTTCGTTCATGTGTTGAAACGCCTATGGATGTTTCTTTTTTTATTTTTTCTAGCCTTTGAAAAGAATGTCTCAAAACAACATTTTTATCTGTAGATTGCATATTCTCTCGTTCGGATCTGTAATCATTGGAAGAAAGGCGGAATCAATAACTTATCTTTTTGTTCTCAATAAAATCCATAGATGGGTATTTTCTGTCAAAAATGGTTTATATAGGTTGATTGATATTTATATGCTGTAGATGCTCCAAATTATTTTTTGCGAGTTCTATCTCACTGGTAGAAATGTGTAAAATTTCAATATCCAAATAAAATTGATTAAGAATATCATACATACTCCTTGCATTAGCCTGCATCTGCTTAATATCTGAATACCGATTGTTATTTTTTCTACAATGTTTTCTGTTTTCAATAGAATTTGCTATTTTCGCTTTTCTTTCATCAACGGGCAATAGCAGAAATCCCTTCCACAGTTTTGGTTCTGAATAATTATAAAGGGCAGTTAGATATTCACCATTCAAATAAAAAAATTCTAGATTTAGATATTTTTGTTGCTGTAAATATCATTATTTCGATATTTTCATAGAGAAATCGTCTTTTTGTTGGAAATAATTTCGAAGTTCTAAAGCGGTAGTAAGTCCTTTTTTAGAAAGACAGCAGATTAAAATTTCCTCTAAAGGCATTTTCCTTTGTCTAGAAAAAGTATTGTTTTCGTTTTTCTTACATATTTTGCTAATATGGTATCTGATAATTTCTCAGAAAATTTCTGGATTCTTTTTATATAATTTTCCTTCATATACAATCCCTGCCTAAATTTCACCATAAATAAGAGAACTTGCTTATTTCTAAGTGGAGTCTCTTAAGGTTATGATGTTGGGCTAAACCAGTGGTCTTGACTTTGAAAATTTATGGAATGGAATATGTTTATGTAGAAGATGGACATAAAATGTCAAAATATGGACATTGGGTTTAAATGTTTTGCCAATAGATGTATGATGTCGAAAAATATAAGAGGAGGATAAAATCAATGGAAGTAAAAAAATATTTTGGAAAAGGTGTAATGAGGTGTTTAAATGTTTTGGCATTATTATTGGTTATGCAGACTGCGAACTCAGTATGTATATGGGTGGCTCACCAGCCTGAATTTCCAGAAGCGGCTAATAAGTTTAATAAGTATTTATAGAATGGACTATGTGATACGACATTATATATACTTTATCAATATAAATCAACAAAGGGTTAGGTTTTCAATATCTTTTTAAGTAATTATTTATTATTATGAAACAACCTTATAAAAGAGTGACATGACTGTTGCAGATTATTCCTAACAGATACCTTGTTAATCAAGAAGTGCAAAGTGTCGCATTTTATGAGGCTTGTGTCAAGCGTTTTTGAAAAAAGGTGGAGAAAAAATAAAAAGGGAATCTCAGAATCTAGATAAATAAAGGCTTAGAGATTCTAAGAATCTATGATTATAGAATGGAGAACATAATGAAGATACTATTTATTGTTGTTTTAGGCGGTGATTTAGTAAGAAGTACGGAGCATTTAGGAGTTGCTTATTTAAGTTCATACCTACAAGAAAAGGGATATAAAGATGTGAGTATTAAAGAAGTTTTTGGCATGACAGATAAAGAAAATCTAGAGGATGTATTAAAAGAAGAATACGATGTTGTTGGTTTTTCAACTACTTGTGTAGCAATGAGAGAAATCCTTAATATAGGTAATGTAATAAAAGAAAAATATCCGAATACTCATATTACAATGGGTGGACATATGGCAACATTTTTGGGAAAAGAAATACTAGAAAGATATTCATGTGTTGACAGTATTATGCGCGGTGAGGGTGAAATTACTTGTTATGAATTAATTAAAGCTATTGAGAAAAAGGAAAGTTTAGTAAACATTGAAGGTATTACATATAAACAGAATAATGAAGTGATTGCGAATCCAGACAGATTATTGATAAAGGATTTGGATGTATTGCCCTTCCCAGTTAGAGATCAATTTGAATTACATGATAATAGATTTCAATATTTGAGAATTTGCTCTAGTAGGGGATGCTTGGGAAAATGTGGATTTTGTAGTTCTTATGTTGGAAGAACACAAAAGGATTTTTGTTGGAGAGGTCGTAGTCCCCAAAATGTCGTGGATGAAGTAGAGGAACTTGTAACGAAATACAATTTCCATACGTATGATTTTGTGGATTCTACATTCGAGGATCCCGGTGAGCTTGGAAAGCAGCGTATAGGGCAAATCGCACACGAGCTGATAGACAGAGACATAAATATATTTTATAACTGTTGTTTTAGAGCAGAAAACTGGGATGATAGTGACCGCGGGTTGTTACGCCTTTTGATTGATTCAGGATTGGAAAAAGTAAATATTGGTTTCGAGTCTGGAAATGATAGAGGTCTTAAACTTTTATATAAAAGGGCGCGAAGCAAGGATAATCAAAGAGTAATAAAATTGCTCGCCGATTTTCCAGAAATTTATATTACATTCGGATTTATTATGTTCCATCCAGATTCCATACTAGAAGATTTGAAGGATAATGCAGATTTCCTTTATGGTACTGGGATTGGACAGGTTATCCGACATTATTTCTGGAAACTAGAAGTATATCCAGCTACGGCAATAGAAGAGCGATTAAAGAAAGCAGGACGTATCAAATCGGATTACGATATTTGTGATGGCATGTATGCGTATGAATTTTTGGAACCTAAGGTTTCAAAAATATCCTATATTTGCCAGAAATTTCTTAGAGTACAAGAGGTATGGGACTTTGAAATATTTGATATTTTAGTTCATACATTTATTTCAAGGATGTTGAGAAAATATAGTGATAGTGAAATCAAGGGTGAATTAGATGAATTTATTGCTTATGTAAACGGTGTGAGAGCGGAAATGGCTAAGTTTAATTATGAGTTTTTTATGGACATCTATGACCACACAGATGAAATTGATGTAGATGAAAAAGCAGCTGTATTAAAGCAATATATTAAAGAAAGGATGGCGTTAATTAGTAATAAAGAATACAAATTTGGTATGAGTTTAAAGAGACGTGGCTATGAATTAGTGCAAAAGTATTAGGAAAGCTAATGAGAGTTTTTATAGGTAATTATAGGTTTTGTTGCACAAATGGTAGACGCACTTTAGGAATGGCTATGGTGTTACATGTAGGACTTTCTTTATAGTTGCAACGGGTTAGCATCTTCCGCGGCAAGTGCTGTAGTACATGTAGCAGAATTACCCACTACATTAGTTTCAGGGATATCACATTTGAAATTAAAGAATGTATTACTACAATTATTATTTCCTCTTATTGTATCGGGAGTTACAGGAGTTATTTTATAACAATACTATTATACCTACAATCCGGTAATAGGAAACCGCTTCTGTCTAGACTATATTCTGATCCAATGAAGTCTACTTGTATCGTTGCCATCCGCTTATACGGCAAGGGCTGGACAAATGTCGTCAATACAAATATCAATCATCTAAGCAGAATTAAGTCGGTTTCCGGCAACCGGAATGTTGGTTTCCATGTGATCGGATTAGGGTTTCCTCAGACAAGAATATTCAAAATATAGGTGGCATATTAGAACCCATAATTGAAGTATATCTAACCATACTGGGTGTGAAAATATTGCTCAGTGCATATAGAAAAGAAAAATAGGAAAAGGTGTATATCTATTGAGCACATTGGGTGGTTTCCTTGATGCGACCGGTGTAGGCGCCTGGGGACCAGTTGTAAGTCGTACACTAATCGGATTAAATAATGATGTTAAAAAAATGATTGGAACAGTTATCATAGCGGTATTTTTTGTGACATTAGCTGAAACCACGGCTTTTGTTGCATTAATAGGTGACTTTGTTGCCTATGCGGAGATTGTTATCAGATTGATTCTTGGCGGTGTAATTGCTGCACCAATCGTAGCAGTTGTGTGTAAAAAGCTGTCGATTAAAAAACCTTTAATATATGTAGGACTACTAGTAATAACAATGGATACTTATGAATTATACATGTTTTTTATGTAATGCATAAATTACAAAAAATAAGGAGGTTACAATGGATTATTTAGATAGACTAGAAAATGAAAGTATTTATATCATAAGAGAAGCATATAAGCAGTTCGGTGATGTAGCCATGTTATGGTCAATAGGAAAGGATTCTACTACTTTATTATGGCTAGTAAGAAAGGCATTTTACGGAAAAATTCCGTTTCCTATAGTTCATTTGGATACAGGATTTAAGTTCAAGGAAATCTATGAATTTAGAGATAAGTGTGCAAAGGAATGGGGATTAAATCTTATTACGTATCAAAATGAAGCCGCCTTGCAGAGAGGTGTATGTCCAACTAGCGGTAAATTAGAATGTTGTACAGAACTTAAAACAAATGCATTAAAGCAGGTTGTGGCACAAAATGATATTAAAGCTTTGTACCTTGGTATAAGAAGAGATGAGCATGGAATTAGAGCGAAGGAGAGATTCTTTTCAGTAAGAGATTCTGATTTCGAGTGGAATTATAAAACACAGTCTCCAGAGATGTGGGATCAGTATAAGACAAAAGCAAAAAAAGAGGAACATTTCAGAATACATCCTATCTTGAGCTGGACTGAGATGGATATATGGAAATATATTGAACGAGAAAAAATACCTATGGTAGATCTGTATCTAGCAAAGGATGGCAAGAGATATAGAAGCATCGGTTGCGAAACATGCTGTAATCCAGTAGATTCCAATGCTGATACAGTTGAGAAGATTATAGAAGAATTATCAACTTCAAAAGTTTCTGAGAGGAGTGGAAGAGCGCAGGACAAAGAATCGGATTATATGATGCAGAAGTTAAGAGCATTAGGTTATATGTAAAAGGAGAAAATAATTATGCTAAAAAAGCAATTATCAATAGTTATTGTGGGACATGTTGATCACGGAAAATCAACATTAGTAGGTAGACTTTTATATGATACAAAATCAATATCAGAGGATAGAATCGAAGAATTAAGGAAGGCATCTTCTGCAACAGATAATGAGTTAGAGTTTGCATTTCTGCTGGATCATTTAAGAGAGGAAAGGGAACAAGGTATTACCATTGATACAACACAGACATTTTTCCATACAGAGAACAGGGAGTATCGTATTATAGATGCCCCAGGACATGTGGAGTTTGTGAAGAATATGATTACTGGTGCCTCACAGGCTGACTCAGCAGTTTTAATCGTCGACGCAAAAGAAGGCGTACAGCAGCAGACAAAGCGTCACGCTTATATTCTATCTTTATTGGGAATTAAGAATTTAATTATTGTAATCAATAAGATGGATAAGGTTGGATATGCACAAACTGTTTATGATGATGTCGTTCACGACTTGGAAGTATTATTGAAACAACTCAATCTTTCAACACAGTATTACATACCAGTATCAGCCCTAAAGGGTGATAATATCTGCAGTTATTCCACCAATATGGAATGGTATAAGGGACAAGCCTTACTTGATATTCTGGAACAATTTGATGAAGGCGAAGAAAAACAAAAGGACTTCGGTACTTTCTCGGTACAGGATGTTTATCGAATTGGAGATAAGAGAATTAGTGTTGGAAGAGTGGAAGCAGGAAAAATAAGTGTTGGTGATGAGATAAGTGTTATGCAAAGCAATCAGACAACAAAAGTTAAATCTGTTGAAGTATTTTTAAAAGAGAAAACAGAAGCTGTTTGTGGAGAATGCATTGGCTTAACATTCGAAGATCCAATCTTTTTGGACAGAGGAAATATACTATGTAACAATAAGGAAATTCTTACACTAACCAATACCTTTAATGCTAGTATAATCTGGCTTGGTAAAAAGCTAATTGCAGTAAATGAAAGCTTTACGATAAAATGTGATGTTCAAGAGGTTTCTGGAAAGATTGTAAGTATTAAAAGAAAAATTAATACCGGTGATCTTGGAATTGAAGAAAAAGAATGCGACACCTTAAATTATCTAGACGCAGCGGAGGTAGAAATAGAGACGAAAGACAAAATTACTGTTGCAAAATTCAATCAGCTTCAGAGTATAGGAAGATTTGTTATCGTAACAGATTCCAACATAAATGCAGGTGGTATCGTAATTTAAATCATGATTGCATGCAATTAGTACAAGGCAAAAGGAGCGAGATAAATTGAAAAAGCGAATTTTCATTTTAGGATTAGATGGTATGCCTTATTCACTTATGAAATCATTACTTGAAAGTAATGTAATGCCAAATACAAAGAAGATCGTTGAAAGAGGAAAAATGAAAGAAATAACTTCTGTGTATCCTGTCATATCTTCCGTTGCATGGACTTCTTATGCAACAGGCGTAAACCCAGGAGAACATGGAATATATGGCTTTGTTGATAGAACGTCAAATCCGTTTGAATTATTTATACCAACTTCAAGAGATAGAAAAAAAGCACCTATATGGAAAGTTCTATCGGATGAGGGAAAAAAAGTGATCGTAATTAATGTTCCAATCACATATCCAGTGGAAGAGGTAAATGGAAAAATGATATCCTGTTTCATTTGCCCTGATATAAAAAAAGGAACATACCCAGCCGAGTTGGCAGAATCTCTTGAGAATATGGGATATATTATTGATCCAGATGCATGGATTGCCAGAAGTGATAAACAGAAATTTTTTAATCAAATTATGAAAGCACTAGAAAAGAGATTTGAAGTAGCAATGAATCTGATTGAAGAAGATTGGGATTACTTTCAGTTACATATCATGGAAACAGACCGACATATGCATTTCTTCTGGGATTCTATTCAGGATACTGAACATGAATTTCATGATCAGACTATGTTGTTTTATGCAAAGTTAGATCAATACATTGGAGAACTTTTCGAAAAACTAAATGATAATGATGCCGTAGTTGCATTATCCGATCATGGTTTTTGTAGCATAAAAAAAGAAGTGCAGTTAAATGAATGGTTGGTGCGAGAAGGATTTTTAAAGATTGATGAAGATACCACTGATTTGTCAAAGCTTCATAGTAGTTCAGTTGCTTATTCCTTACTTCCAGGAAGAATCTATATTAATCTGGAAGGAAGAGAAGAGAAAGGAACGGTAAGTGAAGCGGATTATTTTCAGACATGCGAGCATTTGAAAGAGAGACTGCTAGAATTTAAAGAACCTGAAACAAATGAAAATATAATTGATAAAGTTTTTACGAGAGATGAAGTATACAGAGGTTCTGTGACCGCAGATGCCCCAGATTTAATCGTACATCCATGCAATGGATATGATTTGAAAGGGTTTGTTTCGAGCAGAGAATTATTCGGACAATCAGCTTTGTGTGGTATGCATACTTATGAAAATGCATTAGTCGTAGGAATTAATTTTGAAGTTGATGAAATTCAGTCCATAAGTGATATTTATAATCAAATCCTGAGATGGGTGAAATTATGAGCATATTAGGTATTCTGGATCGTTATAAAACAACGAGTGCTTTTTTTGCGGCATATGATATTGGTTTGTTTGATTTGCTTTATGAAGCAGAAACATCAACGGAAACAATCGCACAGAAACTTACTATAGATGAAGCAATGTGCAAGTTACTGCTTTATAAACTAAAGGAATCTCAATGGATTTATTTGAAAGATAACCTATGGTATTTGGAAGAGGAATTTCGAAAAGAATACGCCGGTATTGATAGCTTCAAAGCTCAAATGGATCATGAGATGAATATTTATAATCACTTGATGTCACCAGAGATGATTGTGAAGTCGTTGAAAAGTGAATATGGGCAGAGACCTTTTGATAAAAATGGTTTCACCATAGAGGAACAGGAAACTTATAACCAAGCGATGTATGGAAAAAAAGTTCAGCTTATAGCACTTCAGCTATTTCGAATGCTGAGAGGCAGAAAAGAGATCAATGCAATTGAAATCGGCAGAAGCAATGGTTTAGTTGTAAAACAACTAAAAAAACTTGGACTAAGGTTTGAGACAGATGTGATTACCAGTGACCTTATTCCGTCTTCGAATCAATTTAATGTGGTGATTCTATTTAATACAATCCATTATTGGGACGAAGCACATTGTAAAAGGCAATTTGCCCAATGGGAGAAAAATTTATCAGAGGATGCTCAAATTTTCATAATTGATTTCTTTTATGAGGACGGAGATGAATTTACTTCGAACATTCTAATAGACTGGATTACGCATGGTGGAGTTTATTGGAGTGTATATACAGAACTAAATGACATGATGGAACAGTCAGGTTTTAAAATTACAAAGAATTTACCACTGAAAAGCATGCATACAAAGATACTTAGGTATCAAAGAGATGCAGGTAAATTCGTATAAGAAAAATGTAACTTGAATTAAGGGAAGGATAATGGGTACAACTAGAAATATAGAAACAATACAGCAATATCTTGGAAATTCGAAAAGACTAGGTATGTTTTTTCCACGAAATTGTAAGAAAGCAGTTATTCTTGCGCCACATCCTGATGATGAAACAATTGGGTGTGGAGGGATTATATCGAAATATAATAATGCCCAGATGGATATGACAACGGTTTTGTTTACTTATAAAGAAGAGACTCCACGTGGCTTAGAATTTGTGAATGCTATGAAGGAGCTAAACTGCAAGCATCAGTTTATGGAATTGGAAGATGGTAAACTGGAAAATCAAAAAGAAGAGCTGATAGTCAAGCTGCAGCATCTACTTGATACGATAAGTCCAGATATTATATTTACACCTTATTTACTTGATGTGAACCGGGATCATAAAGTGGTAAGTAAATCATTATCAGAAATAGAGTATTCCAAAAAGACATTGATTGCGATGTACGAAGTATGGACACCTATTTTATATCCAAATTATTATATTGATATTTCAGCACAGAACGAGACAAAATGCAATGCATTGCGGTGTTACCTGTCGCAGGAGAGTCAGTATCATTTGACAGGTAAGGCACAGAATCTCAATGGTCTGCGTGCAGAGTTGCTTATGAGGAAAAATACCACTCACATGGAAGCTTTTAAGATATTTGATTCTTATCAATTCCAAGAAGTAGTTGATCTATTAAATATGTTGAAGTTATTGTAGAGGGTAAACGATGAAAAAAGTGATTTGTTTTGATTTTGATGGAGTAATTATTAACTCAAGAAAAGTACAGTGTATGGCATTAAAGAAAAGTTTTCAACAAGTGACTGGTTCCAAAGAAGAACCACCATACGAGGAATTTTTTTCACAAAGTGGCAACTCCCTAGAAAATATATTTGAAAATTTAAATTTGCCTCTTGAAATGATTCCTGTATATCGACAGATAAGCGTAGAAAAAATGGATGAAATTGAAATTTATCCGCAGATGACAGAACTAATTATGGAACTAAACGAGAAAGGATATCATTGTGCATTGTGCACGGGCAAAGATAGACGCAGAACCATAATGATATTAGAAAAACTGAGCATATTGGAATATTTTGATATGATTGTCTGTTCAGATGATATATCCCATCCAAAACCTGATCCGGAAAGCCTGAATCTTATCTTAACTAAATTGGGGGCAGACTCAAGGTATTCGGTTATGATTGGTGATGCGAACAATGATGTCATATGTGCTAAAGCAGCATCTATCACATCCATAGGAGTAACCTGGGGAGATGTCCGAAAAGAAAAGTTATTGATGTCAGAACCAGATTATGTAGCGGATACGGTGGATGAATTAAGAAATTTCATAGCAAAAGCAATGAATGAGTCACGTCGCCGAAACTGGGTCTTTGAAAATGATATGGTGTGTGCAGAAAGCAAGTGTAACTTAAGATGCGATTACTGCCTTACCGAAACAAGTGATTTTAAAGAAGAGTGTAATGGCAAAAACAATGGGAACTTGTTAGAAGAATATTCTTATGTGGATGGAAGCGATTTTAAGAGAAGGTTAGACACAATATCAGACACATTACATAAGGAAATGGACACCTTAATTCTAAAGATTAGCGGTGGTGAGATACTTTTTCTCCCTCATATTAACGACTATATCATGCAGGAAGCAAAAAAGTATGAAGCAGTTCAAGTATTAACGAATGGAGTTTTACTTAATGATGAAATGCTTGATATGTACAGTAAAGCAGAAAATATATTCTTACAAATATCCATTGATTCCAATATGTTAGAGGGAAATTTTTATCGTACGAAGAATAGCAAGCTCTTGAATATTATTTTGAAGAATCTAGATAAAGCGTATGAACATCATATACCAGTTGAGATTAATTGTGTTTTGACAGATATAAATTGTGCAAATTTTGATCAATTTGCTGAATATCTCACAAAATATGATTCAGGTGTAATTGTCTTCCCATTTCCAGTACGTGGTGCTTTACGTGATAATTATTATCCGAAAAAGGAACAGTTCGATGGAATTCAAAGGGTAATAGACAACTATGAACATTTTTCAAAGATTATGGCACCGAAACCGTATATGAAAGCACTTATGAATTATTTACTTACAGACAAGAGGGGAATAAAATGCTATCTATGTGAATGTTCCTATGGAACATTTGATGATGGGATTGTAACACCATGTCCCAATTATTGGTTTAGAAGTTTTGGAAATATAATTGAAAGTCCAGATGAAGTATTAGGTAACATTGATAACAACAATATTTATTTGTTAATGGACAGAAAGCAACATCTGGTTGACCAATGCAACCAGTGTTTTACACCGTGGGAACATCTTAACCTGTATTTAAATGGAAAAATGACACTGACAGATTTGTCAAAAAGTGCACTATATAACTTACCGAAAGTTAAACAGAGGATTATAAAAATAAAGGAAGAACTAATAAGGTGATAAGTGTATGCATATTCAAGTAGAAAATGTAGTGAAAGACTACAAAATAAATAGTAAAGAACAGGGTTTAAAAGGTTCTGTGAAAGGACTATTTACGAGAGAAAAGAAAATAGTTAGAGCAGTTGATAATATTTCATTTTCTATAGAAGAAGGTGAATGTGTTGGTTTTATTGGTGGAAATGGTGCTGGTAAGACAACAACAATTAAAATGCTCAGTGGCTTAATTTATCCATCACAAGGTTCGATTGAAGTTTTTAATTACAAACCGACAGAACGAAAAAAGGAATTTAAGAAGCAGATTTCATTAGTTATGGGTAATAAGTCACAGTTATGGTGGGATTTATCCGCATTCGAGAGTTTTGATTTGCAGAGAGTTCTGTACGATATACCAAAAGCAGATTTCAAGAAGCGTCTCGATAGGCTTACCGAGACATTAAATGTTACGGCATTAATTGAGAAACCTGTTAGAAGTTTATCTCTTGGTGAAAGAATGAAGATGGAACTGATTGCATCCTTATTATACAATCCGAGGGTGTTGTTTTTAGATGAACCTACCATTGGATTAGATTTAAATTCCCAGAAAAATATCAGAAAATTTTTACGTGAATTTAATCAGGAGAATAATACAACTGTCATTATGACAAGTCACTATTTGGAGGATATTGAGACTGTATGCGATAGACTGCTCTTTATCCAAAAAGGCAAACTGATTTATGATGGAACGAAAGATGAAATCATAGACAGATTCAGTCAGGATGCCAGAATTTATGTAAGATACAAAAATAATATTGCTATTACGGAACTGCCAAAAGGAGTCACTAGTATAGAACCAAAAGATGAGGGTTTTGAGTTACATATTAATAAGGAAGAGTATAACAACGTAATCCGGACACTTCTCAATTTGGGTGACATTGAAACGTTAGACATAGGTGGAATGTCATTAGAGCACGTAGTTGAGAAAATATATGGAGGAGAGTAATGTATATTTCTAAATATTTATCGCTTATAAAAGTTAGTATGCAGGATAATCTGGAATATAGATTTAATTTCTTCACTACTTTTATATTTATGATAGCACCATTAGCAGTTCATATATGTCTTTGGTCAACTGTGTACGGTGTTGGAGTTTCAGAAGCAAATTTATCTAATTATTCGTATCAAATGATGATAACATACACCATATTAGGACATTGTTTGGATAAATTTACTGGAGACGTGAATCTGCAACTCAGGGTTTCCTCTGAAATACGAGACGGAGTCATAAGCAAATATCTGCTTCTTCCAGTTAGTTATTTTAACACAAATGTTACCTATTTGATTACCAATAGAATGGTGTACTTTGTAACCTTGATTATACCATATTTAATTGTAATATTCTGTTTTAGAAGTCGATTTATGTTTAATGCAGACCCAATGTATTTCCTGATATTTATATTCGCCATTCTAGCAGCTATTTTTATTAGTTTTATGGTCAATCACCTTATTGCATTAGCAACCTTCTGGCTTAAAGATGTGTCATCACTGTATGTGTTTACACAGTCAACATTTTCATTCCTTGCAGGTGGTTACTTTACACTTGATTTATTACCAACCTGGGCATTCAACCTTTTAATGCTTACACCATTCCCATACATTTTATATTTTCCTGTGGCAATCTACATGAAGAAGATAGACCCAGGACAAATCAAGTATTATGGAATGATTGCATGCATTTGGATTGTAGTGTTATTGATATTAAATTCAATTGTATGGAAATGTGGAGTGAAAAGATATAGTGCAGATGGAATGTAAAATAAGAGACAAGAGAGGGGTCTATGATTAAATCAATAAAAAAGTATATAACAATTTATTATATGTTTGTGAGAAGCTCACTCATAAAGGAAATGGAGCGGCGAGGAAACTTCATATTGATGTCTATAACGACTAGTTTCCTTAACTTGTATTTTTTATTTTACTATTTAGTCCTAGCTGAGAGGTTGGATAATAATTTCTTAGGGTGGAGTAAGAATGAACTTTTATTCTTTCTAGGTACAGAAATCTTGTGCCACGCCACATTTATGGCAACTTGTTTCTATAACGTTTTTACATTGCCTGACCACGTAAGAACCGGAAGTTTTGACTTTCTCCTTATAAAACCGGTGAATACAAGATTTTTATTATCGACGAGAAATTTTAACTTCTCAACATTTTCTCAGGTTCTATTTGGAATTGCTTTAACATCCTATTCCTACTGGAAACTGGGATTCACATTTAGCTTACCAAAGTTGTTATTATATATCATACTTATTTTAAATAGTGTAATGATTATGTATCTAATCGGGTTTACACTAATGTGTTTAGCATTTTATTTTACCAAGATAAGTGCATATGGTTCGGTACTTCCATACAGAGGTTTTTTTGCTATTTACTGGTTTGCTAGAAGACCAGAAAATATATTTTCACCACAAGTAATTCAGATACTTACTTATATTTGCCCAGTTTTACTAATTGTAAATCTTCCATGTAAATGGATGATTCGAACTACATCACCTATAACCATTATATGGGCCTTTATATTTTCAATAATTTTCTTTGTATTATCCCAGGTGTTGTGGAAAAAGGGATTACAAAAATACGAGAGTGCTAGTAGTTAGAGAAAGGATGATAGAATATGGATAACGTAGAAATTACAAAAGAGGCAGTTGTAGAACAATTAAAAGAAATTATTACAAAAACATTAGAATTAGAAAGCGTTGAGCAGATAAGAACAGATAACCTTGTAGAAGATTTACAGCTTAATTCTATCGATGCAATGGAAATTTTAGTATGGATTGAAAATGAATATGAAATCGTATTTGATGATGATGAAATCAATGTAGAACTTATGAGTAGTTTAAATGGACTTGCAGAAAATGTCTTAACAAAAGTGAAAAATAAGTAAATGGAGGAAATTAGAATGAACCAACAAGTAGTTACTCATTGGAATGAATTTTCCAGTGAATACGATAACTTAATGCAAAAAGATAAATCATATGTACAACAACTTGAAAATATTGTATCACACATAGATACAAAACCAGTTAAAATTCTTGATCTTGGCTGTGGAACAGGTGCATTAACCCAAAGAGTACTTACAAAATACCCAGATGCCAATGTTGTCTGCTTGGATCCTGCAACAACGATGTTAGATATTGTAAATAAAAAGTTCAGTAATTTCAATGTAGAAACAGTTCAAGGAAGTGCTCATGCTATGGAATTTGAAGATAATACTTTCGACTATATCATGACAAACTGGGCGTTACATCATTTAACAAATGAGGATAAAATCCTATGTGCAAAAGAATTATTCCGAGTTTTAAAACCAGAAGGAAAATTGATCTTAGGTGATCAGTTTGCACCAATCATGAGAGAAGATGTAAAAGATCCAGAGAGAGTGGAAGGAATTTTTGACCTGTTATCTCAAAGAGCAAAATATTATTTTGAAAATGTTAGCTTTGAGCGGATGATTTTACAAGTTAAATTAATGCCAAAATTCTTGCTTAACGAAGGAGAATGCCTAGCTACTGTAGAATACTGGGAAGAACATTTGAAAGAAGCTGGTTTTTCAGATGTAAAATCAGAAATAACAGAACCCGGCTTTTTAAGAAATCATATTATTATAGCATATAAGTGAGGCGATAGGGTTGTTTGATTTAGCGGATAATGTAGCCATTGTCACAGGTAGTACAAAAGGAATTGGATATGCCATTGCTAAGAAACTACTTAAAAATGGAGCGAAGGTAATTATTAATTCCCGTAAAAGTGAAGAAAAAGTAAAAGAGGTTTTAGATGAACTAAAGGCAGTTAGTGAGGCTGTGTACTATATTCAGGCTGATGTTTCTGTGGAAGAAGAAGCTAAGAATTTAGTAAATGAAGCTGCAAAGCAGTTTGGGAAAATAGATATTTTAATTAACAATGTCGGTATTACGAAAGTAATGTCGGCAACAATGGTAAAAACAGAGACACTCTACGATTTGTATAATGCGAATATACTTTCTGCTGTTTTTATGACAAAGTTTACGCTGAAGAAGATGCTTATGAATAAGTATGGAAGAATTATCAACGTATCCAGTGTTGCAGGAACTAATGGAATGGCAATGCAGAGTGCTTATGCTACTTGTAAAGCCGGATTAATCGGATATACAAAATCAGTGGCTGTTGAGTGGGGGGCTAAGAACATTACCTGTAATGCAGTTGTTCCTGGTGCAATTAAAACCCATGATACAGTAGATGAAAAAATGGAGCAGTATGCGATTGAACATACACCATTAAAACGCATGGGAACACCAGATGATGTCGCAAGTGCAGTTATCTTTTTGGTTTCCAAAGATGCGTCCTTTATTACAGGACAAGCATTGAAAATTGATGGAGGCATGTGGATATGACCAAAGAGAATTTAAGCATTATCATTCCCACATATAACAAACTGCCGCGATTGAAATTAATGTTAGCTTCTCTATCACAAGTTTCCAATATCGAGGATACGGAAGTTATCATTGTAAATGACGGCTCAACAGATGCCACATCACATTTTTTAAGTGAGTATGCGAAAAATGCTAAAATGGATTTAAAAGTATTCAATGTGAAAAATGAAGGAAGATCCACTGCTCGCAATATTGGTGTAAAAAATGCAAGTAATGAAAGAATTATATTTTGCGACGATGATATGATTCTTGATAAGGATTTCGTAAAGGAGCATGTAAAATGTCTAGATTTGTCTGAGAAAAACGTTATACATGGATTTATTTATTCTCTCTCTTTCTTAAAATACTTTTCAGACCCTGAAAATGGGGTACTTTTTAAAGAATACGAGAGCGAAAAAGGTAAGTCTGGGTTATTGAAATTTTGTATTACATCAGATGATATCCAAAATAATTTTCATAAGGTAGAAGCGCAGAGAAGAACAACCAAGTTTGAGAAGGATATTCAAAAGCTGTTTGCTATGGAAGAACAAGTGCAAGATAGTAAATATACTTGGGTTTCAAGTAATGGAGGAAATTTATCTATGTATAAGGATATGTTTCTTAAGGTAGGAGCATTTGATGAGAACATGGGAAAAATCTGGGGAGCCGAAGATTTGGAACTTGGCTATCGACTACATAAAAAGGGGGCTTATTTCTGTTTCGCAAAGAAAGCAGTGAATTATCATATGACGCATGTTCGAGAAAATGCAAAAGATATACACGATGAGGCCTTTGGTTATTTTCAGAATAAATATCATGATGAACTACTAAAAAAATTAAAATTATATTTTGATGGAAGCATTCACAGTTTAGTTGAGTGGAGAGGAATTTGTGAAGATGAAAATTGAAAATGTTATATTTAAAGCATTATATGAAAGAGCAATTTCTGAGCCAGATAAAGTTACAGTGTGCGACGAAAATAAATCATTCACCAACCAAGAACTTTATACGCATATTCTGAAATGCAGAACTGCACTTTGGGAAAAAAGTTATTATAAGAATGACATCATTATTCTTAAGATGGAAAACTGCGCTGATTGGATAATTCATTTTCTATCACTTATTAGTATCGGCTGTATTGTAGTTCCAGTCTCTCCCAAAATGACAGAAAATGAGTTAAGTAAACTTATGGGGAAACTAGATAGTCAGTATGAGAGATATTATCTTTTGGAGGAAGCAGTCGATTATTCTAAAATTGAAGTCGTTAATAAATTAGATGATTTGCCTGAGAATGATTTTACTGCAATTCTACATATGACATCTGGTTCTACAGGAGTACCAAAACTTTGTGTTCGTTCACATAGGAATCTGTATGTGGAAGGCGTAAGTTATGTTCATACATTGAATCTGACAAGTGATGATACCATAGTGACTCCGTTGCCAGTATATCATTCCTATGCTTTAGGTTATGCCTGCATGGGTAGTATAGTAGCTGGCGCAACATTGGTTTTAATGAGTAACTATACTCCAAGAAAATTATTGAAGTGTGTTGAAAAACAGGAAGCAACAATTGCCTTGGTAGTACCATCTATTATAAAAGAACTTGAAAATCTATATTTGGATAGAAAGTATAACACAAGCTCGTTACGTTGCTTTATGAGTGGTGCAGGTGCCTTGAATGAAGAGAGTGTAACCCATGTAAAGGAAAAGTACCATGTTGATGTGTATTCCAATTACGGAAGTACGGAGACAGGTGCCTTAGCAACTGGCATGAGCAATCGTCTTCCAAACTCTGTTGGCGTACCTATGTATGGTGTGGAGATTGAGATTAGAGACGCAAACGGTCATGTTTTAGGTGTTGGAGAAAAAGGATACATTTACATTAAGAGTAATGCATCCATGTCAGGATATTACGCAGATTTGACTCAAGTATATGACGGAAATGGTTTCTTCTACATGGGGGATATCGGTTATCTTGATGCGGATAATAATCTGTTTATTGTGGGGAGGACAAAGTTCTTTATCAATATAGGCGGTAAGAAAGTGAATCCAAAAGAAGTGGAAGAAGTTATTCTTACAATCGATGGAGTGAAAGAAGTATTTGTTCATACAGGGCAGAGAAATGATGGGACAGAAGTAATTGTTGCAGAGATTGTAAGCAGTAAGGAAATTACAAAAGAGTTTGTAAAGAGTTACTGTAAGACTTATTTGAGTGACTATAAAATCCCGGACAGTATTTTATTTGAGGAGTCAATTAAAAAGAATGAAATGGGCAAATATATCGGAGACAGAGAAGGAGGAGACAATGAGTAAGGTTGTTGTTACAGGTATAGGTGTTGTTTCTTCTGTTGGAATAGGCAAGGAAAAATTCATTCATGCATTAAAAAATGGTGTAAGCGGCATGAAGGAGATGGACTTTTTTAAAGTTCCAGAGAATCGTAAAATCGCTGCAACGATTCCTGAATTACCATATTCAGACTTAGAACGTTGTAAAATTGCATTAGATAAAGCGGTATCAGAAGCATTGGAGGATGCAGGCATAACCAATGAAAATAATGAAAATACGGCAATTCTAATGGGAACAATGGCAGGTGACCTTCGTTTTGCAGAAGAAAGAATTTATAAAATCAAAGAGGATGGTAAAGCGTATAGTCTGGATGAAAAGCGAGAAGCTTTTATTCGTCATCAAATGTCATCCTTAATTGATGGAGTTGCAGCAGAATATCAATTGGGTGGGGCAAGAATGGTAGCATCCAACGCATGTGCATCCAGTACGATTATTATGGGATATGGTTATGAACTGATTAAAAATAATATGGCTGATGCTGTTGTAGTATGCGGTATTGATATGCTCAAAGAAGTTCTATTCTGGGGTGCTGAAGGATTAAAATTCATTGGATCAGAATTAACACCTTTCGATAAAAATCGAAATGGAACAGTACTTGGAGAAGGCGCTGGTGTTATTGTTCTTGAAAGTGAAGAACATGCAAAGAAGCGAAATGCGCATATGTATGTTGAGTACTCTGGTTATGGAATTGCCTGCGACACCGAAGTAGATATGATTGTACCACAAGGTGATGGTATGGGCATGGTTCGAGCAATTAATCAGGCGGTAGAAAATAGCGGAGTAAACAAAGATGACATTGGATATGTCAATGCTCACGGAACTGGAACTAAGAATATTGATAAAGTAGAAACGGTGGCCATGAAACATTATTTTGGCGATAGAAGTTATCAGATTCCAATGAGTTCAACAAAATCCATGATAGGTCATACAAGTGGTGCAAGCGGAATCTTAGAGGCTGTAGCAACTATCTTTTCCATCTCAGAAGGATTTTATCCACCAAGTATTAATTGCAAGGACCCAGATCCAGAGCTTGATTTGGATTATGTAACAAACGGTTCTAGAAAAGCAGATATTAATAGTGCACTTTCTTGTAACATCGGTGGCGGCGGTGTGAACGCAGTCGTCCTGTTTAGTAAAATTGGCAGGAAAGCAGAGAAAAAGGAGAAAGAATGTAACATAGTAGTATCGGGTATTGGCTGTGTTTCTCCATTCGGCAATAATGTTCAAGACTTTATTTATGAATACAGCGGTGAAAAAAAATCTGAATATGTTATATCTAACTTTAGTACAGAGGGGCTTTCGACAGAAGAACATTTTCACTTGAATAATTTAGCAGGACAATATGTTTTAGCAGCGGCAAAAGAAGCATATAAAGATGCTAATTTGAGTGAATTGGATAAGAGTAGAGTTGGCGTTTTAGTTGGTACAGCTTATGGCGGTTATACGACTACGGAAGAGCAGCTTTGCAAGAGAATTAGAGAGAATACACCTAGATTAATTAATCCTTATTTGCTTCTTCACAGCGGACATAATCTTGGTGCTTCCTTAATTGCAAAAGAGTGTAATGTGGAAGGTATGTATTCCACCATTACAACAGGTGTAACATCGAGTCTTGATGCTGTGGCATATGCAATCAGTCTGATTAAGACAGGAAGAATGGATGCCGTTATCGTTGGAGGTGTTGATATACTGGATGCATCACTTAAGGAAGGATATTCTTATTTGGACGAGTCAGGTGAAAAAAGATTGAGCGAAGGCGCAGGCGTTCTGATTATCGAAGCAGAAGAGACTGCAAAAGCCCGTAACAGACACATTTACGGATATGTAGCAGATTACATTTCCAATAGTGATGTGGATGGAAAAGGTATGTTGAACCGAGAGAGTCAGAGACAAAAGCAGAATATAGAGAAACTTTTGAGTGAGCAAAAAGGATGTGATGTTATCTATAGTCATAACTTTGATTGTAAGAATATCAAAAAAGCAGAAATACCTGTAATGAAGAGTGAAGAGCTTTTCGGCGAGGCACACTCAGCAGTAAGTATGTTTGCTGCAATACAGTTACTGACAGATAAAAATGTTACTGATGGCGGAATAGTATGTGCATCTGCATTAGGTGGAGCTAATTCAGCGATACTATTTAAAAAATAAATTTAGATAGGTGATTGTATGAATGCTTCAGATATGATTTTAAAATATATCCATGCTTATAAGTTATCAAATGTTCTATTTGTGGCAGATTCATTGGGACTATTTGACTTGATGTTAACGGAAAAAACAGTAGAAGAACTAAGCAAGGATACGGAAACCAATATAGATTCATTGAGAATTACTTTGAACTTTCTTGTATATATGGGCTGTGTGGAAAAAGAGAATGAGAAATACAGACTCAAACAAGAATACAGGGATTTACTAGTGCGAGATACCAATACATCCATGCATGATTTAATTCAGTTGGAAGCACATTTAGTAAAAACCCATAGTAGTCAAGAGTGCATGAAGAAATCTTTATTGTCTATAGGAGAAGACTTTTTTAATAGAAGCAATAAAGATGGCATGGCACAAACATATGGCAATGCAATGGATAATGGCGGTAAAATTGCTGCAATCTATGTTGCAAGGGCATTTGGAAATGTTAGAAGTGGAAAGCTGCTTGATATTGGCGGCGGCCCAGGGACATATTCTATTCAGGCCTGTAAGTTTTATAAGGGAATACATTCAACTATATTAGACTTACCTGAAATGAAAGAAGTGGCAGATGAAAATATTAGAAAGAACCAATTAGAAGACCGCATTACATTTGTTCCAGGAAGTATTGTAGAAGACCAGATATCAGATAAATATGATGTTGTGATTATATCGAATTTATTGCATCTATTTAATGCAGACATCAGAAATGCTATATTAGCCAAAGCAGCAGCTTGTTTAAATCTAAATGGAAAACTCATATTACATGATTTCTTCTTAAACGATGATAAAACGAGTCCAGAAGTGCCAGTATTATTTTCATTGGATTGGATGCTACTCGGAGCTAATTTCGATACATCAAAAAATGACTTGGCTGAATATCTTTCAGATAAAGGATTTACCGATGTGCAGAAGGTAGAGTGCAACATGATTCCGACGTCCATAATCGTTGTCACAAAATCAGAGGAGGTGTGATATGAAATCATTTATTTTAGGATTAGACGGAGCAACCTTTTATATCATTAATCAATTATTAGAGAAAGGAGAACTTCCAAACTTCGCCAAACTTATTAAGAATGGAAGTTTTGGAAACTTAAAGTCTACAAATCCTCCACACACTGCCCCAGGTTGGGTTAGTGCAATTACAGGTGTTAATCCAGGAAAACATGGAGTATATCAGTTTTGGGATACCCAAGCACCTAATTACATTGGAAAATTTATGGGAGCGAATGATATTGAGGTGAAAACGGTCTGGGAACTGCTCAATGAAAATGGAGTAACAACTGCAATGGTTAATGTTCCGATGACCCATCCTCCAAGAAAGCTAGATGGATACATGATTACCTGGCCATTATCAAAGACATTACGGTATTCTTATCCAGTAAACTTAGTTCCAGAGATTGCAAATGCAGGAGGACATTATCTACCTGACATCTGTGCTATGTTTGAAGGAAATTATGATTATATTGATAAGGCCATTAAAATTAGCAATGACAGATTAACAACGGTTGAATATCTATTAAAAGAGAAACCAGTAGATTTTATGATGGTAGTTTTCCCAGAGATCGATCGTATATCACATTACTATGGGCATTACATGGATAGAGAAGATACGCAGTCAGAAGAATTTGATAAATTGAAGGATGCTATCTTCGACATTTATAAAGTAGCAGACAGTATTATTGGAAAAATTAGAGGGCAGTTAAATGAGGATTGCAATTTTTATGTTATGTCCGACCATGGATTTGGCAGAGGAAACGTTAATTTTTACCTTAATACATATTTTGTACAAAAAGGTTTGATGAATGTAAAGGAAGACGGCGAAGCTTCTAAAACAGAAAATTCTGTCTACCATCCAGTGGAAGGCAACTGGTTTAAATATTATTTAGATGGGAAAGCGTATGATGTTGACTGGGGTCATACAAAAGCGTATATGTCAGCTCCTGGCTCCTATGGTGTCAATATCAACTTAAAAGGCAGACAGGAAAAAGGAATCGTAGATATTGCTCAAAAGTATGAGGTTGAAGAAGAAATTATCAATGAACTTCTAAAGGTTGTTGACCCTAACACAGGTAAGAGGCTTTTCAAGAATGTTGTAAGAAGCAGCGAAGTTTATAAAGGAAGAGCAGTAAAATATGCCCCAGATTTAATTATCGTACCATTTGATTATGGAACCATGGTTCATCATCAGTTGACCTTTGATACCCTTTTTGGAGAACCTGAGCAGAGAGGAATGCATAGGGAAGAAGGAATTTTTATTCTAAATGGACCTCATGTGAAGAAGCAGCAGATCTTTAATGCAAAATTAGAAGACGTACTACCAACACTTCTTTATTCCTTGAATATGGACATCCCAGACTATATAGAGGGCGATGTGCTTGATGTGTTTGATAAGGATTTTAGTTCAGGTAGTAACATTGCACAGACACAAAACAAAGCAGAGAATTCTTCTAAGAGAGGAAGTAGCTACAGCAATCAAGAGAAGGACAGTATCCAGGATAAATTGAAATCTTTGGGATATTTATAGGTAGGGCTTATGATAATAAAAGAAATATTACCACTTGCCATTGCAGATGTAGATGATACTTATGCATGTGTGGCAGGGATATCTTTAGAGCATGAATGGTTAAGACCAGAATCAATTTATAAGTCAGACTTGATAGGTGATACCGAAATTGATTTTGAGCATATAACAAAATTTAAACTAGAATGCAATCAGGCTGGCCGCAGACTAGAAGACCGTGCACTTGGAAAAGAGCGCTATTTTAAAAAAGACAGGGCAATGGATTCTTTTGAAAAAGAAAAACTCTTTCAAAAGATGTGTGAACCATCTGTAGATGATGTCTTTTTAAATGGAAAAACAGCAGGTCTGTTCCGTGTAAATGTAATAGACATACAGTTCGGGAGAACCTTTGGTGCAGGACGTAAAATAAGAATTATCTTTGAAGATCAGACAGGAAAAGAATTTAACTTTATTGTGGTTGATAAAAAATTTAAAGAATGGTTTTTAGAGCATTTTGTCAGTGAAGTAAAAACTATTATTCCTTCTAAAAAGGAATTACTACTAGAAGAACTCCAAGGTGAACATAGTTATTTTGCAGTTACATTGTCTGATAATAAAGGAAATTTCTCAGGCACTTATAATGGATGCCATGCCCTAGTTTCCGGGATTCATATTTTAGATAAAAATATCTATAAAAAAAAATATTAAAAGCAGAAAGGGATTAAATCATGATTAATTTAACACATACCTGTATTATTACAAAAGATGTTCCAAGAATAACAGAATTCTATAAAAAAATGTTGAAGGCAGAACCTGTTTTTGAAAACCCACGTTATGTTGAGTTTGAAACAGAAGTTGCTAAATTAGCGATATTCGATATTAAGGCTCATGAGACAGTAGCTCCAGGTAGTCTTACACCAGAAAGCAATAACAGCATCATCATTGAATTCAATGTAGAAGATGTAGATCAAGAATTTGAAAGAATTAAAGCAGAAGGAATTGAAATTGTACGTGAGCCAAGCAATCAGGTTTGGGGAGTACGTTCATTCTATTTTAGAGACTGCGATGGAAATTTAGTGGATTTTTATAAGAAACTAACAGACTAGATATCAAACAATTTTGATATAAATTTTTTTAAAATTTAGGAGGAAAAACATAATGAAGAAATTAAGTCCAAATCTATTTGTAACAAACGTAAAGGAATCTATTGCATTTTATGAGAAATTTGGTTTTAAAGCAGAACAGGCGATTCCAGATGCAGAAAATCCTTTCTGGGCTTCTATTGCAAGTGGAGATGTAGAAATTATGTTACAGGAAAAAAACAGCGGAACTCAAGAATTTGCTGTATTAGCAGGTAAAGAACTTGGCGCAACATTAACATTATTTATGGAAACAGAAAATTTAGAAGAGAACTATAAGGTAGTAAAAGAAAACAATTACGAGATTGTATATGATATGCATGAAACATTTTATGGTACTCATGAATTCGCAGTTCAAGATCCTGATGGATATATCTGCGTACTTGCCGGCAAATAAAATACATCATATATGAATAATCAGAAGATGAAAAAGTTAAAATGCTTTTATTTTACGTATGCGGGCTGCTGGTCGACCGATTTTATTCAGAAAAATCCAGTTTGGTTCGAACATAACATTCAGATTATTTGTATTAAGTATACTATATTCCATACAATGACGTGGACGGAATTTATGGAAGATATACTTAAAAAAATAATAGCTGAAATTGGTAAGGAGGATTATTTGCTTTGGGGACATAGCATGGGGGCTACGGTTGCATATGAAAGCTATTATGAACTAAAAAAGAGAAGCTCCTTAAAGCAACCGCTACATGTTTATGTGTCTTCCGGAACTCCTCCTCATAAGATTGAGAGAAATTTAATTGATGTTTCAGACAAGAGTTTTGAGCAGGAATTTATTGATTTAGGCGGAATACAAACAAAGATAATTAATTCAAAAGCAATGCTAAAGCTTACGATGAGAGTCATTAAGCGAGATGTTTTATTACTTTATAAATACAATTATGAAAGACATGCAGAGAAAATGGAATGTCCATTAACAGTATTATTTGGAGATACGGATAAGCTGGCGAGATTTATGTACGACTGGAATGACCTTCCACTTACAGCGTGCGAAAACATCTTATGTGAAGGAAACCATTTTTTCATTTTTAATATGCTGGAACAGTTTGTTGAGATTATCTTGAGAGATTGCGCCCAATAGATTTTATAGTAGGAATATTGCAAGGAAAGGAGAAATCAATAATAGAAAAATTAGCGATAGGTATAGTTGGATGTGGATGGATTGTTGAATTTGCACATTTACCAGCACTCCAAAAGAAAGAAGACGTTCAGATAAAGGCAGTATTTGATATAAATATGGAACGAGCACAGGATATTTCTAAAAAGTTTTCTATCGAATATGCATTTGATAAGTTTGAAGCTTTTCTTAATTGTGGCTTAGATGGAATTATTATTGCAACGCCAAATGCAACTCATGTTCCGTATACAATGGAAGCACTGCGCAGAAACATTGGTGTTTTGTGTGAAAAACCTGTAGCATTGAAGAGCGCAGAAGTAAATGAAATAATTAAAATCTGCAAAGAGCAGAATGTGATTTATGTTCCTGGTTTTGTAAATCGCTGGAGAGTGGATATCCAGGCATTATATTCTGCATTGAAAGAAGAAAAGTTAGGTGAGATAAAATCGATTGAAGCTGGATGGCTCAGAAGATCTGGTGTACCACGCCCTGGAACATGGTTTACAAACCGTAAATTTTCAGGTGGTGGTGTTTTAGTAGATCTTGGTTCTCATGTGATGGATATCTGTCTTATGCTTTTAGGGAATAGAAATCCTCAAAATTATGAATTGATTACATCTATATGCAATCAGGAAAAGATGAAAGAAACAGGTGCTGCGGAATGGTTTAAAAGCAGAGATAATAGTAAGTATGAAATGGATGTAGAAGACACAGCAATTGCAAATGTAAAATATGAAGATGGTGTAACACTATTTGTTAAGTTAAGCTGGCTTGCACCAATAGAAGCGGATTGTACATATTTTAGAGTGACTGGAGCCAAGGGCCAGATGCACCTTAAGACTCTTTTTGGTTTTAGCACAGATAGGCTGTGGAAAGAAGATACATTACAATTCAATATAGATGGAAAAGAAGAAGTTATACAGTTTGACATGAGTGAGAATAAGTCGAGAGAGGCATTCGGTGAGATGCTGTCTTATTATTGTGACTCATTACGTTGTCGAAGGACAGAATATACAAATTGTTATGATGCATTGAGAACAGTTGCTCTAATAGAAAATTTATATAGAATAGAAGAGCAAGATGAAAGCTGGGTAGTCCAAGCTTTAGCGGGGGATTAGAGTGAGAGAATTTTATATAGGCCTTGATCTGGGTGGCACATATTTTCGTGCTATTGCTTGTGATAAAAATGGACAGAATTTATCTGAAATTAGAAAAGTTCCGTTGGTGCGTACAGCACAAGTGCAGTTGGAAGTAGAAAATAATCTGATTGCGCTGATAAATCGTGTATGTACCGTGCAGCAAAAAGAACACAAGGAGCTTGCAGGAATCGGGGTCGCAATGGCTGCTATGTTTGACCGCAGCACTGGAAAAATATCCAGCTGGCCGAATAATAATAAGTGGAATGGATTCCCTATCCTGCAGTATTTAGAAGAGTACTATAATGTGCCAATTGCGATAGAAGATGATGCGAATGCGGCAGCATTAGGGGAACAATTAAAAGGTTCCGCTAAAGGTGTTGATGATTTCATATACGTGACCATCAGTACTGGGATTGGAAGTGGCATTGTGATAAACAATAACTTATTAACTGGAAAACATGGCTGGGCAGGTGAATTGGGGCATATCAAAGTATCAGACGAGAAAGTTGCTTGTACATGTGGTGCAAATGGGTGTTTGCAGGCAATGGCATCTGGTCCAGCGATCATTAATAGATTTAAGGAAACAAAGACATTTAAAGAGTATGGTATGAAACAGAATATGGAACTTAAGGAGATCGAACTACTAGCAAATCATGGTGTGAAAGATGCTGTGGATGTGTTTCAAAGAGCAGGTAGTTACATAGGAAATACGCTGGCGAACTTAATTATCCTGTTAGATGTTCCATTTATTGTTTTAGGTGGTGGAGTTATAAAAGTAGGTGCACTTATTTTAGATCCAATCCGCAAGGCTATGCAGGATTCTTTAAAAGGAAAAAGGGAAGCCCAAATTGTCTTATCATCATTGAATGATGAGAATGGAGTGATTGGTGCATTGTCTCTGATTGACAAATATGTGAATGGTATGAATACAATCAATTTATTTTAATGGAGAGGGATATCATGAGAGAAAAAAAAATCGCTGTAATTAATGGTCCTAATATTAATATTCTAGGTAAGCGTGAGCCAGATGTTTATGGAACTGTTACATGGGATAAAATTGAGGAAAAATTAAAAGGAATGGGACAAAACTTAGGGATTGAATTCATTTTTTATCAATCCAATCATGAAGGAAATATTGTAGACTTTATTCAAGAACAAATGGATGTTATAGATGGTATTGTAATCAATCCAGCGGCTTTTACAAAAGCTGGATATTCCATATTAGATGCATTAACAGCAATTGAACTTCCATATGTAGAAGTTCATCTGTCCAACATTTTTGCAAGAGGCGGATGGCATGCAGAGTCAATTTTTACTCCAAAAGCTGTTGGATTAATCTGCGGATTCCAAGAGGATGGATATGTTTTAGGAGTTCAAGAACTATTCAGTTTTTTGAACAAGAATACATGTGAATAATAGATGACAGAAGTAGGTGAACGTATGAATCAATTAGCTAAAAACGGTGGAGTACCTTATAAGCAGAAACCATTTCCTAACTGGCCAGTTTATGATGAAAGAGAAAAGAACAATCTTAAGGAAGTTGTAGAAAGTCAAAATTGGTGGAGAGTTACCGGAACAAAAGTTAAATTATTTGAAGAGAAGTTTGCTAAATTTCAAGGGTGTTCATATTGTTTAGGTGTTACAAATGGAACAAGTGCTTTGGAATTGGCACTATCTGTACTTGGCATAGGCGAAGGAGATGAAGTAATCGTTCCAGGAATGACATTTATTTCAACAGGTTTAGCTGTTGTAAATTGTGATGCAGAACCCGTACTTGTTGACATTGATGCACATACGTTATGTATGATTCCAGAAGCATTTGAAGCAGCGATTACTCCAAAGACCAAAGCAGTCATTCCAGTTCATATGGCAGGACATGCTTGCGAAATGGATAAGATCTGTGAGATTGCATCCAGACATGGACTTTATGTAATTGAAGATGCCGCACATGGTCATGGAGGAGAATGGAAGAATAAGAGGTTAGGTTCTTACGGAGATTTTGGGATCTTTAGTTTTCAAAATGGAAAACTCATGACATGTGGAGAAGGAGGAGCCCTGGTAACCAATAACCAGGAATTCTATGAAAAGGCACGTGTAATTCAAGATGTAGGAAGACCTATTGGAGATAAGGTTTATCGTCATATAATTCGCGGTGCTAATTATAGAATGAGCGAATTTCAGGCAGCAGTTCTATTAGCACAGATGGAGAGAGTTGACAGTTACAATCAATTACGTGATAAAAATGCATTGTTTTTAGATGAGCTTTTACAAGCGGTAGAAGGTATAGAACCACAAGGAAGAATGAAAGAAGCCAATATTATCACGCATTATATGTACATGTTCTATTATGATAAGGATGCTTTTGGCGGATTATCTAGAGAAGAGTTTGTAGAATACTTAAATGCAGAAGGAGTTCCATGCTGTGTCTGCTTTCCGGTATTATCCCATACAGAATTTTTTGAAAACCAAGATTTTAATGGAAGGCATGTATTATACAATAAGGAAAATGAAGCTAATCTGAGAAATTCTTGTAAGGTTGCAGATGACATGATTTGGCTTCATCATCGTACCTTGGAAGGTGACGAGCATGATTTGAAAGATATAGTAGGTGCAATACAGAAAATACAAAATGTATTTTGTAGTAAGTAATAATTTATGAAAGATAAAATCTAGAAAGGAGTTTTTGGTATGGAAAAAGAATTAAGTATACCAAAATGGCCTATTTCTGACGAGAAGGAGGAACGAGCTTTAAAGGAAGTACTACAATCATCCAACTGGTGGAGAAATGGTGGTACACAAGTGAAAGCATTTGAAAAGGAATTTGCAAAATACCAAGGCAGTAAAGGTGGTATTACTGTTTCAAATGGAACAGCTGCAATTGAAATAGCATTAAAGGCATTAGGAATCCGAGAAGGAGATGAAGTTATCGTACCAGATTTCACATTTTATTCCACAGTTTCAGCTGTATTGGCTGTAAAAGCAATTCCAGTACTTGTTGATGTAAAGGAAGATACTTACTGTATTGATGTCGATAGGATAAAAGAAGCAATTACACATAAGACAAAAGCTGTCATTCCGGTACATATGGCAGGAAATGTTTGTGATATGGATGAGATTAATGACATTGCTGCCAAATATAATATAGCAGTTATTGAAGATTCTTCTCATGCTCATGGTTCTTCATGGAAAGGCAAGGGAGCTGGTTCTATTGGTATACTGGGAACTTTTAGTTTCCAGAATGCAAAATTGTTGACAAGTGGAGAAGGTGGAATCGTACTAGCTAACAACGATGAAATGTTAGAACGCTTGTTACTTGAGTCCAATTGCGGAAGAAGTGAAAAAGATACGAATTATCAGCATGTTTTAATTGGTACAAATGCAAGATTATCAGAATTTCAAGGAGCAGTCCTTCGTGTTCAGTTGGGACGTTTAGATGAACAGATTGCAGTAAGAGAAGAGAATTACCAATATCTATGTGAGCTTCTAAGTGATGTAGAAGGTATCGAAATGCAGAAGATAAGTGATGACATGACAGTAGATCCACACTATATGATTATGTTCTATTATGATAAAGAAGTTTTCCACGGAGCAGAGAGAGCTGAGTTTGTTAGTTATTTAAAGAGTATGGGAATTCCTTGTAATCGTTCTTATGAATCCCTTCATAAGTTACCAGTATTTCAAACACTTCCAGCTGGCAGCTGGAGAATGGTAGCAAGTGAAGTAAAAGATGGGGAAGAGCATTGTAAAAATTCAGAGAGAATCAGCAATGAAGTAGTATGCTTAAATCATAATATTTTATTAGGTGATAAAAAGCTTGTTGAAGAAATTGTTAATATTATAAAAAGTTTTAAAGAAAGCAGATAGAAAGGATATGTGATATATGTCACAGATGCATGTATGAAACAGTTAAATGTTAAGATAGATAAATCTTCATATCCCATTGTCATAACATCTGATTTTGGAGCATTTACAAAGTATGCAGATGGTGAAAAAAATAAGTGTATTATTATAACAGATCAGAATGTAGCTAAGTATCATTTAGATACATTCTATATGAGTATAAAGGATTCCTTTCAGAAAGTACTTACTTATGTCGTAGAACCAGGTGAGAAAAGCAAATCTTTAAAAGTGGTAGAAGATATATATTTTTTTCTACTGGAGTATCAAATCTGTAGAAAAGATGTTATAATGACACTAGGAGGTGGAGTAGTAGGTGACCTTGGAGGATTTGTAGCAGCAACATTTCTACGTGGAATCCAATTCATTCAAGTCCCTACATCTTTATTAGCACAGGTGGATAGTAGTGTGGGTGGAAAAACAGCAGTAAATTTTAGAAAGATAAAAAATGTAATCGGTTCCTTTTACCAGCCTGAACTTGTATATATAAATTACAGTGTATTAAAGACACTTCCTATTGAAGAAATGATGAATGGATTAGTAGAAATATTAGTGCATGCAATTATTAAAGATGAAAATTTGTTCTATTTCATTGAAGAAAATATCGAAAAAATCATCGCACTTGATTCTAATGTGTTGGAGGAATTGATTTATTGGAATTGTAAGATAAAAAGTGATGTTGTGCAAAGAGATGAAGTTGATGTTGGAGAACGAGCAATTTTAAATTTTGGACATACCTACGGTCATGCGATTGAAAGCCACTATGATTATCGATATAGACACGGTGAGTGTGTTGCAGTTGGAATTATTGGTGCTTGCCGTATCGCTGAAAGAAAAGGGCTGATTACAAAGAATATTACTAATAGGATTTTAAGGCTCTTAGAGCATATTAACATATTACACCAAATGAACGACTGTGATCAGCAAGCTGTTTTAGAATTATTAATGCATGATAAAAAGGTTCTGGAAGGACAAATATATTTTATTCTTCCACTTCGAATCGGAAAAGTAGAAAGATTTAAGATAGAGAATATCGACTTAATAAAGGAAGTGCTGAATGAGATAGTGAAACTAGTTAGATAATGAAATTCATTAGGATATAATAGATAAACTAATAGAAATTTTGTGATGTATCAAACGCAAGTGAGGAGGCAAGAGTTTTGTCAATAACATGGCAGATGGGTACTTTACAATTAACCAGATGATAAAACATCAGCTCAAGAAAGGGCTTAAAATGAGTGAATTTAGAGGCATCAGGAACTTTTTTGAATATGTGGAAATCGCGGAGTTCCTTGCAGATGTAAAAAAGAAGTATTAGTAGAGAATCTGTATGAATGGTGGCAAGTTTCTGAAAATTAGACAAAAAATAAATGTAGCAAGAGGGTAAAACCGATTGCCCAATATTTCTGATAATATGCATTGTAAAAGTTAATGGGAGTAAATTCAGAAAAATCAAGGAAATCTTCTAAAAGAGAGAAGAAAATATGTTTATCAGAAAACAATAAATTCTGACAGTTTTTTAAAACATCAACAAGAGACAGTTGGGAACAAATAGTCATTAATTTTTACTCCGCGTAAATATTATTTTGTTGAATTTGGTTACTTATATTCTACTATTTACCGGAGAAAAAATTAATATACCCCAGTGAAATCAATGGGGTGCGGCGTTTTTTCAAACGCCTATAGTAAATTAATTATAAGGAGGAAATCTATGGCTTCTAGTAAAGATTATTTAGAATTTATATTAGAACAATTATCACCTTTGGATGAGATAACATACCGTGCCATGATGGGAGAATATATTCTTTATTATCGTGGAAAAATTGTTGGAGGAATCTATGATGACAGATTACTTGTGAAATCCACAAAAACTTCAAATACACTTATCCCAAGTCCAACTTTAGAGGCACCTTATGAGGGGGCAAAGGAAATGATATTGGTTGAAGATGTAGATAGTAGTGAATTCTTAGTTCAGTTATTTGAAAATATGTACGATGAACTACCAGCACCAAAACCAAAGAAAAAGAAGATTTAGTATAGAAGAAGTATGCTTGCCTTGAAATTTTAGGAGCGGACTGCCCTTTTTCAAGGCAAGCATACTTCTTCATTTATAAATTATCATATAAAAATTAGAAAGCGAGAAAATGTCATGGCAAAAACAAAACATGAATGAAAAAAAAGGAAAAGGAGTTATATGTGCCAAAACAGTCACCGATTCAGTTAGAAGTACCGGAGTTTAAATATATTGTATTAGAAGGCGTAGGAAATCCAAATGACGAGGAATTACACCAGAGGGATATTTTGAATACACCGTGTATCCATTGGAAGCATTATGGAAACAGGAGGATAACAAAGAAGAGTTTGATAAAAACAACCTACAGTATAGAATTATGATGAGACAGCCTAATTTTGTAACAGAAGAATTACTCTCTACGGTACTTGAAATTGTGGCAAAGAAAAATCATAATGACAAATTAACAGAAGTGAAATTGGAGTCTATTCAAAATGGTGTTTGTGTACAGGCAATGCACGTTGGTTCTTATGATAATGAACCAGAAACATTTGCAAAATTAGATGCATTTTGTATAGCGAATGGAATGGAACGTGCAAATGAATGGCATAGGGAGATTTATTTATCAGATGTTAGAAAAACAGAACCGGAGAAATTAAAGACGGTATTGCGTTTCCAAGTAAGGAAGAAATAGTAAATTTCAAGGAAAGAGGTTTTATTGATAGATAATTGTAGTGAAATGATCTAAATATCTATCGACTACAATTATAGGTGAAACTTGAGGATCAGGAAATCAGTAGAAATATTTGGTGCTTACTTATTTTCGAATTGAAGATGCATGAAATACGTAAAATTAACTTGCATAAGATATTCTCCTGTGTTCCCTAGGTTATCTGATTTGTTCCATCATGTGACGGATAAGTGCATCCTCTAGATATAGGTTAGAGTCAGGACTTTATTTGATGGATAAAAGGAGTTTCAGCTACATATTCAAAAGAAAATGGACTGTAAAAGAATTTTGGAAGAATATCTCCAGGATTACCAGATTGCAGAAGAACAGATAATACCATGTTTATATCAGCAAAATAACTGTGTCTGCGTCATTTTAGAAAAAATCGGGTATCGGAAAAGTTCTGGAGATCCTTTGCCAAAAATCGGAATTATAATTGATGTAGATACTGAAAAAATTATAGGTGAAGTTTCAGAGATGGATTTTGAAAAATATCATTTATTATATAAAAATGAAGAAACAGAATCCATTACAGAAGAATTTCTGGCAGCAAATAATCTTCCTTCTATGAAGGTTGTATATTATCACGATTTCAATTTTTACGCAATGCAAATGCACTTGGCGGATATTTCTTCTGATGCAGAAATTTTTAAGATTTTTCCAGAATTGAAGGAGGTTTCTGCTGAAAAGAATAAAACTATTTGTTTTTATGCAGAAGAGTCTAAAATAGAAAAGAGAATGAAGCGATTTCTTTCAAAGGAACAAGAAATTACATGGCCAAAAGAAAACACGAATGAAATGAAAGTGATACCAAGAGTATAAAATTTATTGAGTAATAAAAAAGAGGCGTGTGTTATTGAAAACTTGTTAAGACGTTACAAAATATTATGTTCATTGGAAACAGCATATAAATGTAAAGTTATAGGATTGCTGAGATTTAAGTAAATAGGAACGTGTGGGCGGCAGTATATTAGTTTTGATATGCTGCTGCCTTTTGGGTCGGAGGTTCGTAGGTGAAAAAAGAATACAAAAGGGCCAGAAGATATGAAAACTACACACAAATTACAAAGTAAGATGATAAAATAAAATTATTTAGGAGATGATATTATGAAGAAAATTTTGATTGTAGAAGATGATTTGGATATACAAGAAATGATACAATTTTTTTTAGAAGATCAAAACTATCAAGTATGTGTTGCAGAAGATGGTGTAGAAGGGGTGGCAGTTTTTAACAAAGAACATCCAGATATGGTACTTTTGGATATTATGTTACCTAAGATGGATGGATATGCTGTATGTGAAATTATCCGGCAAAACTCAAACGTCCCAATTATTATGATCAGTGCATTAAGTAGCGAAGCAGATCAAATTAAGGGATTTGAATTGCAAATAGATGATTATATCCCGAAACCGATTTCTTTACCACTTATGATAAAAAAAATAGAAGCGATATTTAGAAGATATGATAAAAAAGATGAAACAGAAAATAATGAGATGTGGTATCGTGAAATCTGCCTTATTATTGGTAATTATCGGGTAATTATAAAGGGAGAAAGCATTGATCTGACACAAAAGGAATATGAGATATTAAAAGAACTAATGGAACATCCGGGAGCAGTAATTTCAAGAGAGAGCTTTCTAAATCGGTTATGGAAATATGAATTTTATGGTGATGAACGTGCGGTAGATAATCATATTAAAAATTTAAGAAAGAAATTAGGCGCTTTTGGAAATTATATAGAAACAGTAAGAGGAGTGGGATATCGTCTTGAGAAAGTACATTAAAGAACACTTAACAATCAAAGTGTTTTTAATAACGATCATGACATTATTGACATTAAGTGCAGCAATTTATGGAATGATTACTTTTGGTATGTCTAATTTTTATTTGACGGAATTAAATAAAAGCCTTGAGAAAGAATTAGATACCACAATTGAACAAATAAGTAATATGACAAATGAGGAAACTCAGAAGACCTTGGAACGATTTGCGATAGAGTATGGAATATCTATCATTGTGAAAAATCAAGAAGGAGAGGAAATAGGAAATTATGGGGAAATATCTTATTTTTTAGCTCCAGATGCGAATAGTTCCAAGGCACAAAATAGTAAAGGAATTACAAAAAATTATATTGTAAAGTCTAATGAAGGTACAGTTTATAAGCTTCAAATATTTGGAACAAAGGAGTCGGTTAATATAGGACTCAAAGTTCTAAATAGAATTTTACCGTCTTTGGGAGTTATTACGGTGATAGTTTCTATTTTAATTGCCTTATTTTTTGCCCGTTATATTACAAGACCAATTCTAAAGGTAAATGAGGCATCAAA